>Ga0153939_1000088_pt1 | contig 29490 bp, 37 predicted proteins | sample TSNJ023MetaG_FD_104734 | JGI IMG/M metagenome (GOLD analysis project Ga0153939, IMG submission 104734) | Attine ant fungus gardens microbial communities from New Jersey, USA - TSNJ023 MetaG | ecosystem: Host-associated > Fungi > Mycelium > Unclassified | place: USA: New Jersey, Brendan T. Byrne... | reverse complement strand
TGCCGCCACCAAGACGACTGCCGTAGTTCCCATTCCGATCAATTCCGGATTTTTCCTGGATGCCTCATAAACGGCTGTATTGGCAAATGTGACCGCGTTTTGAAGCATGGCTCTGAGGTTTCCGGCACTCATATCCGCATGATAAGTCTCAGTGATATGCGCACGTATCGTATTAACAGCGAGTTCACTTGCAATGTTTCCGCCACTCGCGCCGCCCATCCCGTCGCAGACAATGCCCCAAACACTGTCAGAAGAAAATGAACCGCAGTCGCAGGCGTCCTGATTGTTTTTTCTCACCGCACCGATATCTGTGCCGCATTCTATCACCATTACCGGAGATCCCCCTTAAGGAATTTTTGCTTGAGCTGACCGCATGAGGCTTCGATATCCGAGCCTAAAGTCCTTCTTACTGTAGCAGTAATCCCGCCATTTTGCAATATATTTACGAATTTTTTTTGTTTTTCATATGAACTTTTTCGGTAACCTGCGCCTTCTACACGGTTCACCGGTATCAAATTGACATGGGCAATAATCCCCCGGAGGATCTGCTTCAGCCTTTCGGCACAGTTATCATCATCGTTTACCCCATCGATCATCGCATATTCAAAGGAGATTCTGCGTCCCGTTTGGTCTGTATAGTATTTACAGGCCTTCATCAGCGCCGCGATATTCCATTTCCTGCCTATGGGCATGGTGCCGGAGCGGATGTCGTCAAAGGGAGCGTGAAGTGAAACGGAAAGGGTGATCTGAAGCTTTCGGTCGGCAAGATCGTATATTTTATCGACAATGCCGCAGGTGGACAGAGAAATATGCCGCATACCGATGTTCATACCTTTTTCATCGCCGGCAAGCGCGAGAAAGCGAAGAACATTTTCATAATTATCAAGTGGCTCGCCCATGCCCATCATCACGACATTGGAAATTCTGCCGCCTATCTCTTTCGATGCGGACTGAATCTGGGACAGCATCTCACCCGGCAGCAGGTTTCGTGAAAGGCCCTGCTTTCCGGTTGCGCAAAAACTACAGTTCATTCTACACCCAACCTGGGTCGAAATGCAAATAGAAGTTCCGTGCTTATACTGCATCAGCACCCCTTCAATATACAGTCCGTCATGCAAACGAAACAAATATTTTACGGTGCCGTCCTTTTTTGATACGAACTTCTCCGTTATTTCCGCGCAGGATATAAAGAAATGATTTGACAGCTTTTCCCGCAGGGAAACGGATACATTCGTCATTTCTTCAAAACTCGCCGCCCCTTTTCTTTGCAGCCAGGAGAAAACCTGCTCGGCCCTGTATTTCTCAAGACCCAGCTCTGTAAAACCCTGTTGAATCCGAGACAATTCCATCGATTTGATATCTGTCTTATCCAAACGCGTATCCCCTTTATAGTCTTTGGAAGGCGGCGGCAAAAAAACCATCTGATTCCATCATATACGGCATCACTGTCAGCATATGCGCATCTTCCTCAATACTTCGCCGTAATTTAACCGGCAATGAAACCCCCGCGGGTGTAAAATCCGAATGGCTTTGAAGGAAGGCCTTTGCCACTGCCGTGTTTTCCTCGGGATTCAGCGTACAGGTGGAGTAGATGATCTGCCCGCCCTTTTTCACATGCTTTGCGGCGTTACTCAAAATCCCGTATTGCAGCCGGGACAGCGTTCGCTGTTCTTTCAGGGGTTTATATCGTATTTCCGGCTTACGTGCTATGACACCGTATCCGGAACAGGGAACATCGCATAATACTTTGTCATAAAGCAGATCCGCATCAAAGGGCTTTGTCATATCCCTCATGGAACAGCGGATATTGCTGATACTAAGACGCCGAGCGCCGTCACGAACCAGCCTGACCCTGCCTTTATAAAGGTCAAATGCGTCTATCTCCCCGGTATTCTCCATCATTTCCGCCATTGTAAAGGCTTTTCCGCCCGGTGCGGCGCAACAGTCCAATATTCTTTCATGAGGCTTCGGTGAAACAACCTCGCAGATGAGCTGCGCGGATAGATCCTGTATGTGGAACAATCCGTTTAGAAACGGTTCCGTCCTTGTCAAATTCCCGCCGGCTGTGAGCGTGGCGGCCGCTTCAAAGCCTTCACAGGTACGTGTACCCGGCAATAGCTCCTCACGGATAAAGTCGTCTCTTGATATTTTTATTGTGTTGACCCGCGCATATACAGCGGGCTGCTTTGAAAAGGCCTCCAGGATTTGCAGCATTACCGCGTTTCCGTATGAACGCTCCCAGAGCTGTATCAGTTCCACCGGTATGCTGTAACGGATCGAGAGGCTTTGAGCATCATCGCCATTGGGTAAATGCAGCTCGCCGCGTTTTCTGAGAATTCCGCGCAGTACGGCGTTGACAAGCCCCGAAAAGCCCGGCATGCCGAATTCCTTGACTGCCTCCACTGCCTCATTCACGATGGCGTTATCAGGAATGCGGTCTAGAAAGTATATCTGAAAAACCGCCGCCCTGAGAATCATTTGCACGACAATTTCCAGCTTTTTCCCGGGATTTTTCAGGCTCGCTTCAATATAGAAATCAAGCGTCAGCTTTTTTTCAAGCACACCATAAAAAATGGCGGACGAAAGTGCGCTGTCCGCCGGTGAAAGCGCAAAGCGCCGTATTGCTTTATCGATGACAATATTGGAATACCCTTCGTTTTCCTGAACGGTCAGCAATGCGGATATGGCGGCGCCTCGCGCGGTATGGCGCAGTTTTTTTTCATCAACCAAAATAGCTCTCTTTTCCAAGGGGATGCCCAAGCAGAAAGCTTTTTCCGCTCATCCGTTTTCTGTTTTCCGGCTGCAGCTCGTCAATCACCACGGCAGCGTCACTTGTATATACAATCAGCTCGCCGTTTTGCGCCACAGCCTTTGAGGCGGTTCCCTTTAAGTTAATCATATGGACCTTAAATATTTTTAACTTTTTACTTTCAAATTTTGTAAAGGCACAGGGCCACGGATTCATACCGCGCACCAGGTTGACGACTTCACCGGCACTTTTTGTCCAGTCGATTTCAGCCATTTCCTTTTTCAGCATCGGCGCCAGCGTCGCGTCAGCGTCATTTTGCGGAATTCTGGGCGCTGTTCCCGCCTGAATTTGCCTCAGTGTTTTCAGTAGCAATTCCGCTCCCAATGCCTTCAGGCGTTCAAAAAGCTCTCCGGATGTTTCGGCTTCTCCAATTTCCGTTTCGGCAGTCAGGATGATATCGCCGCTATCCAACCCTTCGGCCATGTGCATCGTTGTAACGCCTGTGCGTTTCTCTCCGCGCAGCACCGCCCATTGGATCGGAGCCGCTCCTCGGTACTTCGGAAGCAGGGATCCATGCACGTTGATGCAGCCAAGACGGGGAATCTCCAGAACCTCTTTCGGCAAAAGCTTACCGTAGGCGACGACGACAATGAGGCTCGGCGAAAGCTCCCTGATTTGCTTTTGAACCGCGGCATCCCGCAGTGTCGCAGGCTGGTATACGGGAACCCGGTATTGTTCCGCAAGCTCCTTTGTAGGCGTGGGCTGCAGCTTGTGTCCCCGGCCCTTCGGCTTGTCCGGCTGCGAAAAAACCGCGCAGACTTCATATTCGCTTTTCAGCAATGCATCTAGAGACGCCACGGCAAAATCGGGGGTTCCCATAAAAAGGACTCTCATTCTTCCGGCTCCTCTTCCACGATGACCTCTCCCGATTCCAGCTCCTCCTGCGTCAGCATACGGCTCGCAAGGGCGGTAAAGAGAACCCCGTTCAAATGATCGATTTCATGGCAGCAGGCGCGGGCGCTCAGACCCTCCTGTGATATTTCAAACCACTTTCCGTTCCGGTCCTGCGCACGTACGGTCACACTCATCGGACGTTTGACAAGGCCAAACTGGCCCGGAAAAGACAGGCAGCCCTCGGCGCCGTTTTGTTCACCGTCGGCTTCGACGATTTCCGGGTTGATCAATTCAATGACGTCTCCCTCGGCATCCGGCTGAATCATACAGATTCTGCGTAAAATACCGACCTGCGGAGCCGCGAGGCCCACTCCGTTTGCCTGCTTCATCGTATCCGCCATGTCCTCAAGCAGAACATGAAGCCGATGGTCAAATTTTTCGGTCGGCCTGCAGTTTTTCAGCAAAATGGGGTCGCCGTCCTGAACGATATTTCTAATTGCCATAATTTCACCTTTCTTGCGGTATCAAATTTTTTACAATATCGAATATGGATTGCTGTCCGCGTACGCGGTAATATCCTTATACTCTTTATGATTCAAAAACTCCGTCAAAAGCCTTGCTGTCATCTCACGAAGCCTCTGCGTATTTTTGCATTTCATGATGATCTTATATCGAAATTTATTGCTGACCTTCACAATTGCCGCCGGAGAAGGCCGTAATATTCTCAGCGGCAACTCCGGATACTCCTCTTTTGCAAGCTCTCCTAGCCGCAACAGATAATATTCAGCGGATTTTTTTACCAAAGCCTCTTTGATACCGACAAATCCGATCACCAGTAAATCCGCATAAGGCGGATACAGCAGGGCACGGCGAAAAAGAATTTCACGCCGAAAAAAGCCTTCATAGTCCTGGGCCGCGGCCAAAGCCAAGTACGGATTTTCCGGTACATAGGTCTGTATGATAGCCTTTCCGGAATATTTTCCGCGGCCGGCCCGGCCCACCACCTGTGTGAGTAAGTCAAAAGTGCGCTCATAACAGCGGAAGTCGTCACTGAACAAGGCTTGGTCGGCGGATAAAACCCCCACCAATGTGACATTTTCAAAGTCCAGGCCCTTTGCCACCATCTGCGTTCCCACCATGACGTCATATTCACCGTTTGCGAAGGCTTCAAGCTTCTTTTCCAGGGAAAAACGCTGTGAAACCGAATCGGTATCGATGCGCAGGATATTGGCTTCCGGAAGGATCATTTCCAGTTCCTCCTCAGCCCGCTGTGTTCCCATACCACGAAACGCAATGCGATCGCTGCCGCATGAGGGGCATTTTGGCTCATATTTCACCGAATAGCCGCAATAATGGCACATGAGCCGGTTATTCGCGTGATGATAGGTCAGTGAAATACTGCAGTGGGGGCAGGAAATGACCTCCTTACAGTCTTTGCAGCTGATAAAGGCATGATACCCGCGCCGGTTGAGCAAAATAATCGACTGCATTTTTCTTATAAAGTTTTCCTTAAGCGCCTCAGCCAGTGTTTCACCGATCACCTCACCTGAACCCGGATAGGATTCCGCATTCATGTCCGCCAGCAAAACCTCCGGAATGTTGGCGCTGCCAAATCGTTCCTGAAGCTTATGAAGTGTAAACACGCCCTTTTCAGCCATATAAAAAGACTCCACGGAAGGCGTTGCCGAGCTGAGCAGGCAAAGCGCCCTGTTCGCCTTACAGCGGTACCGGGCTATTTCCCGGGCGTCGTAACGCGGAGAGGATTCCGATTTATACGTATGCTCCTGCTCCTCATCGATGACAATCAGTCCAAGGTTTACCACGGGAGCGAATACGGCGGAGCGTGTTCCGATGACGATCTTCGCCTCCCCGCGCATAACCCGCTTCCATTCATCCAGGCGTTCTCCCAATGAGAGCGCACTGTGAAACACAGCAATGTTCTCACCGAAATACTCGGTAAAGAGGGAGATCGTCTGAGCGGTCAGTGAAATTTCAGGTACCATCAAAATGACGGATTGCCCGCTGTCCACCACATGCCGGGTAAGCTTTAAAAACACCGAGGTTTTCCCGCTGCCCGTTACGCCATACAGCAGTGCGGTTCCGCCTTTTCGGGCGGCATATTCCTTTTTTAGCTGTATGTAAACGGCCTGCTGCTCAAGGGACAGCACAGTATCGCTTTTTTGCTCCTGTGCTTTCATTATTTTCGGCCGGCGATACACCTCATATTCAAAAATCTCCACGGCGCCTTTTTTCGCCATTGCCTTAATGATTGCAGGGGATGCCCCGGTGAAGTAAGAAAGCTCCTTCTGTGAGGCGGGGCCCACATCACAAAGTGTTTCGTAAACCGTTTTTTGCTTTGGAGTGAGTTTACCTGAAAAGTCTGAAAGAGGGCGCACCATTTTTGATACGGCGTCCCCAATTTTTGTTGTTGCTGTATTCACCTTGTGAACGATTCCATGATTTAAAAGCTCAAGAAACCCGGGGGCCTTTTCTTCGATCCCAAGGCTTTCCGTCATTCTTTTAGCGGGGACGGCTTTTACCGAGCCATGCAGCAGCATGATAACCTGCCACTGGAGTTCTGTATAGGCATTCTGGTCAAAATCCTTAAAGCCCTCGTCAAGAATATAACTGTTCTTGATCTGAAACCCAAGTCCTGCGGGCAGCATGGTCTTTGCCGCTTCATAAAGCGTACAGTAGTACCGTTTTTTCATCACCGGTATCAGCCGCAGCATTTCTTCCGTCAATACCGGCTCATCATCCAGAACGTTTTGGATTTCTTTTGTCTTCCCCTTCGCCTGTGTCAGAAGCGACAGAACGACACCGATCCTTGTCTGATTCCCAGTGCCAAAAGGCACCATCACACGCATACCGGCACGGATTCCCCGTTCCAGCGCGGCCGATACCTGATAGGTAAACGGCCGGTCAAAGCCATATGCGGCTTTTTCAACCGCAATCTCAGCAAACAGCATGAAGGATATCAGTAATTTTGCAGCTGTTCAGATTCGATGATTCTGTACTTCCCAGCCACAAAGTCAGAAACGGCAAGATCAACCGGCTTTTCAACCAACGGTCTTCCCTCCTGGTCATATTCTTCTGTAATTTCCCGTGCGCGCTTTGCGACCGCTATGACCAGGGAATAATAGCTCTTATGCGGCGTTCTGATAATATTAGCTGATGGTTTCAGCATTTGACATCATCCTCTCTATGATTTCTCGATTATTGCAAGTTTTCAGCTTCTCCGCCCGTATGATTGCGTTTACATCCTTTATGGCGGTCTCAAGCTCGTCGTTTATCACAATATAGTCATGGTGGCGGGCATGAGGAATTTCGTCCCTTGCCTTTTGCAACCGTTTTACAATGACCTCATCCGTTTCCGTACCGCGTCTGCGAAGCCGTTTTTCGAGCACCGCCAGGGAAGGGGGCAGGATGAAGATCGATATGCAGTGCGGCATCAGCTTTTTGATTTGCAGTCCCCCGTTCACTTCAACTTCCAGCACAACATCGTATCCGGTGTTCAGCCAGTTGTCCACGGCTTTTTTTGGTGTTCCGTAATAATTGCCGCAATACTCCGTATATTCAATGAGTTCATTATTTTTTATCATTACCTCAAATTCTTCCCGGGAAACAAAGGAATAATGCTTTCCATGCTCTTCACCCGGGCGGGGTGTCCGTGTGGTTGCCGATATGGAAAAACGCAAATTGGCATTCTCCGCAAAAACACCTTTCAGAATGGAGCCTTTACCGCCTCCTGAAGGCGACAGCACCATCAAAAGCAGTCCCTTACGCATCCGCATCACCTGTGCCTTCCGGCTTACCGTTACAGCGCACGGCGATGGTTTCCGGCAGCAGTGCGGACAAAACCACTGAAGAACCCTCTGTGATGATGACAGCCTTCGTTTTTCTGCCAAAGCTCGCATCAATCAACGTCCCCTGTTCTTTAGCCTCCTGAATGATCCGTTTGATCGGTGCGGAATCCGGACTGACGACCGCGATGATTTTTTCATCCGATACCATATTGCCGTATCCAATGCCAATGAGCTTCATTTCCTTCACCCTTATTCCACGTTTTGAATCTGTTCCCTTATTTTTTCAATCTCCGACTTGATATCGACAATTTTATACGCTATGCCTGAGTTTTGGGATTTTGAAGCGATTGTATTCGCTTCGCGGTTCATTTCCTGTATTAAAAAGTCCATTTTCCTGCCGATGGGTCCGTCGCTTTTCAGCATGACCTTCAACTGGTCAAAATGGCTGCGCAAACGTACGGTTTCTTCATCCACCGCCAGCTTATCGGCAAAAATCGCAACCTCTGTCAGCACACGCTGTTCGTCGAAGCGGCTGTCGGAAAGCACCTCCTTAATTTTCGTTTTCAGGCGCGTCTCATAATCTCTGACGGTTTCCGGCGCGGCCTTTTCGATTTCACCGACGATGCCTATGATGTTTTCCGCCCTTGCAAGGATGTCCTTTTGCAGCTTCTCCCCTTCGGCCTGCCGCATGGAAATTAAGTTCTCAAGCGCTGGCTTCGCCACCTGTTTTACTGCTGAAAAAATCAGCTCTTCATTTTCCGGGGCTTTGTGGACCGAGAAGATATCGCTGTGGCGGGTTATCACATCCAATGTGACTACATCCGGCAGCCGGTACCGTTCTTTGATCTCACGCAGCGCCATAACATATCCCGAAGCCAGTGAATGATTGACCTGTACCTGAACATCGGTGTCGTCCAGCGTTTCAATTTGTATAAAAACATCGACTTTTCCTCTGGAAATCATGCTCTGTACATAGCTCTTGACCTTATCTTCCAAAAAAAGATAGCCACGGGTTATACGGGCCGAAAACTCAAAATATTTATGATTGACCGCCCGAATTTCAAATGTGATCGATCTGCCGTCTATGTTTGCTTCATACCTGCCATATCCAGTCATACTTTTCAGCAAGTGTATCAGTCCATTCTTTTCTATTCTGCTTTCCTGCAACAGCTTGAGCAAATGAATCTGCAATAGTGCTTGGTTCGCATGCTGATTTTCAGCATGCCTGTATTAAAAAACCTTGCAATAAGACAGTATTCCTGCGTTTTTTTCTTGTACCACGAAAAATCATCTCAGCTCCTTTATGCATTATACTGCGTAATTTGCTTTAAGTTTACCATTTTTTGAAAGGTTTGGCAAGGCGGGCGCAGGAAAAAGCCGCGCCCTGTAAGAAAGCTTCGATCGGGCGCATTATGCGTGGTATTTCACTATAACAGCAATGGAACCAAAAGCGTGATTGGAATCTGTTTCGAACCCCATACGCCTAAAAAAATCATAAAAATCGGGAAACGCTGTTTCTATAAACAGCGCCCCTTTGGTTTCCGCGTAAGATGCCGCACTGCGTACCAGTGAGTCGAGTATAAATGACTGTTCAGCATCCGGTTTTCCGCCAAAATCGTATTCTCCTGCGGCAAGCGCCAATAAAACAGCCTTATCCTTTCGAATGTGCAGGCAGCAGCTGCCCAATACGGCGTCGCGGTCCGCCATTTTCAGTACAGTGGCTTCATCTTCCGCGATTCCGCTTTGACGGAGGATCGCCCTTCTTTTTTCCGCGTCCTTTACTTCCAGTATCTCGACCATCTTTCTTTTCTCCCTTTTTTGCACTGGCCTTCAGTGCACGTACTTCCTCTGGCGTCAATTCCCTGTAAGCACCTTGTTTCAGCATGCCGAGCTTTACCGGACCGATTGCGGTACGCTTCAGCCTTGCAACCTCCAGAGAAAGTGCCTCGCACATTTTTCGTATTTCACGGTTCCGCCCTTCATAAAGGATGATTTCAAGAACAGCCCGTCCATCGCCCTCCTCCAGCACCTTTACCTTTGCAGGAGCCGTCTTTTTTCCGTCGATCACAATTCCGATGCTGATGCGGTTCAGCTGTTCCTCATTGATGCCCGGCCGCACCGTAACGCGATATGTTTTCGCCACATGAGTCTTAGGATGCATGATGAGGTTTGCAAAATCACCGTCGTTGGTCATAAACAGCAGTCCTTCGGAATCCTTGTCGAGCCTGCCCACCGGATAGATCCTTTCCGGAATGTCTTTTACCAGCGCGGCAACACATTTTCTGCCTCGTTCATCCTGCATAGTCGAAACAAAGCCGCGCGGCTTATGCAGCGCGACATATATGATATCCTGCTGTGTAATCAGTTTCTCACCGTCAACAGTGATAATGTCCTTTTTCCCGGCGCTGTCTCCCAGCTTTGCGGTATGTCCGTTGACCTTTACCCGCCCTGACGCAATGATTTCTTCTGACTTCCTGCGTGACGCCACCCCGGCGTCAGCCAGGATTTTTTGAACCCTTATTTTTTCAGCCATTTTTCATTCCCTTATCCAAATAGTTTCTCAAAAAAACCTTCTTTTTCTGCATACGAAACCGTTTCAGCCGCCGCTATTTCCACCGATCCGATTTTTCTGCCATCCAAATAGTATCCCACATAGCCTACCGTGTCCCCATCGGATAACGGCGCATAGACAAAACGCGGCAGGCAGATGGTTTTTTGAATGTTGCTTACCTGACTCTTCCCTACAGTCACATAACCTGCCGTATTGCCCATTACCTGTAAACGGCCGTTTTCGCCGCCGACAGCCGCAATCGTTCCGGTGAGCTGCGTATCATCCATAAGCACCTTCACCGTATTTTCAAACCCATAATCCAACATTTTCGCGTGGTCATTCCAGTCATCCGGTGCGTCCAGCGTCACGCAAATCAGCGTCACACCGTCCCGCTCAGCCGCGGACACAAGGCAGCGGCCCGATTTATCCGTAAAACCGGTCTTCACTCCAATGACGCCCTCACAGGTCTTCAGCAGCTTGTTATGGTTGGTATACCATACGGTTTTTTCCGGCTCCTGAAAATCCACGGTTCCGCTCTTTGTCGCCACGATCTTACGGAAACATTCGTTTTTAATGGCCTCGGCAGTTAAGAGCGCCATATCATAGGCGGTGGTATAATGTTCATCGTCGTCGAGCCCGGACGGCGTCACAAAGCTTGTGTTCTCCATACCGATTTCCCTGGCGCGGGCATTCATCAGTTCGGCAAATTCCTCCGGTGAGCCGCCCACATAGTAGGCGATGGCATTGGCGGCGTCATTGCCGGAGGCCAGCATCAGCCCCATGACAATTCCTTCGACAGACAGCCTGTCGTCCGCACGCAGCCCCATCGAGGAGCCTTCCACAGAAACCATTTCCTGCGTAATCGTCAAAACAGTATCGCCCTCAGACTCAAGCTTTTCAAGCGCGAGCAGCCCTGTCATAATTTTCGTGGTACTTGCCATTGAAAGCTGCTGATCCGTATTTTTGCCATACAGCACATCCAAGGTATCAGCAGTCATCAAAATGGCAGCTTTTGCTGAAACAGTCACGTTTTCTTCGGAAACCACCGTATATGGCGAGCCGGTCAGAATCAGTGCGAGAACACAAAACAGAGAAAGCTTTTTAATCATTTTTCGATACAAAATAATCACCCACCCCCAAATAGTATGAAGCGGGTAATCAATATATGAATGGTTTATTCTTTGTCCGTTTGATTGTCCGTCTGCTCTCCCGTTTTATCGTCCTTTTTTACAAGCGATGTAATTTTATCGACGATATCCGGAACCTTTTCAATGGCCCGGTCGACGGCGCTCTGATAGGGCTCAATCTGCAGTACCTTGACATTTCCGTTTGATATGGATAAAAAGGCAACAGGCTGTACGGTCACGGCAGCACCGGTGCCGCCAAAAAACAAGCCTTTTTCCGGCATGTTTTTGGATGGCAGATCCGAACCGCCCCCGGCAAAACCGTAGCTGACCCTGGATACAGGGATGATAGTCGTGCCGTCGGGCGTGCTGACCGGATCGCCGATCACCGTATTGACATCGACCATTTGCTTAATTTTTTCCATTGTCACATTTAACAGATTATTTACCTGGTGGTCACTCATCGCTATCTCTCCTTTTTCTGCCTGTTTTTTACGGTCTTTCCCTGAAAACGCCGGAAGAGGGGCAATCCGTTTTTCAGCGCCTTTATGGCGAGAATGAGCAAAAATAATATCTTTATACTGAGAGTACAAAAAAAGTTCACGCTGTCGTCAGTTTTGTCTTCATAATCCAAGTCCACCGAAATATATGGTTTACGGCATTTTTTCAAAGTAAAAAGCGTGGAATACACCGCTGAGGCAAGTGCGGAAACCTCACCGTACCGAACGGCAGCCTCCCCCGCATCCTCACCATGAACGATGATATGCAGGTCAAATTCCCGAATTTGCATATGCTTCAGAAAGGAGCTTCCGAGTTTTCGCATCAGGCGCATTGCGTCTGACAGAAATTCCATAAATCCGCCGAAGCCTTCACGCTTGAAAAAGTCTTTAAAGATATTGAGAACATGCTTTTCCTGCTCTTCCGGCTCCGGTTCAATTTCCTCCACGGGCTTTTGTTCGATCTGGCTTACCGTGTCCGCGAGCAGATCCTTTTTAAGAAACAGAAACCGAAGCGTGACGGTAAATTTATCCTGATACTGTAAAAAGATGCGAACCGGCAACAGGGAAAATAAAAATAAAGCGAACAAAATCGCAGCGAGGACTATCAGCACCGTCATGTGTTTTCATTCCTTTTCAAGAACCATCTGCAGTTGCCCTGATTCTTCCATTTGCCCGTCTTCTTCCTGCCGCGCTCTCGGCGGATCCGGCAGCTCATTTATCGACGAGATGCCAAGTGTCCGTAAAAACACGTCTGTCGTTCCATACAACAGCGGTCTTCCGGGTAATTCCAATCGTCCGCGCTCTTCCAACAATCCTTTTTGCATCAGGCTTGTGACAACGCCGGAGCAATCCACACCGCGAACCTGCTCCACAAAAGCTTTCGTCACCGGCTGGTTGTATGCGATAACCGCCAGCACCTCAAGCGAGGCCTGGGAAAGAGGCGTTTTACGCCGCAGGTCCAGCGCCGCCCGTACCGGCTCGATAAATGCCGGATTGGTACAAAACTGTACATGCCGGTTCATAATGACCAAATGGATGCCGGAGGCCGGATGATTATATTTTTCGCTGAGGTGGTCAACCACCCTTTCGATGTCAGCCGATTTACAGGTTAGCACCTGTGCGATGCGGTCAATGGAAACGGGGTCACCGGACGCAAAGATGATTGCCTCTGTTTTTGCTGTCACGTCGCTCATCGTCATGTTTTGCTCCCTTCGTCCACAAGCAGAATTTCGCTTTGCTCGCCTTCCCCCTCCACGCGTATGCGCCGCCCCTTCACCAGTTCCAAAATTGCCAGGAAAGCGGCCACACGCTGGGACTTCTCATGCTTGTCCGCGAATACGTCCCGAAAGGGCATATGCTTTTTCCTCCACAGGCTCCGTAAAACCGATACCACCTGTGACGAGACCGATACGATTTTTTTCGCCACGATTTCTGAAAAGCTCTCGGGCTTAGGCGGCAGCAGGCTTCGCCCCTTGCCAATGGCCATATTCAGCGCGGAAAGCAGTTCAAGGGGTGTATGCTCACCGTTATAGGTGTTATCTAGGGGGATATCGGCGGCCTCGCGCACAATCCGGTCGAAGGACATGGATGCCTCCAGCTGTCTTGCCGCAGCCTTGCACTGCTGGTATTCAATGAGCTGTCCGGTAAGCTCAAGCGCAAGTTCCTCGGCTTCCTCGTGCTTCGGCAGCAGCGAAACCGTTTTGATATGCACAAGCCTTGCGGCCATCTCCAGGAATTCACTTGCAACTTCCAGGTTTTCACGGCGCATAATATCGATTTGCAGCATGTATTGTTTTAAAAGCTCAGAGATAGAAATATCGTAAATGTTCAGTTTATTCTTGGAAATTAAAACGAGCAGCAAATCCATCGGGCCTTCAAAGGCGTCCAGCTTATACAAAGGTTTTTCGGTAATCATCGCGGTCATGTTAAAGCGCTCCAAACAATTTGAAAGGCAACTGCGCAACTGTCATAATGATGTCATAGAAGAAGTTTTGCGCCGCACCAAAGGGGCCGGATAAAACACCTGTGATCATCAGAATAAAAAAAACCATCACGATGATATTTTGGTAGCGATAGTAATAATTTAATACCCGCTGCGGTAAAAATGCCGCCACAACACGGGAGCCGTCAAGAGGCGGCAGCGGAATCAGGTTGAACACGGCGATCGAAATGTTCACTATTACATAATACTGCAGAAACATTGTCAAAAAAGACACAAAATTGTTTGCTGGCAAATATAACACAGCGCACACCAATAGTATTCCGCCCACAAGCGACGCCAGCAAATTGGAAACAGGGCCCGCCAAAGCCACAAGCGCCATATCCCGCCGGGGCTTTTTGAAATATCTGGAATCCACCGGCACAGGCTTTGCCCATCCAAAGCCAAACAGCAGCAGCCATAAAGCGCCCATAGGATCCACACTTGCAATGGGGTTAAAGGTCAGGCGGCCTTCCAGCTTTGCCGTGGGATCCCCCAGCTTATTGGCAATGAAGCCATGCGCAAACTCATGAAGCGGAAGAATCAAAACAATGATGAACAGAACCGATAAAATATATGCAATTACAGACCAAATATCGATGGATCCGCCCTGAAATAACGTCATGATTGCATTAACAAGCATAGTAACATCTCCTTCACTTGTAGGATTATAATATATTTTCAGACAAAACACAATTGGTTTCAAAAAAAACTTGCATTTTATTGACAAACCTGATATAATTTTGTCTGTTGTAAATCAGGATGATTTTAGGATACGATTTTATTGAAGAGGAGGTGCAGATATGGCAAAATGTGATATTTGCGGCAAAGGTGTTTCTTTTGGAATTAAGATTTCCCACTCTCACAGGCGTTCAAACAGGACCTGGAAACCGAATATCAAGCGCGTGAAAGCAGTGGTTGACGGTACACCAAAGCGTGTATATGCCTGCACCCGTTGCCTTCGTTCGGGAAAAGTTACAAGAGCGGTTTAAGCTTGTAGCAAAAAAAAGAGTAAAAAGAGCCTTCAGGGCTCTTTTTTTATGTCCTTTGTTCCCTTTTGTCCGTTCTTCCATCTGTTTCATTATCCAAAGGGAATGTTTCGCGTCAGAGTGAAGAAGTCGGCGGTATCAAATTCCGTGATGAAGGCGGCGGCTTTTTGAACTGCCTCGTCAAATAGTTCAAAGAAATTCTCCTGACGGCTTTTCCCATCAGCTGTCCAGGGGTTTTTGGAGCTGTTGGCATAATCGATCCCCTCGTTTTCCATAACCGGTATGAGGTGGGAGGATATTTTTGAGGGCCTCCCCTTTTCAATACGGTCAAAGATTTTTTTTTTCAAGGTCGTTCGGTCTGTGAGAGCAATGAAAACCTTATGTGCGTCAGCTGTTGCTTCGAAAATGGCTTGCCTGGATATTTGTGCCTGAAACAGCTTATCGAACAGAAATTGGTAAATCTGCGCTATGGCGCTTTGGGCCGGCTCATCCTTCGGAAACATCTTTTTCAGTTTGATTTCCGTTGGCAGCCTTCCGGTTTCCCGCCGCAGCATGATGGTGTCCAAAGAGGATTCGATTTCCACATGAAGCGTCGACTCGGTCTCATAAGGCCGCTCGTGCAGCAACTCCTTGGAAAATGCAATCACATACGGATGCGCCGTGCTGTCAAGAGCGTAATGGCACAAAAAGCCGTAGATATAGGACCGATATACACCACCATCATCCTTCGTAAATAAAAATTCTCTGAGGCAGTTTAACGTCTCGACAGGAGGATGCGCGTGCAGCTTCATATGGTAGCCAGTCAGCGATTCTCCCTTCATCCACGGAAAAAAGCGGTGACAAAGCAAAAAATCCGGTCCCTGAGCGCCCCAGACAAACGCCGCATGGTGCAGCTGATCCCGTTCACCTTCCGACAGCAGTGCAAGCACCTTTTTTGCATGGAGATCATGCGTGATACAATTTGGCATACCTAACCCCTACCTTCCACGAAAATCCGGAAAAGACATGCGGATGTCCTCCGGCAATTCAGCCTTAAATGTTTGGTTCATTCCAACGACCCCGCAGGTTAACTGTACTTCAGCAAGATGCAGGGCCTGGCGCTTGATACGATTTCGCGAACCGCCATACAGGTCGTCCCCGGCAAGGGGGAAACCGATATGCGAAAGATGTACACGGATTTGGTGCGTGCGGCCGGTTTCCAAATGGATTTTCAAAAGTGTATGGCCCCGGTCATACCCCAGAGCTTTCCAGTGGGTGACAGCCCGTCTGTTCCCGCCGACCTCCCGCTTGATTTTAGAATTTTCTGTTCGCCGGATGGGCAGGTCGACGGTACCGTTGCCTTTGAGCTCCCCTTCGCAAACTGCGGAATAATATTTTTGAAGCACCGCGCTGGAAACCGCCAGACGATGCTTTGCCGCAATCAGGATGCCGCTGGTATCCCTGTCCAGCCGGTAAAGGGGGCGAAAGGAGGTATGAGCGCCCTTCAGCTGATAATGGTATGCCACCGCATTGAGTAAGCTGTCCCTGTCATGTCCCGGCGACGGATGCACCGGCATCCGAGGGCTCTTATCGACCACCAGATAATCGTCGTCCTCATAAAGAATATCGGTGGGGATGTCATGCGCTTCATAAGCGGCGGGTTCCTCCGGGATGTTTATGGTAAAAATGTCCCCTGCATACAGAACGTCAATGCTTCGGCAGGGCTGTCCGCCCCGCAGCAGTCCATTTTCGTGATGCTTTTGCTTTGTCAGCACCCGGGCGGAAAGCCCGAGGTGAGAACGGACAAATGCCCTGACGGTCATGCCGTCACAGTCCGGCGGAACCGGAATCGAAATAATCCGCATCACTTCTCACGCAGCGCAAGGTCGTCCGCAAGTCCGCTGAGAAAAGCGGTGCCGCCTTCAAACGTATGCAGCGTGTTTTTCGCCTTATCCGTATATTCTTCCACAAGGCCTTGCGCACATTCCAGGCCGTAAAGGGAAACATAATTGCGCTTTTGGTTTTTACTGTCCGCCCCAGCATCCTTGCCCAATGTTTCGGAGTCGCTGACGACATCGAGGATGTCGTCCCGGATTTGAAACGCCATCCCTACCCCCACCGCGTAATCGGCCGCCGCCTTCTGCTTCTCGCGCGAAGCGCCCGCAGCGATACAGCCAAGCTCACAGGCGGCGGATATCAACGCCACTGTTTTTTTCATGTCCATCGCAAGAACTGTGGCGGCGTCCACCTGCTTTCCCTCATTTGCAAGGTCGATGCACTGTCCGCCGATCATGCCGTCCACACCGACAAGGCGCGCAAGCAGGCGGACTGCTTTTACCGTGCTTTCCGGATGATCCGCAGAGCCGGAAGCCACTGTTTCAAAGGCCAGGGTCAACAGCGCGTCCCCGGCCAATAAAGCGATAGCCTCGCCAAAGCGAATATGGCAAGAGGGCTTTCCGCGCCGCAGGCCGTCGTTGTCCATGCAGGGCAGGTCGTCATGAATCAGCGAATAGCAGTGTATCATTTCCACAGCCGCGGCATACGGAATCGCATGCTCACAGGAAACACCGCACATCTCGCAAAAGGCCAGTGTTAGCGCCGCGCGGATGCGTTTGCCTCCGCCGAGCAGACTGTAGCGCATGGCGTCTACGACCGTCTGATACCGCAGGTCTTCAAAGGCCTCCAGACAGGCTGTCAGCGCGTCCTCCGCTTTTCCGGCATAAAAACCCAGTTGTTCCTTACTGTTCATCTGTCGTCTCCGTTTTACCGTCAATTTTCGAAAGCTCTGTTATTTTCTGTTCGGCCTTTTGCAGCCTGCCATAGCAAACCGAGGAAAGGGCTGCGCCTTCTTCAAATAGCTGAATCGATTCATCCAAACCGGTTTCCCCGTCTTCCAGTTTTTGCACAATCTCCTGAAGCCGTTTCATCGCGTCCTCAAAACTTATTTCTTTCTTCATAACCGTTCCCTTCCTGCGTGTTTTTTACTTCGGCGTGGATTCGTCCGTCCGACAGCTGTATTTGGATCGGTTCTCCCGCATTTATTTTATGAATACTTTTCCGAACGGCTCCGTCCTCTCCGGTCACAACCGCATACCCACGCTGCAGGGTTCGAAGCGGACTGAGGCTCTGGAGCTTTCCGGCAAGATGGATAAAGTTCCCTTTATTTCGCGCATGCACCCGCTCAAAGGCTATCCGCAGGTTTCGAGCCGCGTCATCCGTTTCGCGCCTGAGCCTGTCCGTTATCCCCGTCTGAATTCCAAGCAAGGAATCGACATATAGGATATCCACGCTTTGGCGCAGGTATTCTATATATTTTACCGCCCCCTCCTGAAAATAGTCATAGAAGCGTAAAATCTGCGCGGTCTCGTCCCTGATATTCGGTGTCGCAAGCTCCGCGGCGGCGCTGGGGGTCGGCGCACGCAGATCCGCGACAAAATCGGCGATTGTGTAATCCGTTTCGTGGCCTACAGCCGAGACCACCGGAATCACAGACTGAAAAATCACCCGCGCTAGGCTTTCGTCATTGAAGGCCTGCAGATCCTCAATGGATCCCCCACCGCGCCCGATGATGATCACATCACAGGCGCAGAGCCGGTTCAACGCCTGCACCGCCTCTGTCAGCTGTGCGGGCGCACCATCCCCCTGTACCAGCACCGGGCATAGAATAATTTCCGCCACCGGCCAGCGGCGGGCGGTGATTTGCAGAATATCCCGCACAGCGGCCCCTGTGGAAGAGGTGACGACGCCTATTTTTTTAGGATAAGCCGGAAGCGGCTTTTTATATTCATCCGAGAAAAGCCCTTCAGCCTCCAGCTTCTTTTTCAGCTGCTCAAAGGCGATGCTCATGGCGCCGATACCGTCGGGCTGCATATCCTGCGCATACAGCTGGTACTGACCGGAGGGCTCGTATACCGACACCCTTCCGCGTATGATAACTTTCATGCCGTCTGTGGGCTCGAACTTCAGCCGTTTCGCACTGCCGGCGAACATCACCGCCTTCAGTACCGATTTTTCATCCTTCAGAGAAAAATACAAATGGCCCGACCGGTAGTGATCGGTAAAATTCGATATTTCTCCCGATATGAAAAGATCGTTCAGTCTGCCATCCCCCTCGATGAGGGATTTGATAAAAAAGTTGACCTGCGATACGGTCAGAACCGATGAAATCATAGTAAGCCTCGCTTTCGCAAGCAGAGCAGCGCGGGACCCGCCGCGTTGTCCGCCGAATATTCCGGCGCCGCAAAGTATGCGCCAAACCTTTCATAAAGCTGCGTCTGCAGCATGGCATTGGAGCAGACGCCGCCGGAAAAAAGCAGCGGCAGTCCCGGAAAATCCTCCAATAATACCTCCGTCATCCTCTCGAGTGTTTTACAAATTGCCGTTATGCAATATTTTGCGATCATTGCCGCGTCCGTTTTTTTCCGGTGCATTGCGCGGCACTGGTTTTCTATACCGGAAAGGGAACAGTCCGCTCCCTTCATGGCAGGCCGATAAGCTGTACTTTCCGCACAGGAAAGGGCCAGCCTTTCAAGGGCCGGACCCGCCGGAAAGGAAAGCCCCAGCATCACACCCACACGGTCAACCGCCTGTCCGGCCTTGAGATCAAGACTTTGGGCAACACAGGCGCAATTCAGCTCCCCGTGATCTGAGGGTTCGCAGAGCAGCGCCTCGGTGGTGCCGCCGGACACATGGAACGCCAGAAATTTTTTTTGCAAAAGCTCCAGACGGCCCGCGGAATAAAGGGCTGCCGCAATATGCCCCTGCTGATGAGAAAATGTCTCCACCGGAACATGCAACGCCTGTGACAGCACCTTCGCGGTGTGTTCGCCCACCAAAAAGCACGGCATATAAGACCCGGCCTCCATACGCGGACGGTCAGACACTCCGATGACATTTACCTGTGGCTCCCTGTCAAACAGCGGCTTCAGCACCTCAGCGATCTGCCTGACATGCTGAAAAACGGCATCACTTTGCCGCAGACCTTTTTCACCCTGTCTGACTGCGAGAGGACGCTTGGAATGATAAACCGTGCCTTCTGTCACCAGTGCAGCCGATGTTGTGTAATTGCTTGTGTCTATACCAAGAGCCGTGCTCATCCCTTATCCTCACCACAGTATTTCTTTTCAATGGCTGAAAGAACACCGTTGACATAAGAGGAGTCCTTGACGTCGCCGTATTTTTTTCCCAGATTTACGGCCTCATTGATGCTGACGCTGACGGGAATGTCCTTCATATAGAGCAGTTCATATACGGCAAGACGCAAAATCACCAGAGTCGTTCTGGAAAGCCGCCTAAGGCTCCATCCCTTCAGATTTTCGGCGATGATATCGTCAAGTCTTTCGGTATGTTCCTTCGTACCGCTTACCACATCTTGAATATAATCGTTTGGCAGAAAATCCCGCGCCTCCAGCGCGTCCTCCAGCACTTCCTGGAGCGGTTTCTCCTGTACCGCGTGTTCGAATAATAAAATGAACGCCTGTTCTCTTGATTCCGATCTTGTCATAAGTTACCACCCAAATAAAAATAGCCCATCATTTCCATGATGAGCCTGAAAAGAAAATAATATCCGTAGTTTTCAAGATTCACCACGGATATTATAGCATATTTTTTTGAAGTGACAACTATTTTGTTCCCATTATTTTTATTTTGTCGGCGCTAAGGCCCGTTTGATCCATTACGATTTCCTGTATGATCAGGGTATCCGACTCGTTTAGCCCGCCTGTTACAACCACACTGCATTCGCCGTTATTTATGTATGCCACCGATTCCGTATATCCTTTTGCCGTCAGCAGGCTTTCTACATTGGTCTCTTTCAGGATATTCTGGGCAATGGCCGTCGCCTCGGTCACCGCGTTTTCTTTTGCATCGGAATCCGCATCGAGATTTGCAAGTACATCCTCCAGCAGCTCAACGGCCTCATCACGGGCAGTCTGGCGGTTCATACGGGCTTCTGATATGCCGGCGCCAGCTGTTTCGTTAGCCGGATCGCTATTTTCCTTCAAATCGTCGCTCATGGTTTCGATATACGCGTTATTCACGAGCTGTGCCGCTCCCAGCTGGCTGGACTCCTCTTCCTTTTCCGCCACTGAAAGGCTTGGACCGGAGAACTGCCAAGTCAAATAAACGGCCGCCCCCAACGCCAAGACCAGTGATGCCAGAACAAGTTGTTTTTTTCTGAATTTCATGCTTCTTACCTCCGGATTTAATTTGTACCGACAACACACACTTTTGCAGAAGAAATTCCAAGTGCGGTTTTTACGGCGTTTGTGATTTTTTCTTTGTACTGAGCATTGTCCGCATACGCGCTTACCACTACCACTCCTTTTATTTCGGGTTCTATCTCGGTTATTTTCAAAGCATACTGTGCTCCGTCGGCATCTTTCAAAATTATGTAGCTTGTTTCATTCTCATTATTGTTTTCTGTCGCTGTGATCCCCCCTTCGGCATAGTTATCGTTATCCTTGCTGGAGCTTTTTTCGTCGGTGGCATATACAAAACGGCTCTGGCTGCTGAGTGTCACCATGATTTCCGGTTGTGTTTCACCGGTGATGGCCGAAACGACCCCTGCAAGCCGGTCTTCAAGCTGTTTTTCATACTCGCTGGCGGAAACCGTCACTTCCTCAGTGGTTTTGGGTGTTTCCTTCCGCTCGGATGAAGTGAAAAAGGTTGAAAGATAAATCAGCGCGATTCCAACCACACCCAGCACGACGACAATCATAATCGCCTTATCCTTTTTCAGAAAACCGGTCAGAACCTTTTTAACCTCCAAGACATTTCACCTCTGTTTCTATTTCATTTCCCATCATGCCCTTTAGTACGGCTGCTGTTCTTTCACGATCCGCTTCATATTTTATGGTTACAGTTATCTTTTGAATAATTATGCTGCCATCTTTGTTTTTATCCGTATTTATTTCGATTTTCTCAGCGGAAAGCTGTATGGTTCCCAGTAAGCCCGTGACATACTGCGCTGTTTCCTGCTGAACCGACTGCTCATATTGGTCTGCGAGATATTCGGTAAGCTCTGTCCCGGCGGAGGAACCGGTGCTTTCATTCCAGTCAAACTCCACATCCATATGAAGGAACCCCGCGATGGCTGACAGAAACAGCAGTACAAAAACAAGTGCCCGCACAAATGTGATCATATCGTTCTTCGGTGAAAAGCGCGATACCACTTCCGTCAGTATTACAGTAATACATATGGTCAGTACGGTGCTTGTTATGCTACTCATAATGCCCCCTTTGTAAAAATAACGATGGAGCCGCACACCAGACAGACAAGCAGAGCGCTGACGAGCAGGGCGAGGATCATTTTCGCGACAGACATGCTGATGCCCATAAACTTGCCGATTTGCGGCACTTCGAACAAATCCGCTGCTATTTCGCAGATGCTGCAGATCAGCGTCCACAGCACCGCCTCCAGAATTGCCGGCAAAAAAATGATCATTGAAGCGATGATGCCAAAGGCCCCCACGCCGGACTTGACAATCTGTACGCTTCCCTGAATGGCGGCAAGGGAATCACCGATGACGCCGCCCACAACCGGCACCAGAGAGGATGTAACCGCCTTTACCGTCTTCGCCGAAACCGCATCGATATTGCCGTTTAGAAAGGTTTGGGCGGAGATGACGCCGGTAAAAACCGTCACCAGCAGCACCAGCAGCCATTTGATAAAACGGTATATGCTGTCCGTCACCTTATCCAGCTGTACCGAGGACACCGCCGAGGTCACGGCAAAGGCCAAAAAAATGTTGAGCATGGGTATGATAAAGGTGGTGGAGATAAAGGGAATCAGATTACCGGCAGCCAAAGCCGTATAGCTGTAGGAGGCTCCCGATGTCGTGTTGCCCGCGGCAATCATCAGCGCACTGTAAACCGGTACGCAGCTTACAAGAAATGCCGACGCGCCCTGTATCACCGACTTTGCGCTTTCAATGAGTGCAATTACAGGGGCCAGAACCGCGCCCGCGGCGGCGATGGCGCCGACTAAGTTCGCCGTACTGCTGATATTCGTATTGTCAAAGCAACTGGCGAGTTTGCATATGATAATGATAATCAGCACCGCGGCAACGGTTTTCAGCGGCAGGGAGAGCTTGTCATTCAGCACTCCCGAGACCATACTGAGAAAGCTGTCGGTGTCAAAACTGCCATCCACGGAAAAAGTGTCGATTCCCGCCTCCTTCAGTAATTCACGGCTTTCGGCATTAAGACTGCCGTAAAGCTCTCCCGCTCCGCTCTTTTCCAGCAGTCCGTCATAGAGCTCCACATTTGGCACGCCTTCTGACGCGTATACGGATACCGGCAGTAAGAGTACACAAATGAACAATACGGCAAGCGGTATCATTGCGATTCTTTTCATTTTCAATTTCACCATCAGCTTTTCAATATTTCCGACAGGTACTCGAGTATATTTACAATCACCGGCATTGAAATCATCAGAATGGCGATTTTTGTGGCAAGCTCCACCACACCGCCCAGAGCGTTTTCATCTGCGTCCTTACAAAGGCTTGCCGTAACTTGTCCGATAATCGTGACGCCGATAGCTTTGAGCAGGATGTCGATGTAATACCCGTCAATCAGTCCTGAAGCGCTCAGGCTTCGAAATTCGTCAAACAGCGGCGCACAATTTTCTAAAATCAGCAGTATTAACAGCACGACGGTGACCACTGTCAGCAGAAGGGCAAACTCTCTGTTGCTTTTTTTAACGACGGAGCCCAATATGACCGCACAAACGGCAACGATGACGACAACGAAGATATCCATATCACAAATTAAAAACAGACTTGATCGTCTGGAACAATACGTCAATTTCATTGATGATCATCATCAGCACCACAATCAATCCGGCAAGGGTCGTCATTAGGGCCTGTTCCTCTCTTCCAGAGCGGATCAATAACTGATTGAGCACCGCGACGATGATGCCGATGGCGGCAATTCTAAAAATCAAATCAATTTCCATTTTTCTACCCGTGCCTTTCGCACTTTTTTTCATCTGTATACCCCGACTATACAATCAACGTGCACAACACCACACCGGAAAACAGTCCCAAAGCCAGGTAAAGCTTTGCCTTTGTGCTGTAATCGTGCACCGCCTGGTCGATATGGCTTTGCAGCAGTTCCTTATGTAAATCGATATGCTCAATCTGACCTGCGGTGTCGCTTTGCCCTAAACCGCTGATAAAATCCTCAAACCATTCGATGTCCTTGGAGTCGGGCAGGTTATCCCTTGCTGCCTCCAGCAACGCGTGACAGGGATTGAGCATAAAAGCCGGCAAGGCCACGGCGGCTTCACAGACCGTATACTCGGACGCGGTGCGTATAATGGCTCCGATATCCTGCGACGCATACGAAATCTCCGTTTTAAACCGCAGCAGCATTCGCTTGGTTTCAAGCAACATATTCACGCGTTTTTTCAGCCTTTTTGTACTGAGGATCCCTGTCATGACCGTGCTGAGCATAATCAAGAGCATTCCGATAATTTTCAATGCATTCACCTGCGTTTACAATTCTGTCGACGGCTCCCGGCGCACTCCTGCCGCGTAAAAAAGCAATGGTCTCAAACATACGGCTTTCCACCAGAGCGCGGGTGCCCGGTTTTTTCATGAGATCCTCATAACTGGAATGCACCGACGCAATCACGGGGACACCTGCCCCTGCAGCGGCTGTTACGCTTTCCAGCTCATCTTCCGAAAGCTCATCGCATAAAATGAGTTCAGGGGACAGAGTGCGCAGCGCGATGCTCATCCCCTCCCGCTTGGGATAACCCTTCAGGATATCCGCTCCGGGGCCCAGCGTAAAACCGGAACCGATTTCCGCACGCTCATCCAGGATGGCGATGCGCATGGCCGGTACATGGATTCCATAAGTGAGTTGGGCCGCGATGTCACGAAGCAGGGTGGTCTTGCCGCTGGAAGGTTCTCCGGCGATGAGCAGCCCGTTTCGAAAATCGACCTTCCGCTGAAACAATACATCCGCCGAACCCGGCCGTTCCCTCGGGATGCGAAATACCAGCGTGCTGATGTCCTTTAAGGTTTTGATGCTCTCCCTATCCAGAACGGCCGTCCCGCAAATCCCGACGCGGTAATGCTCGCCCACCTGGATATAGCCCTTACGAATTTCATTCTCATGGCTGAAAACGGAGTGGGAGCAGATATCCATAAAAATATCTTTGAGATGTTGTTTTGATGTAAAAAGATTCTCCGGCAAAAGATTCCTGCTGACCGCCCCACCCTCTTTGAGGTAAAAAACCCCCTCTTTTCCCCATATCGTCACAGGCTGTCCGGCCTTCAGCCGTATATCGAACGCTTGCCGCTTCACCTGATGCGGCAAGACCATCAGAGCTTTTTCATAGCTGTGTATGAGCCTTGCGACACTGTCAAAAGCCTTGTCCGTCATTTTTTTGCTCCCTTCACTTTGGTGATAGTAATACATATGCTTGTTCACCGGATTTATGCCATAAAAAAACAACCCCTCAGGAATAAACAGAAGGGATTGCCGACATGCCGAAGGGCAGCCATATGATGATTTTGTACGCAATTGCGCGGATTTTATCGGCAGCGCCGAATGCAAGACTCCTGCCTTTCAGCACAGCGTAGGCGGCAGGTACCCATGAAGCGGGAGTATGGACGCCCCGTCCTCTATCAACCTTTCACTTTTTTGCCGTTTCAGATGCCCGTGAAAAGGTGTCACCCAATGATTGATAGCTTCGTATTTTTCACACTATGTTTCCATACAGCAATATTTCAATAAAAATAACGATTCAATATTGATCTCCGGGATGGATTCGTCGTAGTGTAGTAACCCTTTACCGCCGTAGTACATCTGAACCGCGCTCTTACTCTGCGGGTCGGCATCGGGGAACACGGTATGCAGGGCGGTCAGCATAGCTCCGGCCACTCTCACGGCGGGAACGGAAGCGTCATTTAGGAACACCACCCGGAATCTGTCGTGAGCTTTGCTGCGGTAAGTATCGTAGGCGAACAGTATCGGAAGGTCGTAGCGTTCGGCTCTGCCCTTCACATCTTCATAGGAGATACCGTGGTCAAAGTCAAGTGCCAGCAGTTGTGTCTGGCCGAAAGCCTCCTTGCTTCGCGTACCGTCCCTGAATGTCGCCGGACAGAACGTGCAGCCCTTTGCCCCCACCAGCGTTGCGAAGGCTTTGATGTTGTCACGTTGATGGTCTCGACTTTGCTTCCTATAATGGTGCTTAACAGAGCAGCTTCATTCAAAATATTGAGTGTGGTAAAGAGTGATTGCATTTTCTGTTGGAATCTGTAATAATAAATGAATATGAAGGAGGAGAAGCTGCATGAACGATATCAAAGAACCGCGTCTGAAGCTGATTTATGAGATTATGGCAGAGAAAAGCCGGTCAGCCCAGGCGTTTACACAATATATGAATGCAAATCGAGAATATGGGCAAGGAGATATCCTACATATGCGGGAGGCTCATTTCATCGTAGCGGTGGGGCCGGGTGAAGGAATCACGATGTCGGAGATCGCGGAAAAGCTATTCGTGACCCTCGGCGCGGTATCCCAAACTGCAGGACGCCTGGAGAAGAAGGGGTATATTCTTCGCAAGCGCGATCCCGGCAACCACCGGCAGATCGTCGCTATGCTGACGCCTAAGGGAGAGGCCTTCTATCAGCAGCACCTTCAGTATGACAGAGTCCAATTTGCATCTTTGGATGCGAACTATTTTTCCCGGTTTACAGAGGAACAGCTTTGTTTGATTCGAGATTATGAAGCTCTTATGTATGCAGCTTTCACAAAAGATCGTACTAAGCTATGAGCGATATGTAGAAATTCCCCCTCTTTCCTTGACGGCGGAGGGGAATTGTGTTACCATCACTTTAGATTCTAAAGTGATAAGACAGGTTAGGCATCCCAGAAATGCAACAAATCAACGAGGAGAGAAAACATGCAGTTTGATTTTGACCATGAGTTAAACCGTGCAGGTACGCATTCGATGAAGTACGATGACGATGGATATTTCCGTCGGCTGGCTCCTAGTATCCGTTTGGATCAGGACACCATTCGTCTGATGCTGGCTGACATGGATTTTAAGTGCGCCCCTGCGATAACCAAGGCCATGCACAGAGTCGCTGATCACGGCACATTCGGCTACACGACCGCTGACTCTACCCCAGAGTATAAAACGTCCATCATCTCATGGTATGATCGGCGTTTTGGCCTGAAGCTGGATCGAGAATGGATCATACACTCCAACGGCGCGCTGGAGGGGATCGGTCAGACCATCCGGACTTTTTCCGAGCCGGGGGATGGTGTCATTTTGTGCCATCCGGTGTACAGCAAATTTACTCGTGTAATCAAACAGTTGGAGCGTAAGGTCGCAAACTGCCAACTGATTCAGCCCTCTGTGGGGGATTATCAGATGGATTGGGCGAAGTTTCGACGGGTTTGTGCGCCAAAGGAGAACAAGGTCTTTGTCCTCTGCTCCCCGGAAAATCCGGTTGGCCGGGTCTGGAGGAAAGAAGAACTGGTCCGTATGGCGAATATATGCCGGGAAAATGGAGTTGTCCTTGTCTCCGATGAGATCCATTCCGACATTGTCCGAAAAGGTGTAAAGCATGTCCCCATTGTTGCCGCAGTAGAAGACCTGAGCAATATCATCATGGTTTCAGGAGTAAACAAAACGTTCAACCTAATGGGGCTGCATTGTGCATACAGCGTAATTCCAGATGAAGCATTGCGGGAAAGTTTCATGAAAGATTACGAGGCGGGAATGCCTACCCCATTTGCCATTGCAGGCATGATAGCTGCGTACAACGAGAGCGAAGATTGGGTGGATCGGCTCAACGAGTATTTAGATGAGTCAATTGCTTTTGCTGTTGCGTACATAAAAGAAAAACTCCCCAAGGCTAAAGCCTATGTGCCCCAAGGGACCTATATCCTTTGGGTAGATTTTTCCGGCTATAGCTACTCCTCTGATATCCTGCAATACATTGTCAATCACAAGGCCAACGTTGCTGTTCAGAGGGGGCTTTCCCATGACCCGGAGCAGGGAAATCAATATCTGCGGTTGTGTTTGACCGGTTCTAAGGCCACGATTCGGGAGGCAATCGACCGAATGGCCGCAGCGTTCACGGAGTATGAATTGGAATTAAACGCCAAATAAAAATAAGGAGATGTTCGTGTGAAGAAAAAGCTCAATCTGTTTGATTTAACCCCAATCGGTGTTGGAATAGTGATTGGCGCAGGAATTTTCTCTATGATGGGCTGGTATTGCCTATACGGGCAGGGGTATCGTTATCGCGCTGTTCCTCGCTATGTTTCTAGTCGTTATGCAGTCCATCCGTCATCCTATTCTTGCCAGCGTTTTTGAATTGGATGGCGGTATATGCCCTTGATTCTCTGACTTGTCCGCGGATTTGTATGGATATTTGCGGAACAAATTTGGACATATTGATATTCAGGCGCAGAAAGAATATGCTCCCAGCGATAACAAGAAAGGGCCGATCGGCTTCATGACGCTGTGGAGGATGCCAAATTAGAACTTATCGGAGTCGAATAATTCAGCGAGGTGATATTATGTCAAACCATGTGAATCTTGTATATTTCAGTCCTTCAGGATCAACAAAGTCGGTCATCACAACGTTGGCAGATGCATTGGATGGGGAAAGAAACGAATTTGATCTGTTGCGGATTCTGCCACCGCAAACCGTTACCTTTAGCGCGGACAGCCCGGTTGTCTTTGCCGTGCCGGTATTTGCCGGACGCGTTCCGGCCATCTGCGCAGATATGCTGGCAAAATTCAAGGGGCAAAATACGCCTGCAGTCGCCATAGTGGTTTATGGTAATCGGGAATATGACGACGCGCTGCTGGAACTCACAGATATTCTGAAAGCCAATAGCTTTGTTGTGGTCGCCGCCGCAGCGTTTGTGGCGCAGCACTCCATTTTCCCGATAGTCGCAAGTGAGCGTCCTGACCAAAAGGACAAAGAGGCGATTGTATCATTTGGCAAACAGTGCACGAAAGCAATCGCCGCATGTTCGGGCAATGAAAAAATCAAAGTCAAGGGCAGTTCGCCATACTGTAAACCGGGTGCTATTCCACTACAACCATCCGGCGATTCCAAATGCAATAACTGTGGAGTATGTGTTAAAATATGCCCAACAAAAGCCATCGCGAAGGAAACTCCCCGCAAAACGGATAAAAAACGCTGCATTTCCTGTACCGCATGTATTTCTGAGTGTCCGCAAAAGGCACGAGCCTTTCATGGGCCAATGTACGCGGTAGCTGGAAAAGCCTTCGCCGGAAAAAACTCGACCCGCAAGGAGCCGGAGGTTTTCATAGCAGATGAGCGGAAATAGATATTATGGGATTTATATTTGGTTCTCGGAGTCGCTAATCGTCACGAATGTAAACTTCTACAGGAACGATACGAAGTATGCCGCTTCAAGCAACTGTACCGCGATGATGGTTAACGCCGAAGCAGTCAAGAAGCATCGCATCGAGCAGTTCCCCAAACGGTCGTATATGAAACTTTCTAAAGTGAACTTTATCAGTCGGGTAATAGAATGCTTAATAAGCAAAACGCCGTGCAAGGTTCAAAATGGCTTTGCTCCTTGATTATATGGATTATTTAAGGTGTTTATCTCACAAAATTACTGAGGGCAAGGAACCGGCATGGTTCCTCGCCCTCGTGTTTTAATCGTAAATCAGCTCGTTTTGGATAATCTCGTCGAGATACTTGTTTCGGATGAAGCAGGTGCGGATAGGTTCAGGATGCGGTAATCGCCCATGCCGGAATATGTCCCACTATTTTGCTCAAATAATGATTTCATCTCAATTTCTCCAGTCATAAAAGTATCTGCTATAATACCGTGTACTGACTGTGGGTTCAAATTTGATGATACTTCCTTATTCGGCTAAAACTAGGGCATTGCGGCCTTAGATATA
>Ga0153939_1000086_pt1 | contig 29669 bp, 26 predicted proteins | sample TSNJ023MetaG_FD_104734 | JGI IMG/M metagenome (GOLD analysis project Ga0153939, IMG submission 104734) | Attine ant fungus gardens microbial communities from New Jersey, USA - TSNJ023 MetaG | ecosystem: Host-associated > Fungi > Mycelium > Unclassified | place: USA: New Jersey, Brendan T. Byrne... | reverse complement strand
GCGCCGGTCCTACGAATTGGCCTAATCGGCAGTCTCCGTCATTTTATCATTTAATCGTTATCGTACGGTCCATCACTTTCCGCAAAATATAGCTTGGATCCACACAAGAAAAGGCTTGGTATTGCGGAATTTTTTGTTGATAACGTCCAGCTTTTAGGCAATAATATCATAATGAACACGTGTTTGCAATAGTTTTTTCATAATTCGTGAGTTTTTCATAATTCTATACGATTTTTTTAGTGATAATCTCCGATTTAACTGAAAATTACATTTTTTGATTGACTGAACAAAACCGCGAAAGTATAATAAATATCGTAATGAACTCGTGTTTATAGATCATGTATCAATGAAGGCTGTGATTTTTTCTTTTTTCTGATAAAATAAAGGGTATTCCTAATATGAAATTTTTTGATTGACAGCCATGCAGAAAGGGATTGATACAGGATGAAAAGAATAAACAGCAATGATATTGCAAAGCTTGCCGGTGTTTCCCGCAGTACGGTCAGCCGCGTCATCAACGGCTATTCCAATGTACCGGAGAAAACACGCATAAAGGTAATGAAGGTCATTAAGGAAAATCACTATTACCCCCTTCTTTCCGGTCAGCTGCTGACCGGAAAGAAGATGGATACCATTGGCTTTTTCTGGGTATCAAACGGTAATATTGGAAAAGATCCGCTTTCCAGCAGCTACTTTATGCATGTGATCGACGCCGCGGCAGAGCGCGGCTTTCTGGTGCTTTCCTGTATTGTGAACAACCTGACGGAAAAAAAGAACATCAATTATGTCCGGAAAATTTTCATGCAGGGGCGAATTGATGCCGGTATCTTTATCGGCGCAAAAAACAACGAGCCGCTGATCGATGAATTGACTGAGCTCGGTAAAATTGTCGGCCTGTTCGACTACTATCATGAAAATGAAGATATTCCAAACCGCATCACCGTCAATTTTGAGCAAAACAGCGGCGAAAAGGTCATTGACTATCTGTATACACTCGGGCACCGAAAAATTGGGATCATCGACGGTGACATGTCCCGTTACTGCTCCGCACAAAGGCATGAAAGCTTTATCCGTGGTATGATGAAGCACAGCCTGACCATCAAAAACAAATGGCTCTGCTTCGGGGGCATCAGCCAAAACAGCGGCTATGTTGCCGCTAAAGCGCTGCTCGAATCCTGCGGCAATGATCTTCCCACAGCCATCTGCGCCAACAATGACGGCGTGGCTTTTTCCGTTTACAGGGCCTGTGCCGAACGTGGCCTTCGCATTCCGGAGGACATCTCTGTGGTGGGAATTGACGGCGACGCCCGCGATCAAATGACCTCGCCGCCTCTTTCCACCGTTTCTTTTGATTTCGGCGAGATGTTTTCCTCCCTTGTGTACCGGGTGGTGGATACGATTCATCAGGTTCAGCACATACCGCAGAATGTCTTTATTCCCGGCACCCTGATTCCCAGGCAGTCCTGCAGAACCATCGAGCCCGAAAGCTGATTTCGCGCGCAATTCCCACAGGGATACACTTTTTGGCGGCAGCATAAACACGCGTTAATTGCAGCATGGCTGTATTAATAATGAAAGAGAAAAGAGGAGTTTTTATGGCTGGTATCATCGGAACTGACATTTTGACACAGGTGGGCTTTATCGTCCGCGACATTGAAACAACCAAAAAGAAGTTTGCAGAATTCTTTGGTGTTCCGGTTCCAAACCATTTTGACGGCGGAAAATTTGAAGTAACAGGAACCACCGTAAACGGGGAGTCCGCACCGGACGCCAACTGCCTGATGGCCTTTTTTGACGTGGGACCGAACACGCAAATCGAGCTGATTCAGCCCAACGGCGTCAAGAGCACCTGGCAGGACTTTCTGGATGAGCACGGCGAGGGCGTACACCACATCGCATTCGGCGTGAAGGGGATGGATGAAAAAATCCTCCAATGCGAAAACTTTGGCATGAAATGCGTGCAGCGCGGAAAATACGGGGACGGCGGCGGTGAATACGCCTATCTGGACGCCTCCAACGACCTGAAGGTTCTCATTGAACTGCTGGAAAGCTACAAATAAGGGGCAGATACATGAATATTGTTGTAATTGGTGCAGCAAAAGGCCTGGGTCTCTGCCTTGTAAGGCTGCTGCTTGAAAAAGGCCATACGGTTGCCGCCGGTACCCTCCTGCATACACCGGAGCTGACCGCTCTTGCCGGCCAGTATGGTGATAACCTGATGGTTTTTGATGCGGATGTGACGGATGAAGAGCAAATGCAAAAGGCAGCGGCCAGTGTGGGCGATTTCCTCGGACCGATTGACGCCCTTTGCAATGCCGCCGGTGTCCTGCTCAGTCAGGACCGTGTTTTGCATCTGCATGAATGCGATATCAGCGAGCTTCGAAAAACACTGGATGTCAACACTGTCGGCCCGGTCATCGTTGTAAAATGCTTTTATCCATACATGATAAAAGGTTCTTCCGTATTTACCGTCACCTCGGAAGGGACCGGCATCAAAAACTGCGGCGCCTGGGTGCCCTGCTATGGGCTGTCGAAGGCGGCCGCCACAAAGGTCAGTGGCATTTTGAACGCTTCGGTTTCGGATGTGGATTTTTATTCTGTCCATCCAGGCCGGATGAATACCGACATGGGCCGCACCACCGCCCAAATCGAACCGGAGGAATCCGCTGAAGGTCTCTGCCGTCTTATGGACAGCAGCACAAAAATTTCGCGGGAGGAATGGTATATAGATTATCTGGGAAGCCCGATGGAAGCCTGACTATCCGCTCGTAAATTTTTTGCCGTTCGGGATGATAACGGTTCTCAGCCCAACGCACGACAAGGAAAACTCGGCAAAAAACCGCTTGAACTCGGTATTCAAGCGGTTTTTTCGTCATTTTTATTTATAAAACCGATCGTAATCCATGATTTTTGTCCCGCCCGCTTCTTCATCGGCTAATGTGATTTCCGATATATTGAAACCCTGCCTTCTGGACCACGCGATGGAAAGCCGCATTGCCGGCTTTCATGGCAAAGAAGAAGTCATAGGAATTGACAGGGAAAGTACCGTGCCAGCATTAGCAGATCCGTTTCGGTAAACCGGCGTAAAATCGGGCGCTTCGATTCTCTCTGCATACTCATTTTTTCCTTACTGTTAAAATAAAAATCCTCCCCGGCATCGTTGCCGGGGAGGATAACAGCATTCATCTACGGTCATATCCCATCCACATATTTGCGAAAATGCGGCAGCATGCCGATTTTATCCGGTGTATGGGGCGGCATCTGAATGATATCGTATCCCGGCAGGTTATTCCCCTCCACCAGCACAGGGCCTTTGTCTGAAACAGCCACATCCCATCCGATATAACGCATCTGCGGCACGCGCGCGGCCGCTTTTTTACACAGCTCCTTCGATTCCTCCCACAAAGGTATCTGAAAGCCCTTGATGGTGACATTTGTCAGCGGGTGCACATCATAGGTCTTTTTGTCACGGTCATAGGCGGGAAACGTGACGGCGCCCGTGTCAAGGTCGATTGGGGCGAACATGCCGCCGGAATGCAGGTTGTCCACCGGGCGGCCGTGATTGCCGATACGCACGTGTGCATAGACAATATGCGGGCCTTCTTCATTTAAAATCGTCACAACGCGCAGCGTGTTGATGGATTCCGGATGCAGGCTCCCCATCACCGGATTTTGCACGATAACCTCCTCCACCACACCCGCGTGGATGGATTCCATGTAGTCCATCATCTTCTGGGTACTGGAAAAATCATTTATATTTAGTTTTTCCACACCCTTGCCGCCCGTACCGTCCTTTGGTTTCACGATGACGACATCCCGGCTTTTCATGAAATCCAGAAACTGCTGCTTCTTGTCCATAGAAAAATGAATCCACTCACGTCCGATCAGGTCGCCAAACATTGTATAGAATTCATCCTTATTGTCGAAGGTATGGTAATGCTCGCGGTCGTTCAGCATGGAAACCAGCGTGTTGTTAACGCTTCGGGTCACATAGGTCTCGCGCTGGGCCGCGGTCAAACCAAAAAAGTCGCACAGCAGGTAGTCGTTGTAGCCCGCGCCGTACCGAAAACCGCAGCGGATGATGTCAAAAAACAGGTAGATCCGATTTTTCCCGCTCATCTCATGCGCCTTTTGCACCGTATCAAAAAAGCTTTTATAATCCATTGCGAAAATGCGTCCGACGATATATTTCAGCTTGCCCATGTATTTTCCCCTCTTTATCCGTTTGTTCTGACATAGTCCAAAATGTCCTCCGCCGTCGTGTCGTCCTGCACATAAAAACGGCTCAGGCCGTACAGGCTTTGCGGCAGCCCTTGAATCAGCGTGCATCCCTTTCCATCAATGGAAAACGTCATCTTTACGCCCAATTCCATGAGAACAGCGGCGGAAAGGCTGTCGGAGTATCCCAGCGGATATGCCAGCGCCTGCGGATAAATACCGGTGCCCGCGGCTATTTCCTCGGCACTTTTTATGAAATCCGCTTTCAGCGCCGCCACATAGTCCGTCTCACTTTCATCCTTCAAACGCAGAATACTTGTGCGGACCCGGTCGCCGCTTTCATATGGCTCCCACTGATGCATGTCATAGGTGTGGCTTTCGATGGCAATCAAGCCTGAATCCGTCATTTCCTTTGCCTCTTCAAAAGTAAAGTGCGGTGTAATCGGGAATTCCGTGTCCTTGTAATTCGTTTTATGCCCCACCGAGGAGCCGATGACGAAAATGGTTGCCTGCATATTATATTCTTGCAGCACAGGCCATGCATATTCATAATTGCTGTAGTAACCGTCGTCAAAGGTGATGCAAACCGGATTTTCCGGCAGAGGCGTTCCGCGCTCCACGAAACTCATCATCTGCTGAAGGGAAACGGCTTGATACCCCTCTTTTTCAAGGGCCGCAATATGGCTTTCGAACAGCTCCGGCGACAGATTTTCGCCGCCGATATTATGATACATCAGCACGGGAACCTTCGCCGTATAATCCGTGTCGTCAAATTCTGCGCCCCAGATTTCGCTCACATATTCCGCCGCGTTTTCCGGGGTGATATATACGCCCAGATCCTCCGGAGCATAGACGGAATCATTCTCAAACATTTTTGCAAGGGACATGGCGCCGAGGGTATTTCTGAAATGGGTCTCATCATAGAAAAAACGTGGGTCATGGCTCAAGCTGCTGACACTGAAATCCCAAAAGGGCGTGACAGCGGCTATTTTTTCATAAAACGCCCGCACCTGCGCCGGGTCAAACCGCATGATAAACTCATAGTAAAGGGGGGCGGTAACCACCTCCAGCCGAATGCCCTTCACATCACAGCGCTCCTTAATGCGAACCAGACAGGCCGCCGTTTCATCGATATAGGGCATGTCGATAGGGGTATCCCGATAATCCGTAAACTCAGGATAAGCCGCTAGATAGCGGTCCATATCGCCGATGGGTTCAATATCCCGTTCGCGCTTGTCATACGCTCCGCTGGTTACATCGAATACGTCGTAAGGCTCAGCAAGATATTGATCCTCGAATTTTGCTTTGATCTTCTCCACAGAATATAGAGGATTCGCATAGGCAAAACGCATAAAATACGCAAGCTTGCTGCTGCCGTCCGTCTTTGGATGCATACTGCCGGTAAGTTCATGGGATTCATAGTCGTACTTATTGCCGTAAGACAGTGTGATGCAGACCACGAGATTTTTCACGGTATAGTTGTCGATAAGATAGTCGCAGATCTCTTCCGTGTCACGCATATCCGCGCCGTAGTGAATCATATTGTAGAAGCCGGCGCCAAAATAATAATCCAGGTCCTCCTTCCCGAAGGAGCTGGTGGCCGACGCGCCGACAATATATGAATCGTAATCCGTATGATGCTCATCAAGATAGGTGATTTTCGCCGCCCTCGGGTTGCCTGTCATATCATAGGAAAACCAGTTTAAAATCGAATCGCCAAAAACGCCGAAAGGATCCACGGCGATATTGAAGCCGCCCAAAAGCAGTAAAATCGCCAGTACAATACACAGAAAGGAGATACACCATTTTTTTGCAGTCATTCATTCACCTCAATACTGCATGTATATAAACTCAGACGCAATATAGTCGCCGCTGAATACGCCAAACCATAAAATACAGATAAAACCCATCGCCATCACAGCATACTGGCAGAAGCTCGGAGCCCTGTCCAACACGGCGCTGAGGCTTTTTCCACATTCCTGCAGCACCTCTGCAAATAAAAGCAGTGCCATCCCGAATACGATGACAAGATAGTCTTCCATTTTCAGGCCAAGCCGCAACAGCTCGCCGTTTACAATCTGCGACGCAATGGGATGCAGCAGGGTTTTTTTCAGCATGGCCACAGCGTACAGAAAACCGTCCGCCCTTGTCAGATACCGCCCGATGATGATGATCACAGTCGTGCGAAGCACCTGAAACACATGATACCATCTGTTTTTGTCCCGTATATGGAGCTTTTTCTTGATCTTAATAAAAGCGGGCTCCAGCAGCAGCGCGGATGTAATCAGTATACCGTTCCACAGACCAAAGGCGACATACTTGAAGCTCGCGCCATGCCAGATTCCGATGACAAAGTAAATGATGAACGTGGCGATGGAGGTAGGCAGAATCTTCCCGAAACGCCCGCCGATTTTACGGCGCGAAAACTTACCGAAGCGCATCAGTGGCTTTGAAAAGGAGATGGAATAGAATAAGTAATCCTTCATCCATGTGCCGAGGCTGATGTGCCAGCGGCGCCAGAAGTCCGTCAGTGAAACAGCAAAGAAGGGCTGCCGGAAGTTCTCCGCCATCTCAATGCCGAACAGCTTCGCCACACCGCGGATGATGTCAATTCCCCCGGAAAAATCACAGTACAGCTGTATGCAGTACAGGATGACTCCGAACAAAATGACTGTTCCACCGTACTCCTCATAATTCCCAAAGACCTGGTTTGCCACAACCGCCGCGCGATCCGCAATCAGCAGCTTTTTAAAGTATCCCCACACCATCAGCTGTATGCCGGCTTTGAGGTTTTCAAAATCCAGCTTATGCCCTCCCAGCAACTGAGGGGCCAGCGCGTCGTACCGGCCGATGGGACCCTGAACCATCTGTGGAAAAAACGAAACAAACAGCATATATTTGAACACATTTTTTTGTGCCGGATACTTGTCCCGGTACACATCCACAAGATACCCCACGGACTGGAACATATAAAAGGAAATCGCCAGCGGCATGATCAGATCAAACCGCACAAGCGTCACCGAAAAAGCCGACTGAAACAGCTCTGCCATGAAATTCCAATATTTCAGAAAATAGAGCAGTCCGAAATTCAGAACAATCGCAAGGGCACATACCAACTTTTTTTTGCGTCCCACCGCCTTTTTCGCCTTTTCCCGTTCTTCCCTGGAAAGGTCTGACAGCCGTTTGTTCTGCCGGCCGATAAATAGTGCCGCAAGAAATGTGCTTAGCGTCGTAAACAAAAGATATCCGGTCATCGAAACTCCGCCGGACAGGTAAAAAATATAACTCAAAGCAAGCAGCAGTATCCACTGCAGCTTCTTTGGCGCCATATAGTATAGCAGCAGCCCCGCCGCCACAAACAACAAAAAGGTAAGGGAAACCGTCGACATATCAGTCCGCTCTTTCGATCAGCGCCTGCATGGCGGCAACTGAATTAAAATTCTCCGGGATAATATCCTCAATGGAAATATTGACGCCAAACTCGTCCATCAACTCGCTGACAAGGGCCACCATGTCAAAGGAATCGATGAGTCCGTCGTCGATCATCACCTGACTTTGAAGGTCAATGCCGGGACAGATGTCGCTCAGGATCTGTTTCAGTCGTTCCATCGTACTTCACCTCCGTTTCTTGATCATTACGTACGATTCCCAGCCATCCGCCGAAAAACCGTGTTTTTGATAAAAGGCCTTAGCCGCGTCATTATCCTTTGACACCCACAGACGTGCGCCGCCCCCGTATTCCATAAGACAACGTCTGAGCAGCCTTGAGGCAATCCCTTTGCCCCGCTGCTGTTCGCACACTGCCAGATGGCGGATCTCCACGCCTTTTTTATCGGAGGAAAAGTGCAGCAGACCGGCAATCCTGTCATCCACAGAAAGCTTGTAAATCATACCCGCGTCTATTTCCCGCAGAAGCTCCTGCGCATTGAGCAGGCATCCGGTAAGGGCGTCAAAATTCCGCCTCAGCAAAGTCCCGACAGCCTCGATGTCGGCTCGCACGGCCGGAACCGCTCCCCGCCTGTCCCCTTTTATACTGTCCGCGCCGCGCTGCATACGCTCACGGGTTAATATCCTTTGAAAACCTGCCCGGGAAAAGACCTGCAGTGCCGCCAAGGTTTTTTCATCACCTGGCCGCAGCACAATTTCTGTCACCACGGGTTTCTCTGCTGTATCGAACGCGGGCAGCAAATCGGTATCGGCAAGATCAAAATACAGCCTGGAAAAATCCTCACGGTCTTCCAGCAGGAATAGGTTTTCCCCTTCGCAGCGGTATGAAAGGCTATTGGCTGAAATGCAATCACTGCGCCTTTCTCCCGAGATGAAATTGTTGGTTAAGATGCCGCGGCGTATATGGTACCGCATCAAAAGTGCGGACAGCGTTTTAAAATCAGGCACCTTCTTCAGTTTCATACACCTCCCGCAGCCTGACACGATCTATTTTCCCGGTGGCATTATAAGGCATCGACTGCACCGGGCGGTATAAATTCGGAAACATATATTTAGGAATGATACTTTTTAAATGCCGGGTAATACGCAGCGTGTCCGTATTCCCTTCGTAAAAGCAGATAATTTTTTCTTTTTTCTGGTCATAAAGGCAGACCGCGTTTTTCATACTTTTCATGCTATTCAGCGCCCGCTCGATTTCACCCAGCTCAATGCGGTAGCCCATATGCTTGATCTGGCTGTCTGCGCGGGACTGGAACACAATCTCACCGCGGTCGTTCATCTTCCCGATATCCCCCGTGCGGTAAATAATGTCCGGATAATGGGGATTGAGGGGATTTTGCACAAAGGCCGCGTTTGTCTTATCGAAATCGCCGTAGTAGCCTCTGGCGATTCCTATGCCGCGTACACAGATCTCCCCCGGCTCCCCGTCCCGCACGGGTCGCAGGTTTTCATCAAGCAGGAGTATCTCTTTATTCTCACAGGCCTTCCCGATGGGAATGGCCTCATAGTCTTCAAATTTCCGCTCCACCTTATAATAGGTGCAGTCGACGACCGCCTCGGTGGGCCCATAGATGTTGAATACCGTAATGTCCGGTATGGCGCGCCTCCAGATGTTCATATTCTTCGCGCGCATGGCTTCTCCTCCGATGGCAAGCAGGCGTACATGCTGGGGTACATGGCTGCTGAGCACACCGGAACCCGCAACCAAATTGAACGCGGAGGTTGCCCAAATCAGCGTATTGACCCTTTTCCGATCCAGAAATTCTATCAGCTTCACCGGAAAAGAAAACAGATTTTTGGGAATGATATGCATACAGGCGCCGCATTTGAGCGTCAGGTAGATATCCTTGACAGAGGCGTCAAAATAGAAGGGCGTCTGGTTTCCCATGACATTCTGATCGGAGATCCCGCAGCAGGGCGCCATCCATTCGATAAAGTCTATGACGCTGCGGTGTGAAACCACAATCCCCTTGGGGCTCCCGGTGGAGCCGGAGGTATAGATGATATATACCGGATCAATATCCAGCACCTTCCCCCTTCTCTCCCGAAGAGTCTGTGTATCGACGTCCGCCGTCACCGCCTCTTCCACCGACATCAAATCAAACCGGTCGGAAAAATCCATCACACAGTCGCTGTCCTCTTCGCGGTAAAGGATCATTTCAGGATCCAGCTTTGAAAAGACAATCTCCAGACGCTGCTTCGGCATTTTATTGTCAATGGGTATGTAATAGTTACCGCTGTACAGAATACCCATCATAGCGGTAAGGCATAATAAGTCACGGCCCACCAATACGGCAACCGGACGGTTATGGACGCCGGTGCGTCTTGTAATGGCGGTGCCCACCGCCATCGCCCGCTTTTGAAAAACGCGGAAGGTTTCCTCCCGCCTGCCATCGGTAAAGGCAATTTTCATCGGGTACCTTCGGGCTGACTCGTCCAAATATTCTAAAACATTTCTCTGCAAGCTCTTCACATCATTCACAGCCTTGCCTGTAGTTTATCCTATCCGTAACCAGTTTTTCTTGTCTTTAACCTATTTATTATAAGTCGCTGTGAATTTATTGTCAACTTTCAGTCCCGTCTGTCTTAAAGAGTAAAACATGTTTTTATGCAAAATAAATGTTGAAAGCAAAAGAGTACCACAGAATATTATGTTCTCTATTATAGCGAAACACAATCTCTTTCGCTTTGTGCGGTTCGATGAATTTACAAGCCGCGGTTCTTATGATACAATATGGCATACATATGAAGCGGGGTGATTTCCTATAGAAAACGCAATCAGGGCAATTGTTACCGATGTGCGGTACCGTATGAGTTTGCCGGTGATCCGTTCCCTTGGAAAAATGAAAATTGACGTTGTCTGTGCGGATCCCGTGGAAACACCTCACACTCTCTCACTGGGCTTTGTTTCAAAATACGCATCCGTATGTACCCATCTTCCCGCACCGTCAAGGGAGCGGGATTTTATCGCGGCCCTGCGGGAACTTTCGGGAAAGGAGAAGCCGGTCATCATTCCTGTTGGAATGGAGTCTCTGACTGCTCTAAGCCGAAACCGGGATGAGGTAAACAGTTTCGCCTATACTGCCCTGCCGCATATAGACAGCCTTACCACTGCCAATAATAAAGATCGGCTGATGCTTCAGGCCAAGGCTCTTGGCATCCCCTGTCCGAAAACAACAACGCTGCAGCCGGAGGAATCCACCTCAAAGCTTGCTGAGCGTATATCCTATCCTGCCGTCATCAAGTACCGGCAGGGCGAGCTTTTAGGATTTGACCCGCAGGACCGTTATCAGATCGTCAAAAACAAGGAGGAAATGACCACGGCCTTTTCTGTCATGCACCAGAAACAGGAATATCCGCTGGTGCAGGAATATGTCCCCGGCCGAGGTTTCGGCGTATCGGCCGTCTTTGATCAAAACCATAAACCGATGACCGTATTCTGTCACAGTCGTTTGCGGGAATATCCTGTCAGTGGCGGTCCGTCGTGTTACTGCCAGAGCGCTTGGAATGATGAGCTTGTACGATATGCCGTGGCGCTGCTGAAATCCCTCCATTGGACCGGTGTGGCAATGGTGGAATTTAAAGGGAATCCTGAGCGGGGATATAAGCTCATGGAGATCAATCCGCGTTTCTGGGGAAGCTCTGCCCTGGCGCCGATTGCGGGCTGTGATATCACAAAATACCTGTTCCATGCCGCCCTTGGAAAGCAGGCTGAACCCAATACTAGCTTAGCGCCGGATTATCGGCTGAACAAAAAAATGCGTTTCTTCCTGCAGGACGCTTCATCCCTTTTCGGCTATATGAAACAGTCAAAAAAACCCTTTCGCTATTTCTGGCTGCATCTTGGCAGCTTGCTCAATCCCACGGTACGCGGCGGTGTCTTTTCCTTTGGCGACCCCAAACCGGCATTCCGGTACCTTAAAAACGCATTTCACAAGCGGGAAAAATTTATACGATAGAGGAGAAATCCCTTGCTGATAAAACTGGATTTACATGTGCATACCGACGCCTCTGCCGACAGCCCCAGCTCGCTGCGGGACATGCTGGCGGCAGCAAAACAAAAAGGACTTTCCGGCATCGCCGTGACCGACCACGACAGGGTTTCAGAGTCCAAAAAAACGGACGGGATGTTCGTCATCGGCGGCTGCGAATACACCACCGACGCCGGACATCTGCTCGTATATTTTTTGAAAGAAGATATTGCAGCGGGCCTGCCGAAAAACGACAAAAATCAGGTTCCGTGGCATGCGATTATAGAAAGGGCGCATCGTGCGGGGGCACTCAGCTTCTGGGCACATCCTTACGCGCCCGTCATAGAACGCCCGATGGAAAGCTTTTTACTCGCAGACGGTATTGAAGCCTATAACGCGCGTATTGAGCATACCCGTGTGAAAAACTGCAATGAGAAGGCGCAGATGAAATGCCGCGCGCTGCAAAAACCGTTCAGCGCGGGCAGCGACGCCCATTATCCAGAGGAGGTCGGCTGCGCTTACTGGCAATGCGAGCTGGATGTGGATGGCAAGACCACAGCGGAATTAAACAGCATGCTCCGGGAAGCACTGCTCAGTAAAAAGGGCAAAATCTACGGCGGAACCTCAAAAGCCGTGTACCGGGCAAAATCCCAATGGCTTCGCCTGCATCGCCTGAATCAAAGGGGAACGCTCTGCACTGTGATCCCCCGCTATATACGGGCGGCGCTGCAGAGCCTGCGAAAAGACAGGGAGCCCAAAGAAATCAACGTTTTGGGAGGCAAGCATGAAACTTTATGACGCGGCGAGAAAGCTGAAGAGAATCTATAAGCGGCAGGTCAAAAAACAGGCCGGAAAATACCTCAGCCCTGTACGGCGCCTGGAACGGGTGGCGCCGCCTTCCGGCGGACGCTATGCGGCAATGACCTTTGACGACGGTCCCGACGCTGCGCCCACTAACCCAAAACGCTCGGAGCTGGGGCTCACAGAGGACCTGCTGCAGACCTTGGCGGAATTTGACGCCAAGGGCACCTTTGATGTCATCGGCACCACTGAGGAAAATTACCCGGACGAGGCGGGGCCCATCGGAACCTTCAACTGGGGAGGCATCACCTATGACCACTATCCCGATTTCGGGCAGGACAAGCTGGGCGGAGCTGTCAACCAACCGGATTTAATAACAAGAATGCTGCAGGAAGGCCATGAAATTTCAAGCCACACCTACCGGCATATCCTGTTTGGCCCAAACCGCCTGATCTACGGTAAGCGGCAGTCCTCCCCAGGGCTTCCGGCGGTCATTGACGACTTAAAGCAGCTGCACCGGCTGATGGAGGAGACATACGGCTACACCATCCGCATGTCGAGGCCGCCGCATTATATTGACAAGACCCGTGACGGCCGCAGCGCGTACGACGCGTACCGCTACATGAACTACCAGTACATGGCGGCAAGCTTCGACGGCGGCGGCTGGCAGATCAGCGGCAACTACCAAAAAGATGTGGACAGCATGGTAACGCCCATGAAGGCCGCTTTGGAAAATGACCCGGATTGCCTGAACGGCCAAATTATTTTTCAGAAGGACGGCTGCAACATGTCCAAGCAGACCCCCATTGCGGACGCGTTGAAGCCGCAGCTGGAGCTGCTGACACAGCACGGCTACAAAATCATCACCGTCTCGGATCTGATTGCTCTATCGCCCTTTGAGGACACGCCGGACACCGACCCCGTGCATTCATATGCCATCGCGCTTCTTCGCGCCGGTCACTGTATCGCGCATAAAAACAACATGCTGCAACCCGATAAACCCATGAATCTCGGCGAGTTGATGATGATGCTGGCGAACCCCCGGGAGCTGCTGTCCCATTACCGCGCCTGGGTAGACAGCGGCTTTGTATTGCCGGAAGATCATAAAATTATTTCCGGCAGCTGGAGGCTGTTGCCCGCGCATCCCTATTTTCATGCTTTTGTCATGGCCGCGGGCAAGGGCTTGATACTCTCCGGAAACCCGCTGAATCAAAGCTGGAGCACACCGCTCTCCCACGAGATGTTCGCGGGTATCATGCGGGAGTATACCGGCAGCAAATCCGTTCGCGCAAAGGGCGCAAACACCGTTTTGACAAAGCGGGATATTCTTGAGCCCCTTGCGGGCGCACTGCTTTCATAAGATTACACAGGGCTGCCAATATAAAGCTCATTCCGCGTCTTTTGGGAGGCTTTGCGTCTACAGGCCCTTTGCCGCACAGGAAAAGACCGGAACAGATGGAGGAATGATGCCATGAAAACCCTGCGGGAAGCGATTGACCTTTCCTTTCAAAAGGATATATATAAGTGCACGCTCAGCAATCCGGCCGACAAAGAAGGCCCCTTTCGGAAAGTGGAACTGAATTTGCTGGATGGTATATATCAGGTCGCACAGTTTACGGAAACACAGGTGTTTCATAAAAAGCTCGGGTATGTTGAGGCAAAAAAATATATTGAAGAGCTTCTCAGCCGCATGTTTCAAAACCTCAACAGTTGGGACGCTGAGCGGGAATTCAGTATTCGCATCAGCAAAAAGGGGAAGGTGCTTTATACCAAAAGCACCGCCAGAACACAGCAGGCCCCCAAAAAAATGCGTACGCACAACAGGGAAAAAAACTACATTTTAGCTCCCGGAACCCATATTGAACCTTTGGTCGACATGGGGGTTCTCACAAAGGATGGTCAAATCATCAAGGCCATGTACGACAAATACCGGCAAATCAACCGCTTTATCGAAATTGTCGACGACGAGGTTCGCAGGATCGATAAAAAGAAATTGACAATCCTGGATTTCGGCTGCGGAAAATCTTATTTAACCTTTGTTTTATATTACTACTTTACAAAAATCAAAAAGCTGGATATCAAAATGACCGGCTTGGATTTAAAAGCCGACGTTATAGAAAAGTGCTCCGCCGCCGCAAAAAAATACGGCTATGACGGGCTTCATTTTGAAGTGGGCGATATTGGCAATTACAAATGTGAGAAGCATGTGGACATTGTCATCACTCTGCACGCCTGTGATACCGCCACCGACTATGCGCTGTTCAATGCGATCCGGTGGAATACAGACCGGATTTTCTCCGTGCCCTGTTGCCAGCATGAGGTGAACGGTCAGATTCAAAGCGACCGCCTTGCCTTGCTCACACGTTACGGCATTGTCAAGGAGCGGTTTTCCTCCCAATTAACCGACGCGATCCGCTGCAATTTGCTGGAATGCTGCGGGTATAAAACCCAGATGATTGAGTTCGTCGCCTTTGACCACACGCCGAAAAACGTCATGATACGCGCGGTAAAAAAGCCGCATACCAATAAAAAAGCAAGGCTTGCCGAGGTGGAGGCGGCGGTTCATGAATTTAAGATACAGCCGACCCTGTACGGGCTGCTTAAGGAGTCCCGGCATATATGAGGAAAGTTGAGGACTTCAGGACAAAACGGCACGGTTTTCGCGGCCTCAACGGGGCGAAAACCGTGCTGTTCTTTGTTTTTACAGAATTTCAGGCTTCAGCCGCTCCGCTTCAAAAATCCTGTCCAGCAGTTTGGCCCGCAGGGCCTCCCGCATGTCCCGGTACGCCGGATTGTCGATTCGGTTGTTCAGCTGATCCGGATCCTGCTCATTGTCATACAGACAGGTCTCCCGATACCGGTCGCTGTGCGGCGCGTTTGCACAGGTACTGCCGACCGGGGCCTCCACACAATAGGTCCACCGCCTCGTTCTCAGCGCCCTGCCAATGCAGCTTTCGCTGATCTGGATGAAAACCGCTTCCTCTTCCGACAGTTCCCGCCCGGCTTTCACCTGAACCGGCTGCCCCCGCATAAAATCCGGCGGACGGATTCCCGCGGCATGTAAAAGAGTGGGGGCCATGTCAATAGTGCTGACAAGGTTTTCCACCGTGCCGCCCCCGTAAAATCCGGGGCCACTGATCACAAGCGGAATATGGATGCTGGAATCGTGACAGCTGCGCTTGTACTCGGCATTGCGTGTTTTAAAATGGGAGCCGTGGTCGGAGGTATACAGGATCACGGTATTTTCATAGAGGCCTTCTTCCTTCAGGCAGCAAATCAACCGTCCGACATTCTCGTCCAGGCTGGCACAGCACCCGAGATAATCGGGGAATTCCTCCTGCCAGTCTCCGCCGGAGTCCCGCAGGTCACCGGGCGGTATGTAGCGGGCATAACGGTCTTTGCTGCCGTTGGGCCCTTCATAATGATTGCGGTCATTCTGGTGGTGGGGTTCTATATACGATAAAAACAGAAAAAAGGGCTTTTCCTTTGGTTGTTTCAGGTATTCCAGGGCAAAGTCCGTTGTGGCGTCCACCCGGTACCCCTCAAAAGAGCGCTTGTTCATGTCCTTGTCAAACATAAATCCCCCGTAGCCATGACTGGTATACTCCAGCACATCGGATACCACCCAATAATCCCGATACCCTCCCCGCAGCTGCGGGGGGATGGGTTTTGTCTGGAAATCGACGGTGCGAGGGTCATTCTTCGCGTAAGCATATTGCGACGCCAAATGCCATTTGCCCACATATGCCGTTTCATACCCGGCTTTATGGAAATAATCCGCTATACATGGCTGATCCGCGGGGAGCATCCGGTCATTGACATGGCATAAAAGCTCCGTCGGCCAGCGCCCGGTCTGCAGGCAGGCTCTTGCCGGCCCGCAGACCGGCTGCGCACTGAACGCGTGTGAAAAGAGGCTCCCTTTTTCCGCAAGGCTGTCAATATTGGGCGTCAGCCGCAACCCGTTGCCGGGCTCCTGCCCATAGCAGCTGACCGTGTCCCAGCGCTGCTGGTCTGATAAGATAAATAAAATATTTGGTCGCGACATTGCTTACACTCCTTGAAAATTGATATGGCTTTGTCGAAATTCGCTGTATTAGAATACAGTGTTTGACAGTAAATGCTTAATAGTGATAGAATAAGGTTAACAAATATGAGGAGACATGATATGAAGGAACTATTCAGCGCAGAGGAAACCGTCGCTTTCTGCAAAACCCTCAGCTCCAAGCTGCGCATGGACATGGTGCAGTATATCAACCGAAATCCGGGCGCCAGCCTCAATGAGCTTTCACAGGCGTTCGGGGTCAGCCGGGCCGCCGTCACACAGAACGTTCAGATTCTCATCGAGGCGAAAATTCTGGAGACCCGTCAGGTTCCGGGAAAGCGCGGCGGCGGAAAAAGCTGTTATCTGCTGGAGCATGATTTCCGCGTCTCCTTTGACCGGCATTTTGATTCCGGTGAGATGTATGTAACGGATATTCCCATCGGCCAGTACTGCGATTACAGTATCATTCCACACTGCGGCATTGTCACACCGGAAAAGGTGATCGGCGCGGTGAACGATCCCCGCTTCTTTGACGCGCCCGAGCGTAATGACGCGGGCCTCTTGTGGATCGGCGGAGGCTACATCGAATACCGCCTGCCCAACTATTTGCAGGAAAGCCAGGTGCCGGTGGAAATCCGCCTCACGGTTGAAATCTCCAGCAAGGCCCCGGATTATGCGGACCAGTGGCCCAGCGACGTCACCTTCCACTTTAACGCGATCCGGCTGTGCACGATTACAACACCCGGGGAATTTCACGACAAACAGGGCCTGTACACTCCGGACTGGTGGAACACCACAATGGCGCAATACGGCTTACAGCGTCAAATCCGCATCAACCGCAAGGGCACGTTTATCAACGGTGTCCTTGCGGAGCCCCTGAAAATACAGGAACTGAACCTGAACGACAAAAGCGAATTCCGTTTCCGCATCTCCGTACCGGAAACCGGCCATAACGCCGGTGGCCTTTCCCTGTTTGGCAAGGGCTTCGGCAATTACGAGCACGCCATAAAATTCCGCCTGATCTACAACCAGGAATAGTTTTTGGACAGGAGGAAACCGCATACGCGGTACGGAATGTATCCTCGGCAGTCATACAGGCAGTTTCAGGTGACGAATGAAACTGCCTGTTTTATTGCACTTATCCTTTTACGGCTCCGATCATGACGCCCTTTTCGAAATACTTCTGTATAAACGGATACACGCATAAAATCGGCACCGTGGAGACGATGATCACCCCATACTTGATTTGGTCGGCATACTGTTGCGCATAGCTGCCCATCCCCTCCCCGGCGCTGCCCGCGCCCTGGCCAAAGACCTGGTTGGACAGCAGAATGTTGCGAAGCACTGTTTGCAGCGGCTGCTTGGCATCGTTGTTCAGATACAGCAGTGGAGTAAAGAAGTCATTCCAGCGCGCCACCAGGTAATACAGCGTGATGACGGATATGACCGCCTTCGACAGCGGCAGCACAATCTGAATAAAGTACCGGAAGTGTGAGCAGCCGTCTATAGTGGCCGCCTCATACAAATCCGCGGGGATCGACGTCTCCATGAAGGTGCGGGTAATGATCAGGTTGTATACATTGACACAGAAGGGGATGATCATAACCCAAAACGAGTCGATGAGCTTCAAATCCCGGATCAGCATATAGGTCGGCACCATCCCGCCATTAAAAAACATGGTAAAGATGAAAGCGGACATGACAAACTTCCGTGCTACAAATTCCTTGCGGGAAAGCGCGTAGGCGGCCGGCAGCGTAAAGGCCATGTTTACCGCAGTACCGGCCAGTGTATACAAAATGGTGTTGGCATAGCCCTGCCAGATCCGTGTGTCCTCAAAAATCTTCTGATAGCCGAACAGGCTGAAGCCCTTTGGCCAGAAGAGGACCTGTCCCTGGTTTACCATGTTGGAATTGCTGAAGGAAGCAATCACGATAAAATAAAGAGGGTAGGCAACAGAAATAAAAATCAAAAGACACAACACAAAAACGCAGGCCGTGAACAGTTTGTTTTGAATTGCCGGCCGCCCGGCGCCGGACCTGCTCGTCAGATTTTTTGCTTTCATATCTTTCTCCTCACATCAGCCCGATATCGGAGGTCTTCTTCGATATCATATTTGTCAGCATCAGGAATACAAAATTCACAATGGTATTGAACAGGCCGACGGCGGAACCGAAACTGAACTGGTTGGATTTGATACCCACTTTATACACAAACGTGGAGATCACTTCGGAGGCCGGCAGATTCAGATTGTTTTGCATCAGGAAAATCCTCTCAAACCCGACGCTGAGTATGCCGCCCATATTGAGGATCAGCAGAATCACAATCGTGGGAGTGATAGCGGGCAGTTCAATGTTCCAGATGATCCGCATGCGCCCGGCGCCGTCAATTTTCGCTGCGTCGTACAGCTGCGTGTCCACGGACGACAGTGCGGCAAAATAAATAATGCTGTTCCATCCGGTCCGCCGCCAGACTTCAGATATGACGTAAACCGGTACAAAATACTTTGCCTCTCCCATCAGGTTGGCCTCGGCCGGAAGAAATCCGACACCCTTCAGCGCATTGCTGATCAGCCCGGTATTGGGCGAAAGCACCAGGCTAAGCATCGAAACCAAAACCACGTTGGAAATGAAATAGGGCATATAAACGGTTGTCTGTAGGGTTTTCTTGGCCCCTCTATTTTTGACCTGGTTGAAAATCAGCGCCAGCAAAATCGGAAGAGGGAATCCGACGATGATCACGGAAAACGCAATTACGAAGGTGTTGCGCAGCGTGGGCCAGAACTGCGGGCTGCTGAAATACTGACTGAAATATTTCATTCCGGCAAAGTCTCCGCCCGTAAGCCCTTTATTAAAATCGAAATCCCTGAAAGCCAGCTGTATCCCGTACATGGGAACATAATTGAACAGCAATATGATGATTATGGCAGGTGAAAGCATGATCCAAAGGTGGTAATCCCTCTTAAACGTATTCAGAACCGTCGGCTTTTTTCCTGTTCTTGTTTTATTTCCGGAAGACATATTTTTCATTTCATACATCCTTTTTTCGGTTTGGCGGCGCCATACCGGCCCTGCGGGTTTTACAGACAGTCCTCAAAGACTGTGAAAAGAATCAAGGCCGCCGCACAGCACATGTATACGCCACGCAGCGGCCCGTTTTGCAGACACAGCCAGACGCCCGTGCAAAGCCCGGTACCGGCTACGCGTCAGCACTGCCTTTCAGAGCGGCGGCCGGATTCGATCAGTCCATAGATGCCAGATACTCCTCAAACGCTTTCTGGCGGATGCCCAGCACCTCGTCCAGCCCGGCTGCCTGTACAGACTGAACATAGCTGTCCCATTCGGCTTCGATATCGCCGCTGCCGGTCATCCACAGCGCCCACTGCGTGTCGACGATGTTCTTGATATTCGCCTGGGTCATGGCAAGTGTATTGTTCTCTTCATCCGTATACTTCATGAACGATTGCGGATACAGGTCCTTTTTCGGGTCCGCCTTGCTCAGCAGATCCTCATAAAGGGCCTTTTCTTCCAAAACGGTGGTCATATCCGTCCCAAGCGTAAAAGGAATGTCTTCACGCAGCCATAGCGGGCCGCTGCCGGCAAAGGCGTTGGTCCATTTCCAGGAGCCCGGATCCATTGCCGGGTCTGCCGGAGGCAGCACATACCAGGAACCGTCGTCGTTTTGCGCGATGCCCTTGTCCTGTTCGTTGCGCCCGCCCATCAGCACCTCCATGCTGGTAACCGGATCGTAGAACCCGTCAATAAAGCGCATGGCCGCTTCCTTATTCTGGCAGTCGCTGCTAATGACCGCCCGGTTCGGGCTGTAGTTCAGCGCATAGTAGTCATTTTGCCAGCGCAGGTCATAATCCGCGTCCGCGCTGTATTTCAGCTGCGGGATGGCCGTGTATTGATCCGCCAGCTCGTTTCCAAACCGGTCCGTTACCTCCCAGCCCCAGGTAAAGCCTACAGAAGCCACATCTCCGTTGCCGCGAGCGATAGACTGAAATTTGGAATAATCGGAAATATTGTTGATGGTTTCCGTGTTGATAAGCCCTTCTCCATACAGCTTCTGCAGGTAGACCACCAGTGTTTTAAAACGCTCGTCCACAAAAAAGTTTTTCACGGTGGCATCCTCAGCAAAAAATCCCAGATCCGCTAGATCGGTGAGCTGCATTCCCAGGCTGCCCAGAAGCAGCTGCGGCGAATAGGCCGCGTTCCCGATTCCGTTAAAGTCCATGGGAATTTCGTCGCTCATGTCCCCGTTTCCGTTTGCATCTGTGTCACGAAAGGCTTTCAGCACTTCATACAGCTCGTCCCAGGTGGTCGGAATTTCCATATTCACCGCGTCCAGCCATTTCCGGTTGATAAACATGGTGGTGTTGGTTTTCGGCCAGATGGCCTGGTATTTGGGCGTCGCGTAAATTTTGCCGTCCAGCTGGGTCGCAAGAAATTTTGTTTCCGGATGCTTTTCAAACATTTCGCTGATATTGGGTGCATACTCCTCTATCAGCGGCCCGATGTCCTCAAAAAGTCCCGGATAAGTAGCGTAGTCCGTCGTGGCAGTGGCGTTAATGAGAATGTCGGGGATTTCACCGCTCATAAACATCGGTGACTTTTTCTGGTCCCAATCCGCGTTGATCTGCTGCCACTCAATGGTGACGCCCGTGCGCTCCTGCAGCTCGTTCAGCCACTGCATTTCATTCAGATCCTTCATCAGCGGATGCTTGATCATCAGCGCAGTCAGCGCGACGCTCTCTCCGTTGGAAACCGAGGTTGCTGAGCTCTCCCCCTGTGAGGATGCAGACGACACCGCCTGGCTGCTGCCCGGCTTTTCGGAAAAGGCTTCATCCGGAGTTCCGCAGGCGCTCAGCCCGATACTTGCCGTCAATGCGGCCGCAAGTAAAAGCGCGCCCACCTTCAGTCTCACCTTCATATCAATCCCTCCAATATTTTCGCGATAATTTTAACAAATCTCTTTATTGTTAAGTTTCTCGCTAACTTTTATCCATATACTATCACTTCGGTATGGCATTTGTCAATAGCCCGGAGAAAATTTGTAAATTTATATGCGGTTTCCACAATGTTTTTTGGCGAGTTTGCCTTTTGTCATTTTTTTGTTTTTCTTTTATGTAATTATACAAATTCATTCTTACAGTATCATAATTTCATGAAATGTAAATATATTCCTTAATTGTTGGATCATGTCCGGCAATGAACATTTGCCTGAAGGCAGACAGTCCCCCATCCGATTATTTCATTTTTAGCACCGACAACCGTATCGTTCTGCAGACATTCAATCTTGCGGCCATTCAGGCTTACCTCGTAAGGATTTTCATTCACAGTATAACACGGTTACCGGTAAAGCAAACCCTTTGGGTGCTTCATGCGGAAAAAATCGTTTTGCGGGCCACCGATAAAGGGGCACTACAGGGCGTATGCGTAAGCATTCTGCGGCAACCCCTTTTAACATTAGTCAAAGGAGTAATTAGATGAACAAAACAAATGTCGTATTGATACTGGCGGACGATATGGGCTACGCCGACCTCGGCTGCTTTGGATCGGAAATTGACACGCCGGCTTTGGACGGGCTGGCGGAAAAGGGCATGCGGTTTGCCCAAATGTACAGCATGGCCAGATGCTGTCCCAGCAGGGCCTGCCTTTTGACCGGCCTGTACCCGCACCAAGCCGGCGTGGGGCTGATGACGGGCCATATGAATGACCCTGCCTACCAGGGCTACCTGAATGACCGCTGCCTGACCATTGCGCAGGCCCTGAAGCGGGGAGGCTACCGGACGGGAATGTCCGGAAAATGGCATGTGGGCGGCGAATACGGAAGAAGGGCCGACTGGAAGGAGCTTTCCGGAAGCCCCGCCTATCCCACACCGATGCAGCGGGGCTTTGACCGCTTTTATGGAACACTGGAGGGCGCCGCCGATTATTTTCATCCCATGACACTGATGGAAAACGGAGAAAAGGTGGTGGTTCAGCCGGAGGATGATTTCTATTACACGGAAAAAATCGGGGAAAAGGCGGAAGAGATGATTGAGGAATTCTCACAAACCGATGATCCGTTTTTTCTTTATGTGGCATTTAACGCCCCTCATTGGCCTCTGCACGCCCGAGAGCCCGACATCCAAAAGTATGAGGGCCGTTACCGAAAGGGCTGGGACCGCATCCGGCAGGAGCGGTATCGGCGGCAGCTTGAGATGGGGCTGGTACAGGACATCTGGCCCATCTCTCCCCGGGACAGCGGCGCGCCCGCCTGGGAAACGGTAAAAAACCAAAAGCAGGAGGACCGCAAAATGGCGGTATATGCCGCGCAGGTAGAGGAAATGGACCGGGCCGTCGGCGGGATCGTACAGAAGCTTACGGACCGCGGTGTACTGGAGAACACCCTGATCCTTTTTCTCTCCGACAACGGCGCCTGCGCGGAAGAACTGCCGGCGGACGGATGGATCAAAAATTACGCGCGGGACCATACGCTTTACGGTAAGCCTGTTATAGCCGGAAACCAATCGGGTAAACGGCCCGGCGCCGATGACAGCTATATGAGCTACGGGCTGCCCTGGGCCAACGCCAGCAACACTCCCTTCCGGCTGTTTAAGCACTGGATCCACGAAGGCGGCATTGCATCCCCCTTTATTGCCTTTTGGGGGGACCGGATCGCAGCCCACGGCGCCATCAGCCAGACGCCGCTGCATTTCTGCGACATTCTGCCGACCCTGCTGGAAGCTTGCAATATTCCTTATCCGGAAACATACCAGGGCACGCGGCTGACACCGCTGCAGGGGGAGAGCTTTCTGACCGTCTTTTCCGGCGGCTACCGGCGGCAGACGCCAATTTTCTGGGAGCACGAGGGGAACTGCGGTATCCGAAAAGGCCGGTATAAGCTGGTGCGGAAATATCCAAACGGCTTTGAGCTGTATGACATCGAAAAGGATCGCACCGAGCTCCATGACCTCATAAAAGAGCTTCCGGAGATCGCCGGGGAGCTGATCGGCTGCTATCGGAAATGGGCGGCGGAAACCGGCGTAAAAGACTGGCCGCAGGTGCTTGGAATGATGGCCGCGGAAGAAAAGGCCTGATCTATGCAGGCTGATACCCCTCTTTGCAGAAGCCGAATTTCGCACCGCCTCTTTCTTCTATCATCCCGTTCGGACTTCTTCTTTTGGCGAGGGTGAAAAGGGCATCCCATGATTCATTCCGCTATCACTTCACCACGCCTTTTACTTTTTGTTCGATGGATTCCGTGTATTAAGCCCGCGCGCATATTGAGTATTCCCATTGATAAATACAGAAACACATCCCGCCCTGTTATAACTCACATTCCTTTTTCATACTAATGTAACACATTGATTAAAGGGTGTGTTCATGTGAATGTTATTGATGACAGGGCGACGAAGCTCGGCGAATTTATTGTGGAAAATTAATGTACGGTGCGGCGCGCGGCCAAACAGTTCAGGGTTTCGAAAAGTTCGGTACATATGGTTGCCATCCTTTAGAAAGGTTTTACTGGTAGATAGGTTGATTATAATAAGCCCGGTTGTTTCATTTTGCGAAGCAACTGGGCTTATTTACCGTGGTTTGCCCACATGTGATCATAAAATTTCTTTTACTAATTTTTGTCAAAATACTTCTTTATTGTTTTTTGAATCATCTTAATGATTTTTTACACTCTTTATATGTTGATCATTCATTATAATTATGAATATTATTGAGGCACCAACCGATGCGGAACTATCACGGAATATCATGTAAAAACGTATTAGATTTAGTTGCAATTTCCATGTAAGCATGATAAAATGTTAAAAATTGCTAATAAGAATTAAATATAAAAAGCGTATTATATCATTCGTTGCTATTTTAGTTTTTCTGGCAATTTTGGTAATTTCATTATTCGTTTTTTTGACGAACCTCCACTTCCCTCCTACATAGATTATAAAGATAACATTTCTTCCATAAAGTTGTTCGATATAGGCGGTAGCGCTTATCAATTAGACACTACGAAGAAAAAATTCATGATCTTTCTGTCAAAAGACTGCGGCTCATGCATTGAACTTCTTCCCGAATTGCAAAAAATAAATACCGTTTTCTGTATCGATCAAAACATCGATTTTTTGCTTCTATGGGAAAACCAGATTCCGACGAATGACGTTCAGAAGTTCGGATTATCCGAACACAGCTACTCATTGGATAACGTCCGGATTTCTTCCACATTCGATACAGTATACTATGTAAATGAAAAAAATGAGATTCAACTCGTAGACAATCATGGAGGCTTTGATAATATTTTACGGTTAATAACCGAAGACACGCTCTTTGATCGTACGATAAGGAGAGTTAACAAGATGTTAGTTGAAAATGTAAAAAGGACACGCATCAACAAAAAGTTGTTTTCTGTGCTGGCGATTCTCATGGTTTCTATTACCATTGCTTTAACCCCCCTCAATGCAAGCGCTTTATGCGAAGGAGGTTGTGGAGCATTTTGGGCAAAACTACAAAAGTATAATATGAAATCTTATAAATGCCCTTGCAGCAGCTGCTGCAAGGTGATCATTTTTGAATCCGTACATGCTGGTTTCGGAGTATGTTGTTAATCATTACAGGTGTAGTATGATCGTTAAAAAGACCAAATAACAACGACAGTCCATTTCATAGTAATGGTATCATTTCCAGTTCTTATGCTGATGCATAAGCAAAATAATCTAATCGGTGCTTTTACTCAAACAAGCTATATTGAGAATGATGAGTATAGCTTGTTTGGGTATAGTCTTATAACTTATAATGACGCCTGGAGAGTTGTGTATTATGCGAAAAACAATAATCATTTCTATCGGTCTTGTACTGATTATCATCTGCGTCTGTGTAGCTGTCAGTTTTGCGACCAGAACGGATGAGCATGTAGAAAGAATCATGAATGACCACAGACCTCTGGATTTTGAACAAATCAAAGACGAGCAAACTTCTTTGCTCTTAAATGAAGATTATTTTAATCATCAATTTACATTTCCAACCGGAGTCCTTACACAGGACCAAAAAATATACATATTGGACGGCAAAGAAAATTGTATCAATATATTTGATCAGGAAGGAAAACTTCTTGAACAAATTGGATCAACTGGAAATGGCAAACTTCAATTTATGGCTCCACATCAAATTTGTTATTTTGATGATCAGTTTTATATATTGGATTCCGGAAACTATCGTGTCCAGATTTTGAAGGATGACTATTCATATGGTGGCGAAAGAAAACTTCAGCAGTTGGTAGATGAAGATTATGGATCACAATATGACTTTTCATATTCTGATATGGCAATCGACAAAACAGGAAATATTTATGTGTCTTCCGTCACAACAAGGCCTAAAAATGCTCACATCTATAAAATCGATAAAAATGGTATTATTTATCAAATTGGAGATAATCTAGTGGGTTATCTGGCATCAATTGATGGAGAGATTTTCTTCGCAAACAATATGACCATTGTTTCTGGCTACATTAAGGGGACATTCAGAGATTATACAATGCCTTATGAAACCTATCTGTCAAAACTTGAGAATGATCAGTTAACGACAATCAAAGAGTTGCCATTTCAGTACTTTAATTCAAGTTTAGCCTATGATGATAACAATCTCTTCATTTTCAGTGGAACATACGATACCCTTGATCATTTTGATAAAAACGGAAATTACATGACTACTTTATACGAGTTTGAAAAAGATTCGGATATAAAGTATCTGGCATATGATCAAGATGAGAGGTTTTTTGTTGCGACCGATCCTGTCAACTCAAAAGTATACTTTCTTCAGGAATAATAAAATAGATACGGAATCACGAATAAGTTTTCTCTGTTAAAGGCCTGACAAAAGCAAAAATGAAATGGAGCCACTTATGGTGTTTATATTAAGCAATATTTTAAAATCTATACAAAAAAACATTAAAATAAATATTGTTATTGTGGTTACATTGTTTATAGCTTATTTATTTTTCTTTTTGGGTTGCTGTTATATTGAAGATGGCATGCGCGATATGAACAGTTTTCACATGAAAAATGCATCCAGTTCAATACGATATAAAAGTAATTTTTCCAATAATAGTTTTAATGAAATATCATTGACCGACTTTGAAAATTTCTTTGGCCAATATGAGTTTACAGAACAATACACCATTATCTGGGAAAACTATTACTATAACCAGTTATCTGGTGAAGGATTCAGATATCTATCAATAATGGATAATTACGAAGATTTTAATAATGTTACTCTCCTTGACGGAAGATTCTTTACGGAGGATGACTTTCAAAACGATCGCCGTGTTTGTGTCGTCGAAAAAACCAAACGGGATGAAGAAGGGCTCGTCCTTGGAGATCAGATTCGTATTGAAACCGTCGATTATGAAATCATCGGTATCATAAAGCGAAACGCTGATGCAGGCGCAACATGGATATCACTGAATTCATTACTTGCTTCTCACAGTGCATTTCAAAGTGAGTTTCAAGGATATGTTATCAATGCAAGATTAACTGATATTACCCGCAGGTTCGATATTGACTGGCATCAATTAAATATGAATGGAACACTGAGTACTGCTGACGAATACTATCTGGAAAATAGAGATGTGCTGCTGAGCAGGAGTATACCTTTATTTATCATTTCCGGCCTAATTTTGGCTTATACACTGCTGAATCTCATTAATATATTTGTTGGTAAATTGGATGACCAGAAAAAAAGCTTATGTATTCGGATTGCATTGGGTGCCAGTTATCGCCAAATATTTTTACAATTCTTTTTAGAATGTCTGACGTTGGTTTTATCTGCCATAGTCTTTGTGTTTATCAGTGAGCCAGTTACAAAACACTTGGTTGTATCGATCATCAATCACTATTTTGGCCTATTTTCGTTCACCGCGATGATTTTTGTTTCATTATTATCATCGTTTATCATTAGCATCATTTTGTTCCGGAAATTCAGGAAAATGAGTATTGTGGAAATCGTTTCAAGGGCTTGAGGGATATATGTATTATTTGTTCGAAACAGCTTTTAATAAAATCTTTTTCAATACACGAAAGTACATTTTAATCATATTCCAGCTGGTGATTGGTTCCTGTATGATCGCCATATCGTTGAATATAAATTTTACATTTCAACAGCAGCTTACTAAATTAGATCAATCAGTCAATAATCGTTATATTAATATTTCAGAAAACACTTTACAAAATACGAATGCTGATATATTGTCATTATCTGACTTCAGCTACATAAGAGACAATATTTTAACGGAAGATCTAGCAGTATCCTATTACAAAGAATATACACTCCACGGAACGCACTCAGACCTCGTTTCGATATTGTTTGTGGACAATTATTTTTATCGAAATATCATGAAAGCTCAAAATTTCAATAAGCAATTCGTTTATATCGGAGATCAGGCGAAATCCTGCTTAAATAACGCAAAAACTCAAAATTTTTATGACAAGGAAGAAAACACACTTTTTGGTGTCTCAATTCATACCTTTCATTCTATGAACGAAATGGAATACCAGTCAAAATCGTTATTGTCAGATATTTATTACTCAGATTATATTGGTGATCGTAATTTTGATAACTATATCATATTTTCTATTGATATGCTGGGGGAACGATATAATGATACCGACATCAGTAGAAATACGATTCTATTGTCTATCAATGATGTCGATGAAAGTGAATTACAGCTTCAAAAAATCTTGTCCTATATTCAAGAAAAGGACCAATCCGATCTGGTTGAAATAAATAATTATTACGGGCTTATCGTGGAAGAACTAAACAAAAACTCCAATATAGCAGCGCTGCTGAATATCTTATCAATATTTGTGTTGTGCATCGTATTCTTAGGTTATGTCGGATTATTGACTATTATGATAAACCGACGTAATAAAGAGTTTGCTGTTTCTTTGATGTGTGGGGCGCAGCAAAAACAAATATTCATACAAATTATAATAGAAGTGTTCATCATTGTCCTGTTCAGTGTTTTGTTGGGAAATATACTATCGATCCCTCTGCTGCAGCTATTTTGCATTACCGGCGTTGATACAACTTATCATACCCTTACACTCTTTATTTCAATAACGGGAGGTGCCTTAATAAGCCTCATTATTAGTATCCCCTCTCAATTGAAAGTCGCAAAAATCACACCAATCAATTTATTGAAAAATCTTTGAAAGGAAGTTGTATCGTGATTCAGATTAAAAATCTATATAAAGCATATGGAACGGGCGAAAACCATATGATGGCTGTTAATAATATATCATTGGATGTTTCAAAAGGTGAATTTGTAGTGATCATGGGACGTTCAGGATGTGGTAAATCAACTCTTTTAAACATTCTGGGATGCATCGATACTTTTGACAGAGGTTCCTATCGTTTTCAAAATAAGAATATAGCCTCATTAAATCAGAATAATTTAGCAAAACTTCGTCAAAATAAAATAGGCTATATTTATCAGTCCTATAATTTGATTGACGAACTGAATTGTATTGATAATGTAGCTTTGGTACAGGGATATGCCGGCGTATTGAAAAGCAAACGCTACAAACGTGCAACAGATTTATTAAAAAAACTGGGATTGGCCGATAAGGCCAAAAGCTTTCCGACACAATTATCTGGTGGACAGCAACAACGTATCGCTATAGCACGTGCAATTTCAAACAACCCAAATTTGATTTTGGCAGATGAACCCACCGGAAATTTAGACTATACTACAGGATTGCATGTAATGGAAATCATTCGTTCCTTAAATAAAGAAGGCATAACGATTATCATGGTAACACATGACCATGATTTAACTTCTTATGCTTCAAGAATCATTCACATGCAGGACGGTCGGTTTGTTGGCGGGCCAGAAAATGATATGCAAGAGTGAATGATCCAGAAAGCAAGAAAAGAGTAAGTAGAAGAAGTGCCCTAAGAAATATAAGATTAAAATTCTGACGAAAAGATATAGGACTTGAAAGATTACAGAGATATTTGTCCCCAGTAAGGGATGCATCAGCAGCTTGTTCAACAAACAAGATTGTCAGATAATAAGCAACATCCCCAGTTTCGACATCTCAGGGCAATATCCGAGGAAAGTCGAAAGAATAGATGGAGATTGTTGACTACAAGTCTTCTTGAATCGTGCTAGACTAGAGAAAACCACTCTCCTCTAGATATATACTG
>Ga0153939_1000084_pt1 | contig 29996 bp, 24 predicted proteins | sample TSNJ023MetaG_FD_104734 | JGI IMG/M metagenome (GOLD analysis project Ga0153939, IMG submission 104734) | Attine ant fungus gardens microbial communities from New Jersey, USA - TSNJ023 MetaG | ecosystem: Host-associated > Fungi > Mycelium > Unclassified | place: USA: New Jersey, Brendan T. Byrne... | reverse complement strand
CACCGCCGTCATCTTTCCGCGGCTGTCGCGGCCCTGCCTTCTGCTGACATACCCGGCCTGCTCCAGCTCCTGCACAGCCGTGCGGATGGCGTCCACGCTCTCCTTATTGATGCAGGCAAGGCCGGCCCCGGTAATGCGCGTGAAAAACCGGCGGTTTGGCTGATTATTATTTACGGCGAAGCAATAGAGTGAGTATAAACCACGCTGCTGTGAAGCAAATAATTACCCTGCGTGAAATCTTCGCGCCTCAGGCGAAGCGGCAGAGGGACTGCCCTAAGGTGCATGATTATACACCTTAGGGCAGTCCCCATAACGGCAGTCATTGCCGTCGTTGATTACTTTTTCTCAATACTGATATTCCCCGACGTGGTACTGAAACGGAAGGATGCCGACCCGTCTCCGTAAACCATGCGTCCGGATTTTTCCGTACCGCTCCCAAACTCCGATTCAAAATTGCCGGAAAGGCTTTCATAGGACACTTCAAAGCCTTTGCCGTCCGGTATGCCCAGCTTGACAGAGCCGGATACACTGCTGAACTCCGCGCTTACCGGACAAACATCACTTTCGATTTCTATCCTACCCGATATGGTGGAGGCCTCAATTTCCTGATATGAGCCGTCAAATTCAATGGGGCCCGACGTGGATTTGGCCTTAAGCAGATCCGCCTGTTGATCTTTACCCTCGATTTCGCCGGATACGGTATTCACCGACAGCTTTTCGCAGTTTGCCTTCTTCAGCCCAACGGAACCGGAGGCTGTATTGATCTGGGTTTCTCCGCTGACAATATCCTCCAGGCCCACGCTGCCGGAAGCCGTATTGACGGAAACCCTGTCGGCAGTAATACCGGTAACTTCGACTTCTGCAGAACTTGCATCCACTTTTAATGCGGTCATTTCATCCGCAAACTCCCGCGGAAGCTCTATTTTTAGATTTTTAGAGTATCCGTTCATGAAATCCAGCGCAATCAGGTCACTGTTCCAGTTCACATGCAGCAATCCGTCTTCGGCGGAAAGCTCCAGAACTTCATTCTCGGCAAGCGACCTGCTGCAATACTCGGTGATTTTGATTTCACTGATGCCGCTTTTCACCACGACCTCCACTTCCCCGCTGACCCAGTCAATACGAAGGCCATCCACTTTTTCCGTATTATAACTGTACTCATAAGTATTCTGCCGGTGTCCGGTTCCATCATTTACAGAGCTGTGACCGACCATATCATCCGATTCTTTGGCGGGGCGGCTCACCGTGACGCTGTTTGCATCGGATGCCTGGGAAGTAAAGACGCTGAAGCCGTCCGACCCTATGCCCACGACCAGAATCCCGATTAAAAACACCGCCGTCAGGATAAGGGCAACGAGCACAAAAATATTTGTCTTCCTCATGTGTCTCCCCTCACTTCTTGTTATGCGTATCCTGCAGGTTCAAAAAAGATGACAGGATGCCTTCCACCGCGGCTCCGATCAAAAAAATAATCCATGTGATATACCATTTGCCGGTACCGAAGCTGATGAGAAAATACAGTACCAGAATCAGCGGCCATAAAGCCGAACTGATGGAACGCTTGATACGCTTATGGATATCCTTTTTTTCCTGCCAGTTGCGAAAATCGGAAACCACATCTTCCCCCTGATAGCTTTTCGGCTTGCTCATCTGCGCATAGACCACAATCCCCGTAGCAAGGGCGATTAAAATCAGTGTCATTATCAAACTGAAGGTATTGAAGCCAAACAGTACCAGCGGCACAATGCTCAGAATATAGAGCATAACGCCGATTGCGGTAAAGGTTGCGGCTACTCGTCGTCCCTGGGTTTCATCCTGTACATATAAAGGAGTTTCCTGCAGGCTTGCAAACAGCTCGCTCACATCACCGATGCTGAGAATCGTCAGGTTATAGGCATCTTCCTCCGTACGGCCCTCGGCAATATAGTCATTATACTTTTCAATGAGGTTTTCTGTCAGCTCCACTTTCATTTCATAGGCCTTTTGCGTATTTGGAGCGGATGCGAAAAGCTCATCAAGATAAACCCTGATTTTGTACTCCATCGTGATTCTCCTCTCGAATTAATGCCTCAATAATTTTTTTCGAATGGTCCCAATCCGTTAAAAGCTGCTCGTATGTTTCTTTGCCGTACTCGGTGATGGAATAATACCGGCGCCTGGCCCCGGTCGTTTCGTCTCCCCAGTAAGAAAAAATGCAGCCCATTTGCTCCAGCCTCCGAAAAGCTGTGTAAAGCGTTGCCTCCTTCAGTTCATACTGCCCGCCCGTTTTCTTTTCAATGGCCCGGTTGATCTTATATCCGTAGCTGTCAGCCTGTATCAGCTGCGCCAAAATAATGGTATCGGTATGTCCTCGAATTAAATCAGATGCAATCGACATCTCCTTCCCCCTTTTTTACTCATTTCCGGAATGGTTGTTCTGTCGCGCGGATGGTATTTCCTTACTGTCGTTACAGTGTACACCAACATACCTCGCCTGTCAAGGTATGTTTATATAAAATGTAACTTTTTTTTGGCGCTATATATCACTTGATAAAAGTTTCATACTTTTTCATGAACTTCAATGCAAATCCACTTTTCCTATATGTTAAAAATACCAGAGGCGAAAAATGGACCTGGAAGCAATATTGACGCTTGTGGCGTTCATTGCTAATGGACAGACCTTTAATACGTTCGTTTGAGATATAAAAGCAGGATTGTGAAAAAAGGAAGGCTATGGTATGATAATGATAAATCCCGAACAAAAAAGGGTGATTGTATGTATAATCCGCAGCTCGAAACCTTCATTAAGGTTGCCGATGCCGGTAGCTTTTCTAAAGCGGCAGGTGAAATGTATATTACAACAACAGCGGTTATCAAACAAATCAATCTGTTGGAAACGAATCTGGATGTGCAGCTATTTATCCGCACACACAGGGGCCTGACATTAACGAATGCGGGAAAATCCTTGTATCGCGACGCAAAATATATCATTCAATATGCGAGGGAATCTGTCAACCGTGCAAAGCGCGCCATGAAGCATACGGATAATCTGATTCGCATCGGTACCTCGCCGATGACGCCGGGGCAGTTTTTGGTTGAGTTGTGGCCGAAGATTCATAAGCACTGTCCTGAAATAAAATTCCAGCTGGTGCAATTTGATAATACGCCGGAGAACGCAAAAGAAATCCTGAAACATCTTGGACAAAACATCGATATCGTTGCGGGTGTTTTCGATCCTGAGTTTTTGCGGGACCGTGAATGTGCCGCTTTACAGCTTTCGATGGAACCAATCTGTTGCGGGGTTTCCATCCACAATCCATTAGCCGCGAAAGAAAGGCTCAGCATTGAAGATTTATATGGTAAAAATCTGATGCTGATGAAGCGGGGCTGGAACGGCTATGTGGATGTATTGCGAGAAGATATCCTTCGGCATCACGCCAAAATCAATGTCGTAGACTTTTCATTTTATAGTGTGGAGGTTTTCAACCAATGTGAAAACAGTGATAACATGCTTATGACAATCCCGAGCTGGGCAAATGTCCATCCACTGCTTAAGGTGATTCCGGTTGCGTGGGATTATCAAATTCCATTTGGCCTGCTCCATGCTCCGGGGCCGTCGGAAACCGTAAAACTTCTGCTTGATACCGTACAGGAAGTGATGGCAGAATTGACCGATCATGAGATATAACCTTTGGGTATATGCTGGTGAACAAAACGAGGCTTCTTTTTGGAGTCTCGTTTCTTTATACTATAAAACAGATCAGCAACAACTACTACCAGAATTTCAAGGAGGATGAAAAGTATGGTGTTTTATTTTACAGCTACGGGAAACAGCCTGTATGTAGCAAGGCAGTTCGACAGCAAGCCAATCAGTATCCCTCAGATAATCGGACGTGAGGATTTGGTTTTTGAGGATAACTCAATTGGCATAGTCTGCCCAATATTTGCCGGAGAACCTCCTCGAATAGTTTTGGAATTCCTGAAGAAGGCCACCTTCAAAACCGATTATCTGTATTTCATTTACACTTATGGAAAGAGCGACAGCGACGCCCCAGAATTTCTTGATAAGATAACGCGGGAACTCGGTGTCAGGATTCATTATATCCATACAATAAAGATGGTGGATAATTACCTGCCTTCTTTCGACATGGATGAGGAAAAAGCGATAGATAAAAAAATTGATGAACAGCTTGCCGTAGCTCTGGCGGATGTCAAGGCGAAAAAGCAGGAGATTCAAGCCGCGACGGAAGATGCAAGGGCATTTCACGCGATGGCGGCAAAACGCTTTCAGGAGAATCCCGGCCTTATCAACGGAGAGCAAATCACCGTGACAGATGCCTGTAACGGCTGCGGTATCTGTTCGAAAGTCTGCCCCATCGGCATATTTTATGTGGAAGGCGGGAAAGCATATCGTAAACAGAGCACCTGTGAATTCTGCTTGGCATGTGCGCAAAATTGCCCGCAAAAGGCGATTACAACCCGCATATCGGATAAAAATCCCAATGCCCGCTATATCAATGAGCACATCACGCCGGCGGATATCATTGCTGCGAATCAGCAAAAATAATCAGCCTGCGGCAGGAACAGTTGCTGACTGCTCAAAAGATGTCAAGACATGGATTGATGGGCTGAATTTATTGACAGAAAAAGGAGAAATACTGTGAGATATCGTATACTTGGTAACGATTTGAAAGTATCGGCAGTTGGGCTGGGCTGTATGGGACTCAGCCATGCGTACGGCGCAGCCACGGAAAAAGCAGAAGCAATCGAATTCTTGCAGCGTGCGGTGGGGCTTGGCTACACTTTTTTTGACACAGCGGAATGCTACGGCCCCTATGACAATGAGGAAGTGGTCGGAGAAGCCTTGAAGCCGTATCGGAGCCGGGTGGTTATCGCAACAAAATTCGGTGTACAATTGGAACATGGCTCAACCGGCGCACCCATTCCAAACTCCCGGCCTGAGGTCATCCGCACATCCGTGGAGGGTTCACTGAAGCGTCTGCAGACGGAATGCATAGACCTGTATTATCAGCACCGGGTGGACCCGGATGTTCCGCCGGAAGAGGTTGCGGGCGTGATGCAGGAGCTGATGGATGAAGGTAAGATCAGGCACTGGGGGATTTCCGAAGCGACGGAAGAGGTGATTCGCAGGGCACATCAGGTTTGTCCGCTTACGGCAGTTGAAAACCGCTACTCTATGATGTTTCGTGATTATGAGATGCTGTTCCCGGTTTTAGAGGAATTGGGCATTGGATTTGTGCCGTTCTCTCCTCTTGCGAATGGATTTTTGACGGCAAAATATGATAGCAATTCAAAATTTGAGCAGGACACGGACTACCGCAGCAGGATGCCGCAATTTACCGCGGAAGGCGTTGAGAAAAACAAGGCGCTACTGGATTTACTTCATACAACCGCGCACGGTATACAGGCAACGCCAGCGCAGATATCCTTGGCATGGATGCTGTGTAAGAAACCGTGGATTGTACCGATTCCCGGCACGAGAAAAGTGGAGCGGTTGATGGAAAACGCAGATGCCACAGAAATTGACCTGACAGAAGGGGAAGTACAGAAACTGGATGAAGTGCTATCGAATATGGAGATGTCCGAAGTGTTCGGTGGTACAAAACGAAATCAATCAAAATAAGGGGAGCATAATTATGCAATATGTAACACTGAACAATGGACTAAAAATGCCCCAGCTGGGCTTTGGGGTCTTTCAGGTGGCCGACCCTGCACAGTGCGAGCAGGCAGTGGTGGAGGCCATACAAACCGGATATCGGCTTATCGACACGGCGGCCTCCTATGGAAATGAGGAAGCCGTAGGCAAAGCCATAAAGTGCTGTGGGATACCCCGTGAGGATCTGTTCATCACAACAAAGCTGTGGATTACGGACGTCAGTTATGAAGGAGCAAAAAGAGGGTTCCAAAGCTCGATAGAAAAGCTGGGATTGGATTATCTGGATCTGTACCTTATTCACCAGCCGCTTAACGACTATTACGGTGCATGGAAGGCGATGGAAGAACTGTATAAAGACGGGGTTATTCGGGCCATTGGTGTCAGCAATTTCTATCCCGACCGCCTTGCGGACCTGATTGCGTTCAACGAAGTGCCCCCTGCAGTCAATCAGGTGGAAGTGAATCCCTTTTTCCAGCGGGAAGATGCGTTGAAATTCATGCAGGAGAAAGAAGTACAGATGGAAGGCTGGGCGCCCTTTGCAGAGGGCCGGAACAATCTGTTCCAAAACCAGGTGCTGCAGACCATTGGCAATCAATATGGCAAAAGCATTGCGCAGGTAGTCCTGCGCTGGCTGCTCCAGAGAGGCATTGTCTGCATCCCGAAATCCATCAAAAAAGAACGGATGGAGCAGAACATTTCTGTGTTCGACTTTACCCTCAGCGATGAAGATATACGTGAAATCAACAAACTGGATACGAATACCAGCTGCTTTTTTGATCACCGTGACCCTGCGGCGGTTGAGCGCCTCGCAAATTTGGTTCGAAATGTTTAACCCGAAAAAAACACTTGCTCTGTAGCTGCCACAGGGTTGTATACTATCATTCATTTTAAAAGAGCTGTATCTGTCATTCCAAAAACGGTGAACAAAGATAGGATGGAACAAAATTTCAGCATATTTGATTTTGAACTTTCCACAGAAGATATGAATGCCATCATTGCGTTAGATAAAGCGGAAACACTATTTTTCTCCCACTATGACCCGGCACAGGTGGAACGGCTGACAAGCATGCAGCGGAAATTCTGATTATCAAACAGGAACTCGGACAGAGCATTTTACAGCGCTCTGTCCGAGTTTTGCTTTTTGGATTAAACAAATGAAAAATACTGTCAGAATACCGAAGTATCCACACAGGGCTTTTTTTCTATCTGTATTTGGCAGTGATTTTTTTACGTTTTTCGCTGTCATCGATTGGCTTTGAAAGCTTCACTGTCTGATAATCAGCACATCATATTTTTTAAGGGTGAGGCTTTTGTCAATTTTCATATCCGTCAGGATATTTGTACAGCCCACAAACTCTTCCGGTACCGGTCTTGGTTCCGCCGTATGGTTGATCAGAAAGAAATACGCGGCTTTATCCGTATCGCGCCTCGTGATTTCCAGCCCGGTACTGCGGTTCACCAGCGGCACAATGTGCGACTGCCCGCAAATATCCCCCAGCAGCGTCCGCAGCCCCGACTGCCGGAAACGCGTACCGATATACCATACCCTACCCTTTCCGTATTCATGGACTGTGACAGCCGGCAAACCCTTATAAAAATAGTTTTCGTCGGCAAACTGCGCAATCACCTGCGCGCCCTGCAGGTGAATCACATCACAGGTCTGCTCGCAGGGGTACACTTTCTTGCCGGCAAACTGTGCCCGGTTTTCCATACCGGTATCCAAAAAGTCGTTTTCCTCTACAATGATCCCCGCCAGTTCCCGGAACGCCCCCGGATATCCTCCCGGAATCACGTTTGTGGATTCATTCACAATTCCACTGGCGTAGGTGACAACCAAATTCCCACCCTGGCGTACATAAGCTTCCAATCGTTTTTGCAGCGCCTCTCCCACCATGTACAGCACCGGCGCAACAATCAGTTTATATGGCGTTAAATCCTCCTGAGGTGAAATAAAGTCCACCGGTATATGCTGCTGATAAAAAAAAGCATAATGATGATGCACGGTCTCCACATAATCTAAATCCTTGTTCGTTCCGCGGTAGCGGTCATAATCCAGCGCCCAATAGCTTTCCCAATCGTATATTATGCCCACATGTGCCGGAACTTTTGCTCCCAAAAATTGTCCCCCCAGTTTCTTCAGCTCCGCGCCCAGCTGAGTGACCTCCCGAAAAACCCGTGTCTCTTTGTGCCCCGCATGGCTGATTACGGAGCCGCAGTATTTTTCAGAAGCACCAATGGAATTTTTCAGCTGAAAATAGAGCAGCGCGTCCGCGCCGTTGGCCAGCGCCTGGTAGCTCCAGGCCCGCATTTTCCCCGGTTCTTTTTTTGTAAAGCCCATATAGGTTTGCTGTGTGGGGTTCTGCTCCATAATCCAAAAAGGCTTTCCGGCCTTTAACCCGCGCATAACCCCGTGGCGCAAAGCGACCATGCTGGGCGCATCGAAATCCCCGGGATAATTGTCCCAGGAGACGATATCCATTTCCGGGCCCCACCGCTGATAGTTCAAGGTTTTATATGTACCCATTAAATTCGTGGTAACCGGCGTTGTCTTGTCATACCTTCTGATTTCATCGCGTTCCATTCGAAAATTATTCAGCAGGCTGTCGGAATTGAACCGGCGGTAATCCACCGACATTCCTTCAAAAGCGGAATCCCTTTTGCTCTGTGACTCACTCAGGCGGTTTGGCGCCACGATTTCATCCCAATCATAGATTTTATGGCTCCAAAATTCGGTATTCCATGCGGCATTTAAATTTTCCGGGGTTTTGTACCGCTGTCTCAGCCACCTCCGGAACGCTTTCTCGCAATTCTCACAGAAGCAGGCTCCGCTGTATTCGTTATTGATATGCCATAACTTCACCGCCGGGTTTTCACCATAACGCCGGGCCAGCTTTCCTGCAAGGCTACGGGCAAAATGCTGATACACCAAACTGTTAGGACAGGCATTGTGCCGCTTGCCGAACTTTTGCCGCCTGCCTTCAAAATCCGTCCTGGACACCTCCGGATAGCGCTTCACCAGCCACGCAGGCAGGGCCGCGGTGGCAGTGGCCAGCACGATGTCAAACCCCGCATGTTCGTACAACGCAATCATCCTGTCCAGCTGAGAAAAATCATACTCGTCCTCCGACGGCTGTAAGACCGCCCATGAAAAGACATTTAAAGTCACCGAATTTAAGTGTGCTTTTTGAAACCAGCTCAAATCTTCCTGCCATTCCTCCTCGGGCCATTGATTGGGATTATAATCTCCTCCATGCAAAATACGATTAACTTCCTTCACTGTGTATCCTCCGCCATATTTTATAGCTATCTTTACGATATCATTCCAATGCGCTCATAGCTCAGCCGGATCCGTGTACTGTTCAGCCGCGGCCGTTTTCTCACAGCCCATATTTCGTTCCAGCTCTTTATGCGGGCCCTCCTAACCGTAGCAGAAGGCACGAATCCCGGCGTACCGTTCTTATCGGCATATGCTTACTCTGCTATTGTATCGGTGCAGCGTTGCAAAAGGGGATGCATTCCCATACCCCTTTCACAGCGCCGCTATTTGTTCTACTTACTGAAATTGCACTGCTTGATGACATCAATTTCTTCCTGATCATAGGGAAGAAAATTTTTGTGATAAATATCGTGCATCCACAAGGAGAAATCCATATCCTGCCGGACCTTCAAATATTCCCACGGCTCATTGAACTGCCTTTTTCCATTGACAAAACCAAACATATAGCTGCCGACATTCTCTCTTTTAAAAAGCGGCAAATGGGTTTGTACAAAGCTGCGCATCGGCCGGTGGAGCCATTCGTCACAAATCAGCGGGCGTTCATATTTTCTCAGGCGCTCAATATAGATACGGGTGTGTACATAGTCGCCGTAATAGTGAAAGCTGATGATGTCCGAGAGCTCTATTGCGGCAAGTTCGATTTCCGTTTCAATCCGCGGATCCTTCATATATTCATCCGGGAACGGAAAATCCGGCATGGCGGCGTACACATCGGTGGTGAGCGGCTGCATGACATCATATTTGCGCAGCCAGTTAAACACATTGGTCATCATAGTCAGGGATGTGCTTCTCCTCTCACTGTTACCCGGTTCATTCCAGATATTCCAGATAAGAATGCGGGAATCGTTCCCGTAATGCTCAGCCAGCTCCTTGACATATTCCTCCACTACAACATCCATGCCCGGTTCGTCAATGGGAAGCCATCCGGGTTCATCCAGCGTTTCAAAGCAGGTGACAGGCGACCCGCCGAAGAAACCCGGAACAGGCTCAGGCTGTTTGCCAAACCGGATTTCCTGGTGCTTGGATTTCGGCACGCAGCAGTCGCCGAACAGCACCGGCATCACCGTCATGCCAAAGGCATCGCACAGACTCAGGAATTCATCCATATGACGGAAAAACATTTCTTTGTCTATTTGCCAGATTTCAAAAGGAAAGCCGACCCGTAAACTGTTGTAGCCGATGGACTGGGCAAGTGCCAGTTCTTTCCCAATTTCGGTGAACACACGCTCATGCTCATACTCCTGCCACCACTCCGCCGAATTGATGGTTGTGCTTGGAATAAAGTTGATGCCGGCAATCCAGGGCCTACTGTCGTACCATTCCCATATTTTTTCTGTGCTCCATTTTTTTTTCATGTTGCATCCTCCTCTATTTTTAGGTTTCAAGCTTAAACGTCGTTTTTATCTCATACCCATTATGTATGAGCACCGGCGGAAACATATAATTCCCCCAGGAGAGCTCCGGAAAGTTATACTTGTCGATTAACAGGAGCTTACTCATACCCTGCTCCTGTCCGTTCAGCACAATAAACCTGTCGAACATGATGTAGCTGCCCTGTGTAAAGAACAGAGGCCTGCGATTCCGTTCACCCTCCACCTCAATGCGGATGGTGTGTTCCCGGGATTCCAATCCCTCTGCCGAAAACGCCACGTTGTTCGTGATGCGTTCTTGTCCTCTTGCCGCTGAAGAAAACAGCTGGTCTGTCACGGTCGGTATATTTTCCCCGGAAAGCTCACCGTCAATGAACACGCGCATGCCCCCGCACAAAGTGTCTCTGATACAGCATACTGCAATGCCCGTACCGCTGAAGGTGTATTCTATACTGTCCCTTTTATCGGACGACCATGTTTCTGTATTGCCGTCGCTACCCCTTTGACCGTTCTTTTGATACCAATTTCCCGTGTATAAAATACCTTCATCTCTGTCGGAGACAATGTTTTCCACGTTATAAAGGGGCTCCATTCTCAGAGAAATCGAACCGTCTGACTGTACACTCACCCTCCCCTGCTTATCCTGCGCATATAGCTGCGCATAATAGATATGGGTTTTCATACTCCTGAAATCCACTGTGCCGCGCAGTCCGATATCCTGTATGCCGAACAGAAACGGCTCGCGTTCGTCGTCTTTCCAGTCCCGGTCCGGTTTTTTCTTCACATCCACCTGCGCGTTGCCAAAGCTTTTTATGGCCGTACCGGATTTTCTTCCGATATGCCAGTCAGGATAGGTGCTCCACAGTCCCTTCTTTTCCCAGCTGAGTCGGTCTAAATGACTGGAAACCAGATAATAAATTCCCACTTCATCATATCCTCCGCAATCCACCTGGTCGCCGCGGATGACATGTCCGCGGGGATTGGGATAAGCCATATCCTCTATCACACAGTTTGTAGTCATCGTACCGCCGCCGCGGATGCCGATGTCAAAATGCACCTTCAGCGGGCCGTAGTTGCCGCAAATGTGAATATTTGCCTGATCTTCACCGCTTTCCCATGAAAAGCCGCTGCATTCCCATTCATTCAGATAAACCCCGGAGCCGGACAAATGCAGATACGGGCCGCCGCACAACAGCGACTCATCCCCGGCTTTCCCCTCGCAGACCAGGCCGGTTTCTTTCGAAAAAACAACGCGGAAATCCTCTCCTGTACATAATAAAAACCTCCCGTTTTCTACAACGGATATCGCCCCCACTTCCGCTGATACCGTGGTTTTCTTCCGCTGCGCCAGCAGGTAGTCGTCCAGTACAAATCCCCTTGCATTGCTGAAGGTTAAGTAAACCTCTTCTCCGGAAGGAATTTCCAGCCGCACCGTTTCATGAGGCATCCCTGCCGGACACTGCAGCTCTCCGCTTTTCTCCGCTGTTTTCCACGTCACTTTGATTTCAGACAAATTGGTATGATTGAAGCGGTTCTCAATTTCAAAGCAGGAAATGCCGTTTCTGTTGGTGGCCGACTTTACACAGATGGGCGAAAACCCCTTGCGTACATGCCAGAACTCCGGCTTTCTGCGCCGCCACACGTCTAAGATCCCCCATAAAAAGTGGTTGTTGGACAGAGCCCCCAAGTGGGTTTCCCCGTTGGTTTCGTCAAAGGGGGCCGAAGCGTCGATTCCCGCCCATATGGCACAGCCGAGCGCACCCTGGGTGTTCCAGATCCTGTTCCAGAACTTTTTTATTGTGATTCCCCAATAATCCCGAACAGAGGGGTCCCGGCGCTGGTCCGCAACGTTATAGCAGACTATATGTGTGCTTTCGTCATGCAGCACCGGTTTGTCGTATACCCAGTTGCGGCTGTCGGACCAGCCGTCCAGCAGGCCATTGATATCGTTGTTCCAGTCCGAGTAGTGCAGGGACCAGATATCGGCACATTTTTCCTGCACGGTCGCGGTGATAGGATAACTGAAAATGGTGGGCCTACCAGGGTCGGTCTCATGGATATACCGGTTTTCCAAATCGAAATTATCTCCCCATATGCTTTCATTTGCCAGGGACCACATAATGATACAGGGATGCGAGCGGTCCCGCTCCACCATCTGTGCCGCCTGGGAAAGGTACCGGTCGCTAAAAGCCGGATCGCTCTCTGTGCGGGGGTTTATCTGCCCGACAAAGGAAATGGCCGCCTCCTCTTCAACATATATGCCGTACCGGTCGCACAAATCCAAAAAGTCTGCACGGGGCGGATAGTGCGAAGTGCGGATAAAATTGATATTTGCCTCATGAAACAGACGGACATCCTCTTCCACCAGCTCATAGGTGATGGCACGCCCTGTCACCGCGTGAATGTCGTGACGGTTGATGCCCCTCAGCTTCACCTCTTGATTATTGACAAAAATTTGATTTCCCCGAAGCTCCACCTGCCTGAACCCGATTTTTTTACTGATGGTTTCCTGCACCCTGCCGCCCTGTAAAAGACCCGCGCGCAAGGTATACAGCACAGGATGCTCGCTGTCCCATTTTTCGGGAGCGGTCACCGGGTAACTTTTTTTTGTCATACTAGCAGGATGGGTATCCGAAAGAACAATCTCTCCTGCCGGACTCTCCAGTTCCAGCAAAATCTCCCTGTTGTCCGCATCCTCAGATACTTCACTGTACACCGTCAGCCAGACGTTATGATACAGCGCGTCAAAGACGGTGTCCGCATGCAGCCGTGTGATATGTACCTCTGGCAATGCCAGCAGCTTCATTCCGCGAATGATACCGCCCAATTGAAAATCACTAAGCTCATGGTTGGCATCGGTGACACCCAGTGTTAACCGGTTTTCCTGCCCGGGTTGTATCAAGTACGTAACATCACAGTCCCAGTCCACAAAGCCGCCGTCTATTCGTTTCCCGGCTTCCTGCCCGTTCAGGAATATGCGGGAATGCCCGCAAACCCCTTCCATACGTAAAATAATCCGGTATCCGTTCCACTGCTCAGGAACTTGGATGGTGGTGGTATAGGCGTATTCATGCGCGCGTTCCCCAATCAACTGCATAGGGGTGGAAAAGGGCTTCCACTCTCCCTGTTCGGTCGCGTTTTTTTCAAAGCCCCGGGGCGGATGCTCGCAAAACAGCCAGTCCGGCCCGACCTCCCGGTAAAAGCAGGAAAGCCCCTGAACATTCTCCGGTATCGGGCGAATGATGGGACGCGGAAAATCAACTGAACCTTTATAACTCATTTCAAACCACCATGCGGTACTTTCCGCACAAGGTCTGCTCAAAAACAGACCGCTGCCCGTACCGCTTCCTTTCGTTTATTTTCAACTAATCCTTCGGTAATGCAAAAATATTACTCCTTTACAGAGCCGAGTGTAATTCCCGAAACAAAATAACGCTGCAGAAGCGGATAAATGATGAGAATCGGTATGGTGGAAACCACGATTTTACCGGCATTGAATGTGCGCTGCGCCATGCGCTCCGCCACCTGCGCTGCCGTGAGATTTCCCGACTGCATCGCTGACGGCGCTTTAATGGTCAACGCCTGGATATAGGTCTGCAGCGGAATTTTTTCAGGGGTGTTGATCAGTAGCATCCCGTCGAAAAAGCTATTCCAGTGATTGACCACGCTGAATAGTGTGACGGTTGCAATGACCGGCATGGAGATGGGAATATATATCTTTATCAGCATCTGCAGTGCGTTTACACCGTCAATTTCCGCGGATTCCCGAATGCCCCTGGGTAGATTCCGGAAATAATTCATGACTAAAATCACATTAAAAACCGGTACCGCTCCGGGAAGAACCAGCGCCCAGATGGTATCCATGATGCCAACGGCGTTTATGGTAAAATACCACGGCACCGTGCCTCCGGCAAATAGCATGGTGAACACCACGAACCACATATACCGGTTGCGTGACGGAAAAACCCGGCTTTCCAGCGAGAGCGGATAAGCCATCAGCAGTGTGAGTACCAGATTAATGGCGCCGCCTAACAGCACACGCCGGACAGAAACGAAAAACGCGTCAAAGAAACGCTGCTCCTTCAGCAGATAGGCATAAGTGTCTAGGGTGAAGTCCACCGGAAAAAATGATACTTTTCCGGACACCGCCGCCTGCTTGCTGCTAAAGGACAGCGCCAGCACATTCAGAAGCGGGAGCAGACAGGCAATGCCAAGAAGTGCCAGCAATAAAGTTACAATGATGTCGAACAGCCGGTTTCCAAACCCTTTGTCTTGAATCAAAACGATTCACCCCCTCATCAGAATATCCGGTAATTTGCGAATTTATAGGCAACGGTATAAGACAGGATAATCAATATAAAGCTGGTCACCGATTTGATCGTCCCGACTGCTGTTGCCAGGGAAAACTGCAAATCATTGAAGCCTACGCGGTAAACATAGGTGTCGATGATGTCCCCTGTCTGGTAAACAATAGGACTGTACAAGTTATAGATCTGGTCGAACCCCGCGTTGAGGATATTGCCCAGCGCCAGAACAAACACAAGGGCAATGGTGGTGCGGATACCCGGCAAGGTAATATGCCAAATACGTCTGAGCCGCCCGGCGCCGTCAATGGAGGCGGCTTCATAAAGCTCTGTGTTGACCGCCGACAACGCTGAAATAAAAATAACCGCCTGATAGCCGAACTCCTTCCATACGTCGGTGAAAATTACCACCGGCTGAAAGGTACTGTTGCTACCAAGAAACACAAAGGGCTCGCTAATGATGCCGGCGCCCGTTAAAAACTGATTCACAATGCCGTTCATATCAAACATATCCCGGAAAATAGTAGCCAGAATAACCCATGACAAGAAATGCGGCAGATAGGTAATGGTCTGGGTTACCCGGGAAAACCGCCTGAATTGACATTCGTGCAGCAGTATGGAAAACATTATTGCGGTAATCGTGGTAAATACTATTTTTCCAACGGCAATCACCAGGGTATTGCGAAAAATCAGCGCCGTGTCGGTTAGCTGAAACATAAACTGAAAGTTTTCAAGGCCGACCCATTCCGACCCTGCAATGCCCAATGTTGGGATGAAATCCTGAAAAGCGATTACATTGCCCAAAATGGGAATGATAGAAAAAGTAACCAATATGATGACGCCCGGTAAAAGCATCAAGTGATACGGCATGGTATGGACTTTTCGTTTTGGCCGAATAACAGGAGCCTTCATCACGATCCCCCTTTGAAAATACCGCGATCCCAAACAGCCCTGTTATGAGACCGCGGCGTTTTTCTTCAACTAATACATGAAACTGTGTCCGTTATTAATTTTTCATGTCAATCAGCTCCTGAGTGATTTCATCTCCGCCAAGCTGTTTCCACTGGGACACGAAATCGTCAAAGGCGCTAATGTCCTTTTCTCCCAGGATAATTTGCAGAAATATCTCATCCTCCAGCTTTTCAAGGGTTGCCCATTTTTTATCCATCGTGGGGGACTTGGAATAAGTGGAGGCAAACACACGGTTGAGATTTTCCTCATTTTCCACAATTACCTTTGTGGCGACGACCCAGGCCCATTCGTTCACGGACTTTTCCTGGTACACCTCGTAAACGCCTTTTTCTTCCACCTCAAGATAATTGTCATATAAAACCTTGTGGAACGGGGAAAGCTCTTCATAATCTTTTTCGCCGTCGATGACCGCCTGAACGTTTATAGCAAACTGCTCCTTGTCGTCGTAGGTGGTGAGCAGGATACCAATGGGCCAACCGGGTGACGCGTCACTGGGGTCATAGCCTTCCGGCACCGGTAGACCGTTCGCCCAATCCAGATAACGTCCCAAATTGGTATACTTGATTACGGCTTCTGCGGCCGCCTCGGGATTTTCGTGATCCTTTCTCAAAACAAGATACTGCTTTGTTGGGTTGATCATATGGGTATTAAATTTTCCGCTGTCGTCCAGCGGTATGGCGTAAAGATTCCAGCGGGGTTCCGGATCGGTCTTATTCATATTGACCAGCGGCCACTGCAGCGTCCACCACGGGCCAAAGAATATGCCGCCCTGGCTGCTTGTCACAAGTTCCTCACATTGAGTGGTGTCCCGAACGACAAAGTCGCGGTCAATTACGCCGTTCTCCACCAGCTTCGCAATTTCCTCCAGCGCAGTTTTGGTTTCCGGAGCAATAGAGCCGTACATTATTTTCCCGCTGCCGTCCTCTATCCACATTTCCGGATATGAGTCATACAAGGCAAACAAGGAATCCATTCCGTAAGGATTGTTTTCAAGCTTGACGATTTCTTTGCTGCACACCAAGCCGGTAGAATTTTTTTTCTCTTTAAAGGTTTTTACGATGTTTGTAACATCATCCATTGATTTTGGCTCCGACAGACCCAGCTCTTCCATCCAATCCGCCCGGACATACAGCAGATTGATGCCGTCGGCACCGGGATTGATGTTGGGAATCGCACGCAGTTTGCCGTCAAAAGTCGCACTTTCCAATGCGATTCCATTTGTCGTGGCATAGCTGTCACGCAATAGCTCTGATGCGTATTGAGCATATGCATCCGTTAAGTCCGCTACCATGCCGGCCTTTACCAGCTGCCGCAGCTGGGGCTCGTCCACCACCATCAAATCAGGTATGTCGCCGGTGGCGATTTGCAGGGAAACCTTCTGCTTATAAGCATCGGTGCCGGTGACGCCCCATGCGATGTCAAATTTTGTATTCAGCGTCTTCGAAAAAAACTGAATCACGTAATTGTCGGAAGAGGTTTCTCCGTTTTTATAAACAGAGCGTTCATCTTCTGCCCGCCCGATGGTTAGTGTGATTTCTTCTTTTAGCGGACTATACCCATTGTGTGCATCTTCCGGCAGCGGCCCGGCCTTGGTCAGCAGTTCAGGATCAGGCGTTTCCGCCTGGACAGGATCCGTTTCGCTCCGGGCGCCCGCTGAGGCTGCCTGCGCTCCTTCGCTGATTTCACTGCCATTATCCGTCGGTTGCTGTTTCGTGTCGGACGCGCAGGATGTCATAACTCCCATGAAGAGTAAAATTGTAAGCACCCACACGATAACAGGAATGACCTTTTTCATACTATTCCTCCTTGAATCCGGCTTGATTCGGCGCCATAAAATGCTGATTGTTAAAAACTAGAGAGTCATTTTGCACAAATAACATTTATACGCCTTTATCTTTTTGTCAATTTCATCTTATCACGCAGTCGCCGCCTGAACAATAAACAACATTTTACTTTTATAAACAATTGTTGCTTTTTCCTTTATTTTTAAAATTTTTCAGTGTATCATAAAATGGGTTGAACGATACAGTTGGCGCATTCATATTGTTGAGGATACGAAGAATGGAAAAACTATCCAAAAGTCAATTTCCCTTGTGGGGGAAAATCTTATCCATCTTTCTGATTTGCTTTATCCCGCTTAATATTTTATCTGTTTCTATCGGGAATATTTCAAGGGATATTTTAAAAACGAACATATTGCAAACCTATAAAAACCAAAACCAATATTTTTCAAAAACGCTACAAACAGAGCTGCAGCGCATTGTTTCCATGCAATATATGCTGTCGATCCGCTGGGACATTTCCCGTTTGGCACTGCTGACGGAAGACTATACGCCTTATGAAAAGTGGAGCACCACACAGGATATTGAGAATATACTGTGGTTTATCCAGTCCGGCAGCGAATATATCCAGCAGGTTGACATGTATATCCCGACTATGGATTTAACCATTTCCACTATGGACACCACAAGTGCGCAGAGCATTGATTTTCTGCTGAAAAATCCCAACAACTACCCCCACGATCGCATGTTTTTTCATGACGGTGAGCTTCTGTTACTGACCACCAGTGCCTTTTCCAACTTTGACCATGCCAATAATGAAACCAGCATCCCTACGTTTTCCATTGTCACCGCTATCTCCGGAAATACGATTAACCGGGCGTTTCAAACGCTGAACGAAACCTCCGAAAACAGCGGCAACGCCTTTTTGTATAATAAAGACTGGACAAGCAGTCAAAATAACAACGAAATTCCCATAGCCATTCTCAATACGCTGGAAGAAAACGCAAACAAACTTTCTGCTTCTTCTTATGACAGTTTTGAGGTACGTGACGGGAAAAAAATATACACCGTTAGCTACTCCCCTCTTAACTATACCGATTTTCTCCTTGTGAATTACTTTGAAGAATCCAGAATGTTCACCCCTATTACACGTATACAACAGCTGATTTTTCTGCTTGTCTTCCTGTCGTTTTTTGCTTTGCTGCTGTTTAACGCCTCAATACAAAACAGTGTGAAGAAACCGTTGAATATCCTGATCAAAGCCTTCCTTTCAGTAAAAGACGGCGATTATCAAACGTATATACCCCATGAAAAGAAGGATGAGTTTGGATCTATTTATAAAGAATTCAACAACATGCTTTTTCAGCTGAACCGTTCTATTGATGAACAGTTTAAACAAACAATTCTTGTGCAAAAGGCGCAGCTGAAACAATTGCAAAGTCAAATTGAACCTCATTTCCTTTACAATAGCTTCTTTATTCTGAACCGCCGTATTCGTGCCGAAGACACTGAAGGAGCGCTGGCCTTTTCACAAAATCTCGGAGAATTTTTCCGGTATGTCATCCATACCGGCAATGAAACGGTCACTCTTTCAGAAGAGGCGAAGCATGCCTATAATTATTGTCATATTCAGCAATTACGCTTTCGCAACCGGGTGCGATTAAGCCTGGAAGATGTACCGGAGTCCTGTAAAAATTTACACATGCCTTTTTTAATTCTCCAGCCGATATGTGAAAATGTGTTTGAGCATTTTATTGAAAAAACACGGACAGATGTAATGCTACAAATCAGCTATCGTCAAGGTGAAAACTACCTTGACGTACTGATAGAAGAAAACAACACCGGGCTGTCTGACGCCGAAATTGAACGAATCGAGATACTGCTGGATACACAGGACAGTCTGGATGTTGTATCCGGCATCACAAATATTCATAAGCGGTTACAGCTCTTCTTTTCAAAAGAAAGCGGAATTTTCCCCTCAAGAAGCAAATTGGGCGGGCTTTGCATGCGACTTCATATGGAAACAGGAGCGATGAAAGGATCCGATCTTGCCAGTGACACGATCGATGCCGTATAAATTTAAATGAATCCAAATCATTTGTCACAGGCGGTTTTTTATTACGAATGCAGGATGTATACGTTAAAGGAACGTTTCAAAGGGAGATATGATGTACCGATACCCTCATACCATTTTGGTTGTAGATGATGAACCCGAAGTGGCAGACGGCATTGTCGAAATGCTGGAATGCCTGCAGGACAACACTTGCCATGCTGTCTATTCCGCTGCGCAGGCGATTGACGCGCTGCAAAAAAACGAATATGATCTTGTCATTACCGATATCAAGATGCCGGAAATGACAGGGCTTGAATTGTACGATGTAATCAAACAGCACTGGCCGGAATGCTCCGTCATATTTTTAAGCGGCATACGCAGTTTTGATTATGTGTATCGGTCTGTACAAAACCGTGATGTCCGCTATATCACAAAAATGGAACCGGAAGAGAAGATTGTCGCGATTGTCTGCGAAATGCTGGAGCAGCAGGAGGAGCAATACCGTATACGTGATCTCATTGAAAAAACGGAAACGCAACTGGCTCAGGCGCTTCCCCTCTTGCAAAACGAATATTTCGAAAAGCTTCTATACGGTGCCTTAGAAAACCAAGAGAAAACGCAAAAGCAGTTGGTCGATCTACGGTTTCCATTTGAACTTGTAAAACCAGTATTTACCTTTATTGCAACCTTTGATTGTAAAATACTATATGACAGCGTTAATTTTCAGGATTATTTTTATAAATTGAAGACATTGATTGACGAATGCAGCCAAAGTTCCTTGCATTTATACAGCTATATTTATATGCAGGATTTTCTTTTTGTTGCCATGCAGCAAAAAAACGAAATCAAAACTGACACATCCGCTTTTTTTCGCGCGGTTTTAGCGCGCATCAGCAATACTGCCGCCGAAAGTCTTGGGCTTACTGTATCTATTCTTTACAATGAAAAACTTCATTCTTTTTGGAAATCCGCTTCTTCCTTTGCTAAATTGAAACATTCATACAGCCTTTTATCACCAGATGCGACGCAGGTTATTAGAAAATCTGAAATACAACTCCCAAAAAATCTTGACAAAAGTGCTTCTAATGTTTTTCCGAACCAAAAAATTGCACAAATGGAAACTTGCTTGGAGCTGGGACAGTATTCTCAATTTCAAAATATCTTCTTAAAGGCGGTGGCTCCGCTACAAAAAATAAGCAATAAATATGACTTACGTGTATGGGCGGTTTACTATCAAATTTCTGCTATTTATATGAAGTTCATTGGACTTTGGGAATTGTCTCAACCGCTTTCCGCCTTAGAGGACTTATCAAAACTGGGAAATATCGGGAACTTCTCAACCGTAATTGAAGCGATAACTTTTTTGCAGCATATTGGCAGCTTAATATTTCAATTGAAATTTCAATGTGGCAAAGATGGAGATAACGACACTATTCGGCGAATCTGCAAGCATATTCAAAAGCATCTTTCGGATGACTTATCTTTAAACGCATTAGGGGATTATGTCGGTTTGAATACTTCATATCTTTCCCGTTTATTTAAGGATGAAAAGGGTATCTGTTTATCGGAATATGTGTCAAAAAAGCGAATGGAGCTGGCACAGCAACTTTTGCAATTTTCAAGCAAACGGATTCATGAAATCGGGCAGGCTATAGGCTATCATGATTCGCAAACCTTTATCCGCGCTTTTCGTAAGTACTGCGGTATTACCCCATTGGAATATAGAAAACAATTAGGGTTTCGAAAACAGTCAGAAAGCCGGGGGCTTGAGTAATACTCTCCACCAATAATGCAAAGTAGAAGAAAACAAAGCTGTAACACGCGCATCGGAATAACCCCTTATTTGCTTTTTTAGAGAAATGCAGACCCCTATATCAGCATCAGAAATGGGACGGCCAATAACGTGAAAAGAAAAGAGATTATGCCTTTCATCAACCGTGAATTGACAAAAGGCATAATCTCAAAAGTGCGTTTAAACACTAGGTTTATTGGCACCCCCAACTGGACTCGAACCAGTATTTCAGACTTAGGAGGTCCGTATTCTATCCCTTGAATTATGGGGGCAGATATTAAATTTGGTGCACATAAAGCATTCTCTTAGAAGGGACTTATTATATTCATTTAACTAAGGGGCATATTCATATGGCCTTTTTTGTGATTGCCTTTCATAACAACTAGAGCCTATCCGAAAAAATACAGCCTTCTTTCAATTGCATAAAACGCTTATTTTACAATTGGCGCAGTGGTAACAACGTTGTTCATGAATCTCTTTATCCATTACAGAACGTTCTCTATTTTATCGCAATTGTCTGTATTTGTCAAACATTTCGGTTAAAATTAAAACTATGCTTCATGAAACATAAAGCACTTGCAAAAGGGCTTCGAGTTTCGCATCACCAATACCCTCGACATTCATAAGCTCGCTTACGCTTTTAAAAGCCCCATGTGCATCACGGTATTCGACGATGCGGGACGCGAGTACTTCGCCGATTCCATCGATTCCCATCAAATCATCCTTTGTGGCGGAATTGAGATCAATTTGAGACGATGCGTCTGTTTTCGCCGCCCTTGCTACGGATGACGCCGCCGCGCTTTGCCCCGCCTCTTCCTGACTTATTTCCGCGCTGTGCGGTGTGGCTGCGATGGAATACAGCTTGACCGGCTGCGAGAAAAACAGGGAGTACAGTAAAATGATCGCAAAGAAAACGAGTGCCACCGATATCAGCAGACGCAGCTGTGTTTTTCCGCTCATTTTAAGAAGACGCGCCGACTTTAAACCGCCTTCGCGCCCTTGTCACTCCCTTCTTTCCTATCGTTCCCGCAGCCGCGATAAAAACGCCGTAAAATATTCCGGAGGCGGCGCGGAAAACTCCATGTACTCGTTTGTTCCCGGATGGATAAATCCGATCGTTCCCGCATGCAGGCACTGTCCCTTCAGCGCTGTGATCACTTTTTTCGGCCCGTACACCGCGTCTCCGGCCACCGGATGGCCTATATATGCCATGTGAACACGAATTTGATGGGTTCGGCCGGTTTGAAGCTCCAGCGTAAGCTGTGTAAAGCCTTCAAAATGCTTTACCACCCGGTAATGCGTAACGGCTTTCCGGCTTGTACCCTTCTCCGGCGAGAGTACCGCCATTTTTTTTCTGTCCTTCTGGTTTCTGCCGATAGGCACGTCAACTATGCCCTTCTCTTCCTTCACATTTCCGTATACCACCGCTTCATATTGCCGTTTCAGGCTGTGGACTTTGATTTGCTTTGCAAGCCCAATATGTGCGGCGTCGTTCTTCGCCACCAGCAACAGGCCACTGGTGTCCTTGTCGATGCGGTGAACAATCCCTGGCCGCTTTACGCCGTTTATTCCGGACAGGGAATCCCTGCAGTGATATAAAAGGGCGTGAACGAGCGTATGGCTGTCATGCCCGGGCGCGGGATGCACCACCATTCCCTTCGGCTTGTTGACGACAAGCAGGTCTTCGTCCTCATACACAATATCAAGCAAAATTTCTTCCGCTGTAAGGTCCAGTGAACGGGGAGCGGGCACCGTGATCTCCAGTTTTGCCCCCTGCGGCAGTTTAGCGCTTTTGAGTACTGGCTTTCCCTCACAGTAAATACGTTTTTCATCAAATAACCGCTGTATGGCTGAGCGGCTGAACTGCGGCAGCTCCTGCGACAAATACTTGTCAAGCCGCAGCGTGCCGTCGCCGACAGACAGCGTTATCATTTCATCCGGCATCACGGTTCCCTCATTCTTCACTGTGACGCAGCGGCTTGTCGGCGTTCCTTTTTTTCTGCCTTTCGGAAAATATCACCGCCAGTATCAGCATCACCGCACCCACTGTCACACAGCAATCCGCAAAATTGAATACATACGGAAAAAAAGAAAAGCTGATGAAATCGACGACATACCCTCTTACAATTCGGTCGATGAGATTCCCTATACCACCTGCGATGAGCAGCGTGATGGCGCTGTAGGACCAGAAATTGTGTTTTTTGTAGCGAAATAGAAACACTGCGAGTACCAGCATGCCGACAATGGTAAGCGGGATAAAAATCCATCGCTGGTTTTCAAGCAGCCCCAGCGCCATACCTGTATTTTCTATATAGGTGATACTAAGAAAACCATCGATCAGATGAATGGTATTCGGCATGCCCCCTCCTGCGGGGGCAATATTCTGGGAGACTAAAAATTTCGTCAGTTGATCAATCCCGATCAGTACTGCTGAAATAATCAGGCAAATAAAGGCCATAAAAGTTTCCTCCACAAGCATTTTCTGCTATTTCGTATTATCATAGCAGAAAATGCCTGCCTTTTCAAATTATTTTCGATGGCGTGTCCTAAAGCGTCAACGTGTAAAAGCAACAGCTCGGCATGTTCATTTTATAGGCCCGCAGCCGGAACCTTTTGTACCTGTCATGCGCCATGCGGAAATCGGCGCAGAATAAATGGATGCAAACCACAAATGACTTGCATCCACATTCAAAACAGATTTTATTTATGCATGAGTCACATCAATACCGTCGCCGAACTCCAGGCTGCTGAAACGTGATTTTTTCTCCCTGAGAAGCGGCTCGGGAATATCCCGGTATGCATTCATGTCGATCCCGATATCATCTTCCCCATCGTCGGAAAAATCCAACTGCCCGTCGTCCTCATTCAATTCCTTTGTGTAATCCACCTTCTCGGTAAATGGGTTTTTAAGCTCTTCAGTCGGCGCAGAATCCTGCTCGACTGCCATCGGAGCGGGCCCGCGGCTCTCCTGCTGTGGAAGCGCCGTCTTCGGCTTCCGCACACTCGCCCCCGGTGGCGCAGCTATGGCGAATGCCGGAATGCTCTCCTGCGTTATGGGAGCCTCCTTAATTCGAAAGTTGGGAATATGATCAATCATTTCCAAATGCTTCTTATACATTTCCATCAGCGAAATACGGAAGGCCGAAACCTGTTTCTTCATTTCTTCCAGTTCATTTTTCTTATCCTGGGTCTGCGCAACATATTCCTGTGCGGTAACAGAAGCCTCTCTTCTGGCGTCGGCAATAATTTTATTTGCCTTCTCCTCAGCGTCAGCCACGATTACGGCAGCTTTATTGTTTGCCGCATTCACCGTTTCCTTCGCCATTTTCTGCGCGCCTAAGATGGCATCCTTGATGCCGTCCTCATCTTTTCGGTAGCTCTCGATTTTTTTCGCCAGCACCGAAAGCTTTTCCTGCATTTCAGTAGCCCTTGCGTGAAACTCGGAAGCCTTTTTCTTTGCCGCGTCTCTTTCTGAAACCAATTGCTTATAAGCCGCTCCCACCTCATCGATAAAGTTATCTACATCCTCCGGTTTATAGCCGCTGAATCCGGCTTTTCCAAAACTGATTTCATTGATATCCTTTAACGTTAGCATTGTGATAACTTCCTCTCATAGATATTTCCTGATATTCACGACCAGCCGCCCTTTTCCCGTGCGGGCATCCGCGTTATCCAGGACGAATTTCCCTTTTTTTCTAATGGACACCGTATCCCCAGGCCTAAGCCGATGGGAAACGGAACATACTTCACTGTGGTTAACCGATACAAGTCCCTGCCGAATGGTTTCAGCCGCCTTTTCCCTGCCGCAGCGTAACAGACAGGCTGTGACACAGTCAAGCCTGAGCGAGGCCACGATGCCGGTAAACGATTCCAGGCGCCTTATAGCGGGCAATGGTTGTGAAAAGCCCTCCGACACGAAAACACCCGTTTTCCCTATTTTTGATAAATTTCGCAAAAATGGTTCACGTACGCCTGTTTTAATAAATGCCACCGCATAACCTTCGCCGATGATGATATCTCCCACCGAGGCGCGCGTAACGCCAAGATTTATAAACGCGCCGAGAAAATCCCGATGACTGAGGCTTTCCGACTTTCGATATGTAAAGCTGATACCCTCTACCGGAAACGCGTCTTCAGAAGGCTCAATAAAGCCCGGAAAAAATCCGATGCATTTGCGTTCAGCCTCTTCATGACCGCCCCATAGTAAAATGGAAAGGCCCTTTTTTGACCGTAAATACCGCTCTGCCTGAAACAGCCGCGCTTCATCTAAAAAGCCTATAAAATGCGGCCTTTTTGCCGAAATGCGGACCGCGTCATCCAGCTTTGCCTGTAAAAGTGAATCAAAAGCTGCCATTTAAAAGTACAGCCCGCTGTGTTCCAGCTCATCAAGCACATCATCCCCGGTCAAATCGACGTTGTAGGGGGTAATGATGAATGTGCCGGTGGCAATCCGTTTAATTTTGCCGTTGTTGGCGTAGGCAACGCCGCTTAAAAAATCCACTATACGTCTGGCCACATCCTTTTCGGTTTTTTCCAGATTCAGAACCACCGTGTGCCGGCGTATGAGCTCATCGGCCACAACACGCGTTTCCTCGCCAAAGGAGATGGGCTTGAACAAAACCACCTGCAACTGGGCTTTTGCGTTGATATTGACGATTTTATTCTCCTGCCCGCTTGCGCGGTCCCTTGCTGAGAGACCGCCCATAGACGACGAAAAGGAACGTCTATGCGTAGGCTCTTCCTCATATTTTTCAGGCTCTACGCCTTCGGCGTCATCAAAGTAATCTTCATACTCATCATCCGGCGGATTCCACATTTTTTGAAGTCTGTCTACAAAACCGCCCACTGCGGCACCTCCATTCATCTAATTTATATTATGACAGCCATACTGTTATACGCATTTTTATTCGTATTAAACGCGCCTGCCAAACAGCGCGGAACCGATTCTTACCATTGTCGAACCCTGCTCGACCGCCTGAATATAATCATCCGACATACCCATTGACAGCGTATCCATATATATATTATCTATTTTTTTCGATCTCATGTCAACATAATATTGGTGCATTTTCGAAAAGCTGCGACAGCTTTCGGCAGGGTTTGCGGCAATGGGAGGAATGCACATAAGCCCTTTTATGCAAATCCCTGAAAATACGCGGATTTCATCAATAAATTCGTATAAATTGCCAGGCTCTATCCCGCCTTTGCTTTTCTCGCTTCCAACATTTACCTCCACCAATATGTCGGTGACAATCTCTCGTTTCCGGCTTGCCTTCGCTATTTCCAAGGCAAGCTTCACAGAATCCACCGACTGAACGCAGCTGACCTTTGACACTATGTATTTCACCTTGTTGCTCTGCAGGCGGCCGATAAAATGCCGGATACAATTTTCTTTGATCAGTGCGTCGTATTTTGACAGGTACTCCTGTACCCGATTTTCCCCCATTGCCCGAAGGCCGCCTTGAATTGCATGATTGATCACCTCGGGCTCCACCGTTTTCGTGGCTGCAAGCAATGTCACATCACTTGGCTCCCTGCCGCTGCGAAGGGCCGCGGCCGCCATCTCTTCATTGATGCGTTTAAAATTCTCATCAAAATTTACGCATTTTTCATTCAATAAGCTTTCCGTCATATAAATCGGTTCCTCCCACCACGACTTTATCGTACAGCTGAATGGTCTTATCGGTTACGAGCATTTCCTTCTCCTCGTCTGTCAGATCTATTTTGCATATGGCGTAACCGTTGATGGTTTTTTCTGTAAAAATCTGTACAAATTTCAGACGGTTGCCGTCCTTGATATACACGCCTTTCACATTTTCATGCATGGTCGTCTGAATATTCCCGTCTTCGTCCTCGGCAGAAACCTGCACATCACTGAAATGGATGGCCTTCTCGGTCACCAGCACCCCTTCAAAATCCTTGACATTGATTCGAATGGTTTCACTGCGGATATTCACCACATCCGCGTTCATATAGGTTAATTTCAAGATTACGGCTGTATCACCGGTTTCAGCGTCACGGCTTTTCGACACAACCTCAGCAGGCAGCTGTCTTGAGGCGATAAACGGTATTTCGATGCTGACCTTTGTGATATCCCCGAGATAGGCCGTGTCGCTTTTGCCCAAGATTACTACGATATACCAGTTAAAACCTGAACAAATCTTGCCTACTGTATTTTTAGACACACCGGGCGCTTCGGTATCCATGAGCTCCCGGATCTCCCCGAGGGTCATGTTTTGTAGCTTCGACATATCGATCAGTTCCTCATAGCCATCCGCGCTGCTGATAAAATAACCGGCCTTTGGCGCTGTAATGACATCGGTATAGGTTCCCACAGAGCTTTGAAGCGTCGCTTTCTCCTGCTCAAGCTCCTGGAGCCGCAGGTTGTAATCGTCTGCCGTTTCTTCCCCGGTAAGTATATTTTTACGGTTGATTGCAACCTGAAAATCGTCCCGGCACTGTAGGGCGCCCGAATAATCTCCCCTTTTCAGCGTGTCAAAAAGCTTGTTCAGCGATGTATTGATCTGCTCGCTGAGAATCTCCGGATTCGTGATATAGGTATCGCTGGGGTTGGACAGCAGCTCCAGCATCTGGATTTCACTTTCAATGCGCTGCAATCGGCTTTGGGCCATCGCATCCTCATCATTTTCATAAATATAGGCGATCACACCACCTTCGGCGACACGGCTGCCCTCGGCCACATAGTAGTTGAGTACGCCGGAATAGTCTTCTTCCAACAATTCCTCTTCCCGCACGGCAAAGCCGGTGGCTTCTATGGAATCCGATACGGCTGCATCATAAACCGCTTCTTCGGTATAAATTTCACTTCGGTTCGCCTGATAGGCCTGATAGCCCACATATATAAATAGAAGTAAGGCGATAAAAATTGAGATCGCTTTTCTGAGCTTCCTGTTTTCCAATACTTCACCTCATTCGATGCCCTTTTTGGCAAGAGTCGCAAGGCAAGTGCGAAGCACCCCGTCAAAATCAGAGTAATCGTCGATATAGATATTCTGCAGATTTTCCTCCTTGCGAAACCAGGTAATCTGCCTTTTTGCATAATTACGGGTTTTTCGCTTGATGTTTGTCACCGCATCCTCAAGGCTGATCACTCCGTCAAAATACGGAAACAGCTCTTTGTAGCCGATAGCCTGGGCCACAGTGGGATAGTGATCCCTCCCCCGCAGCAGTTCGTACAGCTGCCTTGCCTCGGTGAGAAGGCCCTTTTGCAGCATTTTGTCCACGCGCAGGTTAATGCGGTCATAAAGCTTCCGCCGGTCGCGGTACAGCAGGCAAAATACCGGTCCGTCATACCGAACGGCTGCTTCTCCCCGCTTTTTCATCTGGTGTGAAAAAAGCCTGCCGGTCACTTCCCGGTACTCCAGCGCACGCACAACCCGTTTCAGATTACCCGGATGAATCGCGTCGGCTGCCGCGGGATCACACTGCCGCAGCCTTTCATAAAGCCGTTCGTTTCCATACTCTGCGGTTTCCTTAAACAGCCGCTGCCGCACACTGTCGTCCCGTGTATGTTCTTCAAAGCGCACGCCCCGCAGCAGCGAACGCATATAAAGGCCTGTCCCGCCGGCTAAAACCGGCAACTTTCCTCTGCCTGTTATCTCCAGAATAGTTTTTTCCGCCAGCCCCACATAGTCCGAAACGCTGAAATCGGTTTCCGGATCCACCACACCTATCAAATGGTGTCGGGCGGCCTTTTGCTCGTCTTCATCGGGCTTTGCCGTGCCAATGTCGAAACCCCGGTAAATCTGCATGGAATCGCAGGATACGATTTCTCCTTGCAGCGTCCGGGCCAGATGAACGGCAAGCTCTGTTTTTCCGGTGGCGGTGGGCCCGCATACGGCAATCAGCCGAACGGGCTGCTGCGCCATATTATTGTATTCTTCCAAATTGTTTTTCCAAATCCTTCTTTTTGATGAGCATGGACACCGGCCTGCCGTGAGGGCAGTAACGGATATCCGGGTTTTCCTCCAGCTGCTTTGCAAGGGCGATCAGTTCGGCATCCGTGGAGCGGCTGCCTCCCTTGATGGCTGCGCGGCATGCCACGTTGTGATAAATCCAGTCGAGACGCTCGGTGGTGATGTCGGTTTTGAAGGATGCCAGATACCCCGCAATCTCCATGACAGAGGACGCCACGTCTCCGCTTTCCAGCAACAGCGGCGCGCTGCGCACTAAAACGCTGCCCGCGCCGAAATCCTCCGTTTGAAAGCCTGTGCTTTCAAGAACATCGAGATTCATGAGAACCGCCGAATACTCTTCCTTGCTGAGCGTCACCATCACCGGCTCCAGCAGCGTCTGCGACACTCCGGCCTTGTTCTCGGCTTTCAATTTTTCATACAAAATACGCTCATGGGCAGCGTGCTTGTCGATGATCATCAGCGCATCGCTTCCATACTGTAAAATGATGTAGGTGTTAAAGGCCTCCCCCACCAGCTTCGTGTAAATGGCCGGCGACGTGGTGAGTTTGCCGGAATCCGGCTCCGCCGGCTCTCGGAGTCTCTGTTCCTGTTTACATAATTTATCTTCCTTATGATACTCCGAGCAGACCTCGCTGTCAAGCACTGATTCAATTTTTGAGGCTGTCTCGAAAGCCGGAAAGTACGGCTCAGACTGACGCGTATCGGAGTCCTTCAGCACTCCCTGCCCGGTTTCCTCCGGTAAGGAAACAGCCGGCATTTTTGGCGCAGTCTGTGGTAGTGACAGAGAAATCTGCTCTCTTGGTTTCTCCGTTTCAAACATCATGTTTTCATGCCGGTAAATGGGGGCGTCCGGT
>Ga0153939_1000083_pt1 | contig 30016 bp, 25 predicted proteins | sample TSNJ023MetaG_FD_104734 | JGI IMG/M metagenome (GOLD analysis project Ga0153939, IMG submission 104734) | Attine ant fungus gardens microbial communities from New Jersey, USA - TSNJ023 MetaG | ecosystem: Host-associated > Fungi > Mycelium > Unclassified | place: USA: New Jersey, Brendan T. Byrne... | reverse complement strand
CGGCGGTGTCCGTGTTAATCAGCTGTGGGCCAGAAGGCAGTCCACCAAATTCAACGGCGTAAGCTATATCACTCAGCGGGCGGCGGAGGCGGTCTTTACCGTAGAAGGGCGCCGCCAAATCAATGAAACCATCAATTATTACCGGGATAACGCAAAGCTGATGGCGGACTCCTTCCGTGACATGGGCATCCGGTTTACTGGTGGCGAAAACTCCCCCTATATCTGGCACCGGTGTCCGGATGGCATGTCCTCCTGGGATTATTTTGATTATTTGCTGGAGAACGCCGAGGTTGTCGGTACGCCCGGAAGCGGCTTCGGGCAAAACGGAGAGGGCTATTTTCGCCTGACCGCCTTTGGAAGCAAAGAAAAGACCGCCGAAGCGATGGAACGCATCCGTAAACTGCTGCAATAAGGAGAAACGAACATGAAAAATAAAAAGAAAGGAACGGTACCGGGCGCAAAAGGCTGTCATTCAGCATCGCTTTGTGCGCAAAGTACCGCATGGCAGTCATTATGCTGGAGGATTTGAAAGAACGCGTATACAAAGCAAACATGCTGCTGCCGGAGTACCGGTTGATTACATTTACCTGGGGAAATGTCAGCGAAATTGACCGGCAGAGTGGCATCATGGCCATCAAGCCAAGCGGCGTGGAATACGATGAACTGAAGCCGGAGGATATGGTGCTTGTGGATATTAAAACAGGGAAAAAGGTGGAAGGCGGCTTCAATCCGTCTTCGGACACCGACACCCACTGCGCGCTGTACAAAAGCTTCCAAAATATCGGTGGTGTGGTGCATACGCATAGCCGGTGGGCCACTATCTTCAGCCAGTCGGGAAAAGGAATTCCCGCTTTGGGTACAACACACGGCGACTATTTTTACGGGGAAATCCCCTGCACCAGAATGATGACTCCCGAGGAAATTGCCGGTGAATATGAGCTGGAAACCGGAAATGTCATCACCGAGACCTTTAAGGGAAAGAATCCGGATGACATCCCCGCCGTGCTGGTGCATAGCCACGGCCCGTTTACATGGGGCAAGGATGCAAAAAACGCGGTGATGGGCGCCGTAGTGCTGGAAGAACTGGCTTTCATGGCCTGGCATAACCTGATGATGGACGGCGGCCTGCCGCCCATGCAGCAGGAGCTGCTCGACAAGCATTATCTCAGAAAGCATGGTAAAAACGCCTATTACGGGCAGGGCTGATAACAGCACATACCTAAGATCAGGGAGACCTTTGATATGATTTATTTTCAGAATGAAAAACTGCTGATCCGCCCTATAAAAACGCAGGACGCCGACGACCTGGCCGGGGGATTTCAGCGGCAGGGATGGCATAAGGAAAGGGCCTTGTTTCTTTCCTATTTCGATATGCAGGAAAAAGGCGTGCGTGAAGTGTTTGTAGCGGAGGCGGACGGTCACGCGGTGGGTTATACCACGCTTGCAAGACTGGCAGCCGAGGGCCCTTTTCAAGGAAAATTTCCTGAAATTGTGGATTTTAATGTACTCATCCCTTGGCAGAACAGGGGAATCGGCAGTCAGATATTAAACGCCGCGGAAAATGCGGCAAAGGCCTTCAGCGGCACCGTCACACTGGGGGTGGGACTGCATAACGGATACGGCAGCGCACAGCGCATGTATGTCAAACGCGGCTATATTCCCGACGGCAGCGGAGTATGGTACCGGGATAAACCCCTTGGGCAGTATGCCCCCTGTGTCAACGACGACGATCTGGTGCTCTATTTTTCAAAATCATTATAGTGTTTAAAGCGACCTGTGATAATGTCCATCATCGCAGGCCGTTTTTCATTCTATTGTTATTTTTTTGTAAGAAAGCAGTCAGCAATTGTTCATGAATACCTCTTGACACCTTATACAACGTATTGTATAGTATATCGTGTCAGGAGGTGTTATCATGGACACGCAACTAAAAAAGGGGCTGCTCGATGCCTGCGTATTGGTTGTATTGAAAAAAGGAGATTCCTACGGTTACCGAATCATCAAGGATTTATCAGAGTATGTGGAAATATCCGAATCCACGCTTTATCCCATTTTAAAACGTCTGGAAAGCGCCAAAAACCTTGTCACCTATACGACTGAGTATAACGGGCGGCTTCGAAAATACTATCAAATCACGGATGTTGGCAAGGAAAGAATCACCGAGTTCATCCGTGAATGGCAAGAGGTCATGAAAATTTACAGCTTTATTGAGGAGGCGCAGGCAAGTGAATAAACAGCAGTTCTTTAATTTTCTGCGGCATGAAATACGTTCTCTCCCCAAAGGAGAACAGGAGAAAGCGATTTTCTATTACCGTGAGATCATCGATGATTCGATGGAGGAAGGTCTCACCGAGGAAGATGCGGTCGCAAGGCTTGGAAATCCGGCGGACCTGGTGCGGGAAATTTTTATTTCCAGCGACGAACGCCGCAAGGCCTCCATCCCAACCGGAAGAAAGGTGCTCATCAGTATTTTGCTGGCACTGGGCTTCCCCATCTGGGGCTCGCTGTTACTGGTGCTACTGTCGCTGGTGCTCGTGGCCTTTATCCTTGCCTGGGTTCCGCTCATCGTACTCGGAAGCATGGCGCTGGCCTTCTTCCTTAGTGGCATCTGGGCAATTATCGGAAGCCCGTTTATGATTGCCGCCTCCGCTCCGGCCGGCATCGCGCAATTGGGCGCCGGTATCGCCGTATTGGGCCTTTCCATACTGTCTGTGATAGCTCTGTGTTATACCTTTAAGGGCGTCAAACAAGCCTGTTCGGCACTTTATCGGTTTGTAAAAAAAATACTTGGATGGAGGATGGTGGTAACATGACGGGGAAATTTCATATAAAAAATTATGTGCGTTGGATCAGCTTAACGGCTGTTATCATGATTGTCATCGGCTGCGTGGTGACATTCGCCGGGTTCGCTTCGGGCGGCTTTAAGATGAACGCACTTTTCGGGTTGGACGAGTCGATTTACAGGACTAAAGTTGTGGAAGGCAAAAACAGCTCCATCGATTCCATCGTGGTGGATGCGGACGTTGCCGAAATCACCCTGAAACATTCCGATTCCTCCGACTATGAGCTGGAATACCCTTCAAACCGGTACTCCTGCCAGACGGAAGGCGATCGTATTGTCATTACAGGCTCATCGGCGGAGCGCAGCCGCCCTTGGTATCAGGCGGTCTTTTTCAATACCTCCTTTGACGAACGGGTTGTGCTGAAGGTTCCCCTGAGTTTCAGCGGAACAGTGGAACTTCATTCCGATTTTGGACAAATCAAGGTAGCGGATGATTTTACGTTTGACAGCCTGATCCTTAAAAGCGATAACGGTAAAATCCTTACCGGCAGGCTCACCGTAAACGGCGATGCTATTATACGCTCAAACTTCGGCACCATTCAAATAGAGGCTCTGGCCGCATCGGGCGATGTACAGATCAAAAACGACAACGGTAAGATTTCAATCAAAGAGATGACCGGCTTTGAAATTGCTGAAATCACGTCCAGTTTTGGCAACATGGAGTTATGCAATATCGGAGGCAGGCTTTTGACCGTGCAAAATGACAACGGGGAAGTGGAGCTTCACAGCGTATCTTTGGAAAGCAAGCTTTCGGTTAAATCAAACTTTGGCAGCATAAAATGTGACCGCGTGTTTGCGCCGGATATCCTTTTACACTCGGATAACGGAAGCATCAAGGGTACCATTGACGGCAATGAAAGCGATTTTGACATTAACTATCAGGCCGATGCCGGAAGCGGAAGCTTTTTGTCAAAGGGTAACGGAAAGTACTCGGTTGAAGCCAGAGCGAGTTTTGGCTCCATAGACCTGGAGTTTTCGGAAAGATAAACCGCTCCACTTAAAATATATGACATCATCTTGCATTAAGAAAAGGCTTTTGGTTAAAAACCGAAAGCCTTTTGATCGTTCAAATTCTGTTCTTCAAAAATTATATTTAAAACTACGAAATATTCCGGGTTATTTTTAAGGATTCCACTCATTCACCCACTGTTCATTTTCCAGCAACAAAAACCGGATTGCAGGCAAGATGAACCGGTTTTTTCTTTAATTGATTTGCATCCTGTGTTCTTTTCTCTGTATATGCTTCAAGTAAGGCTGTTGCTGTATGAGTCCGCTCACTTCTTCTGTGTTCCTTTTAACGGCGCGGACCTTGCGGTGCTGCTTGTTTTTACGGCTTCCAGCTGTTTTAGATCCACCCCGCGCTCACGCAGACGCGTTTTTGTCGCGGTGCGCAGCAGTCTGTAAATGACGGCAGCAATCGGCGTACCCAGCAGCACGCCCGGAATTCCAAACAGCGTGCCGCAGAAAAGCACGGCAAACATGGTCCAGATTGCCGGCAGACCGATGGAGGAGCCCACCACCCGCGGATAGATCAAATTACCCTCCAGCTGCTGTAAAATGATGATGAAAACCAAAAACCACAGCGCGTCGATGGGGTTTGTGATGAGCAGGACAAACGCGCCGATTACAGCGCCGATATAGGCGCCCATAATCGGAACCAGTGCGCTGAGCGCCATAATGGCGGCAATCAGAAGCGGATAGTCGAAGCCAATGACCAGCATTCCGATATAGCACAGGCTGCCTAAAATCACAGCCTCCAGCAGCTGTCCCCTGATAAAGGAATAAAACACATCGTTTGCAATCGCGGACATCGCCCCCACCTTTTTAGCCGCTTTTTCCGGGAAATATGCAAATAAAAATGCACGGGCGCCTATGAGCAGCTTTTCTTTCCCAAAAAGCAGATACAGAGAAAAGATAAAGGCAACCACCGCCGTGCTGACACCAGAAACCACATTTTTTGTGGCGTCAAATACCGTTGACAGAAAATCGGTGGTGATTTGTGTCGCATTGGAAATCAAAGATTCCCAGTTAAACTGCCCCAGCAATTTGTCAAAATCAAAGCTCAGATTATTATCGGCTTGGAACTTTTCAAGCCAGGCCATAAGCTCTTCCATATATACCGGAACGCTTTTCTGCGCATTGAGAGCAAGATTCGTAACCGAGCTGATCAGCTCCGGTATCATGAACAGCATGGCAAAAAGCAAAATGAGAAGCAATAAAATAAGGGACAAGGATATCGCCAGCGGCCTTCGCATTTTTATCCAAAACTTTGCATGCACCCGTTTATCAATGGGACGAAACACAAAACCCTCGAACATCAAAACGAATACATTTAAAAAATAGGCCAGGGCAATGCCATAGAGAAACGGTGCAAACGCAGCAAGAACCGCGCCGACAACATCGGAGACCACGTCAATTTTGACAACGAGAACAATGAGCACCGCAGCCAGCAGCATCAGTATGACGCCTATGCGGATCGGCTTTTTTTCCTCTCCGGATATCTTTTCAAACTTTGGCATGGTTCTATCCTCTCCTGTCCCTGTTTCGTACTATTTTATACCGCAATCGGGCAGGTATACCAAATCTGCCGTCTCTGCATGTTCCGGTCGGCCTCACGCTTGCCGGCATTCTAAGAAAAACTGAATGCCGGTCTTGGTGACCGGCATACCCGCCTTTAGAGAGCCACAAAACCATCAGGTTTTTGTGTCAAACTGACTGTGGCATTTTTGGCATGTAACAATGATCTTTCCACGTCCCCGAGGCGCCCGAAGCTGTTGATGGCACTGGGGACATTTAAAATACTTATACTGTTTCCGTTCGGTAAATTTCCGTTTTGTCAGCCCAAACCAGCCGCGTATTGGGTTCCATATTCTTAAAAATACAGCGTATTCCCGCTGCCTCGCCCCAATATTTCTTGAAAAAATGCGGAAGATCGCATAAAAATAAATCAGGTAGGAAACAATCAGTATTGGCCAGAACAAGTATGAACCGAAAATGGACAGGACCATACCGACCACCATAAGAAATAAATTGAGTCCGTCGCCGCCATAGCGGCCATACATAAACCTCTGAAAACGTTCTAACAAATTGATACACCAACCTTTATGACTACCGCTTGACCGCACAAGGTTTCGTCTGAATTCTTTTCTTAAGTATACACGAAAACAAAGGCTTTTCCATGCTTTTCAAAGAACCTTCATAAGAAATTTACAAATCAGATGCAATTTTTCCCGAATGTTAATATCCTGTACGCGAAAAAATAACAAAGGCATCTTAAATCGATAATGATTACTAATATCCCCCTTGACAACGAATTTTCGTAGAGATATAATAGTATTAAAGAAAAGAAAATGCACACAATGAAAATTGTATCACGAACATGGAGGAAAATGAAATGGCAAACTTAAAAGGCACCAAAACAGAGGCAAATTTGATGACAGCGTTTTCAGGTGAATCCCAGGCGAGAAATAAATATACCTTTTACGCGTCCAAGGCAAGGAAGGACGGCTATGTCCAGATTGCTGAAATTTTTGAAGAAACCGCCGCAAATGAAAAGGAGCATGCTAAAATGTGGTTCAAGCTGCTGCATAACGGCATCGGTAATACAGTCGATAACCTCGTCGATGCGGCTGCTGGAGAGAACTACGAGTGGACCGACATGTATGCGACATTTGCAAAGGAAGCCCGGGAAGAAGGCTTTGAACAAATCGCAAAGCTGTTTGACGGTGTAGCGGAAGTTGAGAAAAAGCATGAAGAGAGATACCTGAAGCTTGCCGGGAACATCAAGGACGGCATTGTTTTCTCAAAGGACGGCGACGTTGTTTGGCAGTGCATCAACTGCGGACATATCGAAATCGGCAAGAAAGCCCCTGATGTATGCCCCGTATGCGCCCATCCCCAGGCCTATTTCCAGGTAAAACCCGAAAACTATTAATTGTAAATTTTCTGCCGATATCCCCGGAGTACGCTGTGTATTCCGGGGATACTTTTGTGTTTCTTTTATATATTCATGATCATATATTCGCATTTTCCGCATACCGAACAGATTTTTCATTCAATTCAGACAGGACTGATTGCCGCATTTGTGTATCAAAACCCCATGTGAATGTTTATACAAATAAAGAAAATTCATAAATATGTACGTACCCCGCTTACGGTAAAAGTAGATTCCATAAACAGTTCTTCTTGTATGAAGACCACATTGTAAACAGCGCCTTTGCAAAAAACACTTGACAAAACGAACGCACGTTCTATAATAGTAGTGAATGGACGAACAGTTGTGCGTTCTCTGTTACTTTCATCTGCTCTGCCGTGCTTCAGCGCACGGTATTCTGTTTGATAAAACCGTGGGGATTTTTTATATGGATTTGTTTCAAAAGCTGGAAATACTGACCGATGCCGCAAAATACGATGTCGCCTGCACCTCCAGTGGAGTGGACCGTCCTGGTGAAAAGGGCAAGATCGGGAATGCGGTTAAAGCAGGTATCTGCCACAGCTTTGCTGCGGATGGCCGCTGTATTTCCCTTTTAAAGGTGCTGATGAGCAATGACTGTGTTTTTGACTGCGCGTATTGCGTGAACCGCCGGACCAACGAGTGCCGCCGGACCACCTTCACTCCGGAGGAGCTATGTGAACTGATGATCGGTTTTTACCGGCGCAATTATGTGGAAGGATTATTTTTAAGCTCCGCCGTTGTAAAAAGCCCCGATTACACCTGCGAAATCATGCTGGACACACTGATTAGGCTGCGGGAAACATACCGCTTTAACGGCTACGTCCATGTAAAGGCAATACCCGGTGCGGATGCGCAGCTCATCGAAAAACTGGGGATGTACGCGGACAGGATGAGCGTCAATATTGAAATGCCCTCACAGCAGAGCCTGAAGGTGCTCGCACCGCAAAAAAGCAAAGAAAGCATTTTAAAACCGATGGGGCAAATCAGCCGGGGCATAAAGGCAAATAGCCGCGAGCTTGTCAAATACAAGAAAGCCCCACGGTTTGTTCCCGCCGGGCAGTCGACCCAGATGATCATCGGCGCAAGCGCCGAAACAGACCGCCAGATTTTAAAACTGACAGAGGGACTATATAATAAGTACAGCTTGAAGCGCGTTTTTTTCTCAGCCTATATGCCCATCGTAAACGACCGGAACCTCCCCGCACTGAACACCCCGCCTCCCCTGCTGCGCGAACACCGCCTGTATCAGGCGGACTGGCTTCTGCGCTTCTATCAGTTTCAGGCGGATGAAATTCTTGACGACAGCAATCCGCATTTTAACCCTCTGCTGGACCCCAAATGCAACTGGGCCATCAACCACATGGAGCAGTTTCCGGTGGAGGTCAATAAAGCATCCTATGCGACACTGCTCCGGGTGCCGGGGATCGGCGTGAAAAGCGCACAGCGCATCCTGCAGGCACGGCGGTACGCTATTTTAGATGTAGAGGCGCTGCGCAAGCTGGGGATTGTTTTGAAACGGGCCCGCTTTTTTATTACCTGTAACGGCAAAAACGCCTCCCTGCTGCGCACCGACAACCCCACCGTCATAGCCGGAGCCATTTGCGAGCGGGGGTTTTCCGAACGGGAGCTGGCGGCACCGGAACAGCTTTCACTGTTTGCACCCACAAAGGAGGACGGATCAAAATGCCTGACAGGACAAATATAGTCTACCGGTATGACGGTACCTTCGACGGATTTCTCTGTTGTGTTTTTGAAAGCTTCCGTATGAAGGAATCTCCCGCTGACATTGAATCGCTCAGCGCGATGCAGGAAACTCTCTTCCCCACCAAATACATTGACACTGTGCCAAAGCAGGCGCTACGTGTGAAGAAATCCATTCCGCTGAAGATGTCGCCTGAGGCAAATCGTATGATTCAAAACGCATTTCTCACCTGTATGGAGCAAAAGGAGCTGAAAATACTGCGGTTTATGCAGCTGGGCTACCGCGTGGGAAAAAAAGTGGTGGAGTTTACCACACACCCGGATGTTCACGAAATCATACGAGGCGTGCGGTTTCTCGGGAATGAAGCCCATTACTCCACGGAATTTTTACGTTTTTCAGGGTACGGCGATTTCCTTGCGGCGAAAATCACACCGAAGAACAATGTGCTGCCGCTGATGGTCGGCCATTTTTGTGACCGCTTTCCCGACGAAAACTTTGTCATTTATGATGCAAACCATAAAACGGCCTTTATGCATCAAAACGACGGCCAGACAAAATTCATCTACGACGCGCAAATCACATTCCCAAAAGCGGAAGAGGAAGAAAAACAATACAGGGCGCTATGGAAGCATTTTTACCAGACCATCGCCGTAGAAGGGCGCATCAACCCAAAGCTGCGCAGAAATATGATGCCCAAACGATACTGGCCAAACATGACGGAGTTTCAGGAGGAAGAAACAGCAAGCAGCCGGCCTCCGGCCGGCCTGTTTCTGAAAGACTGAACTGATTTTCAGCAGGGATTTGATAGATGCAAAATATTTCCCGGAGTTTGATTGTTCACGATGATGCTTCCTGTGCTCCAATCGCTGTTTTCACCGATTCATACTCGGTATCAAGCGATTCAATCAGCTCGATTATATTGTGCACGCTGTTGGAGGTATCAAATCCCTCGCAGTTTTCTCGCATTCTTTTCAGTCTTTCCTTGCCTGTGATCAGCTCGGAGATGATTTCAGCAAAGTTGGCATTTTTGCCAATTTGAATACCCATGCCATGCACACCCAGGAACCGGGCGTTATCCTCCTCCTGGCCGGGGATGGCATCAAAAACGGCCATCGGTAAATTACAGGCCAGCGCTTCCGAAACGGTCAGTCCGCCGGGCTTGGTGATCAGCAGGTCCGCCGCATGCATATACTTATCCACCTCTTTGGTAAAAAAGAGCAGCTGTGTCGGTATATCCGTCTTCGCTTCGGCAAGTTCCTTTTCAAAGGCGTCATAGAGTTTTTGGTTGTTTCCGGTTATGATGATCAACTGCATTGGCACGCCCGCTCCCATCAAATCCTTATAAAGCTTAATGATGTGTGTCACCCCAAAGCTCCCCGCCATAAGCAGGATCGTAGGAACACCGGGCTGAAAGCCCATTTCTTTCAGGATTTTATTCTTATCCGACTGTCTGAAAAACACACCGTGCACCGGTATGCCGAAAGGATGAATTTTTGCTTTTTCCACACCGATGGAAACCAGCTCATCCACCATATTTTCACTTGCAACCACATATCCATCCACATCGGGAGCCACCCACGCGCGGTGCAGCCCGTAATCGGTGATCAGGCAAATCAGCGGAACACTCACATCTCCCATGTCCTTAAGGGAAGATACCATTTCTGCGGCAAAGGGATGCGTTGAAATGATGGCGTCCGGCTGGTGTTTGTTGATTGTTTCCAGCAGCATATGGCTGAACGCGGAGCTCAGCTTCGGAACAAGCCCGGAAAAAGTATTTGTCTTGTTGGTGCTTTTATAAAGCATGCCGAAAAGCGACGGTGCTTTGCGCGCCATAAACAAATAACTGTCACAAACCGTCTTATCCAGCAGCCATCCAACCGATTTCAGCGCGTCGACCGTAACGGCCTCGTGCTCCGTATGATTTCGAATATATTCGTCGATGGCACTGGCCGCACGTATGTGCCCGCCGCCTGTGGCAGCTGTCAATATCATGATCTTCATGGATGTATCCTCCTGTTCATTGATTCCGCATATCCCTCACTGCTTTGATTTTTATGTCACTCTATATATTTTTGCCTTTCTTTCCTTTGATTGTACCTGCTATTTATTAAATATACCTTACTGAAACTTAAAACTTACATTAATCCAGATTTGTCATTCTGTAACAGAAAATCCAAGTGACATAATCATAGCACAGATATCAGATTTTGTGAATCCCGCCGGATAGACCTGCCAAAAATTTTCTCGTGTATGATGCAAAGCTATTTTCTTTAATATTTACCAGATTTGGCATGATTTTGTACTTTGATTTCCTTTACATTTTTACCTGATAACGGTATAATACTATTCAAGTGTGATAAAAGGAAAGATATCCCAATATGTATGCCGGGATGAACCTCTTTCATGATTAATATGATTTGATAACGAAGGTCGTATATTTTGCAAAGCTGCACGCAGCGGAGGGAATGGTGAATGATCTTGAATAAAAAGACAGTATGTTTAAAAAAACATATACGGAAACTGATCCCCATTGTCTGTCTTTTGATAATGATGGTGCTCTTCAGTGCATGTAATGAAGATGATGCGCCTTCATCGTCCATGTCCGAACCCGCAGACACAACTAAATTTGTATCGGGAACCGTACTGGGCGGCGAAAATATTTCCGGAAAGGATGTTGCCGAGGCGGTCAAAATTGGCAGAAACCATATTGAAGAAAAGCTGAAGGATCTTGAAATCAGCGTGAAATTTATCGATGACACGGTACTCTTAAAAGGATCGGACTTTGCTTATAAGGAGGTTTTGGAGCTGACGCTGCCCAAAATTCTTGATTCGGGCAAAGCGGGCGAATATGACCTTTCCTATGTGCTGGACCTGTCGGCGGAAGGCAGGCAAAAAATTTATCATGCGGCTGCCGACAGTTACACAAAGGGTGCCGACGCCACTGTCACGGGCTACAATACCGATACGGGAGAATTCACCTTTTCCGAAGGCACAAACGGCAAGCGGGCAGACATCAATAAAACACTGAAAAACATAAAACAGCTTTTGTTCCAGAAGACAGGAGGCGCGTTACAGGCGGAATTTACCGAAAGCGCGGCCGGACTGACGGCTGCAAAGCTGAAGGAGCAGTTTAAGCTGATTTCCTCTTTTTCAACCGTGTCCACCAACACCGAAAACGGAAACCATAATATGGCCCTGTCTATGTCTAATGTCAACGGGACCATTCTTGAACCGGGCGAGGTTTTTTCCTTCAACGGTATTGTCGGCGACAGCACCACTTCCGCCACGGGCTTTAAAATTGCCAACGGCATTTCCGGCGGCGTGCTGGTGGGAATGTACGGCGGTGGGATCTGCCAATCCTCCTCCACCATTTACGGGGCTGCCCTTCGCGCCGGAATGGAAATCATCATGCGCGAATGCCACAGCATGGAAAGCACTTATGTTCCCACAGGCCTTGACGCCACAGTCGATTACGGTAATATAGATTTCCAGTTCCGAAACAACATGGAAACCCCAATCTACATTGCCGGCTGGATGGACGGCGTAACCGTGTACTGCGAAATTTATGGTGTTCAGCCGGAAGAGTGGGACCGCATTGAGGTCAGTTCCTACCGTGTAGAGACCTATGCGGCTTTGTCCTCCGTGACCTTCCGCGAGGACCAGTCCCTCGAAAAAGGCGAGTACTTTATGAAATCCGGCGGAAACACCGGATACTCCTCTGTTGCCAGCCGCACCTATTATAAAAACGACCGGGAAGTAAGGACAGAAGAGCTTCCTTCCTCCTATTATCCGGCCACCGGAAAAATATTTACGTACGGGCCGGGTACTGATACCACCAAGATCGACACCTCCAAATCTTCCGGAATCGTAGCCACTCCGGCGCCCAGTGCGACGCCGACGCCCACGACTCCGATCAGACCGACCCCGGAGGATCCTACAGAAGCGCCCGCAACCCCAACTCCAACCCCGGAGGAGACGGACGATCCGGACAACGAAGTGAGTGTAGTATCATAATACGAACAGATAACTTCCCCTGCATGTGTGCCGGTATGCAGGGGAAGCCTTCACAGGACATATCTCGAAAGGATGTGAACAGGGCATGTCCCTGAATGGATGAAAGATGGTTTTATTCGCGTCGGCGCGGCAACGCCAAAGGTTTTAGTTGCAAACATACCTGAAAATATCAGATCGATAGAGAAAAACATTACGGAAGCGCAGGCGAATGGCTGCGCTGTTTTGGTGTTTCCGGAACTCTCCGTCACCGCATACACCTGCGGTGACCTGTTTCGCAGCAATACTCTGATTGCCCGCGCTGAGGAAGGTCTATGCACCTTGATGCTCAAAACCGCTTCCTGCGATCTGCTGTGCGTTGTGGGCGTTCCTGTCCCGTTCGGCGGTTCTCTTTACAATTGCGCCGCTGTTTTTATGAGAGGGAGACTACTAGGGCTTGTCACAAAATCCTATATTCCCAATTACTCCGAATTTTATGAGATGCGCCACTTCACACCTGGATTTGACCTCGGGGAGCTCACATACGCGGGGCAGAATACGGTCATCGGAAAGGACTTGCTTTTTATCTGTGGAAATATACCGGGTCTGGTGATCGGCATTGAAATCTGTGAGGACCTGTGGATTGCCTCTCCGCCCAGCACCCGGCTGGCGCAGAACGGGGCAACGCTCATCCTGAATCCTTCCAGCAGCAATGAAACCATCGGCAAGGCCGAATACCGCAGGGAGCTTGTGAAAAACCACTCGGCACGCATCACAGCCGCTTATGTATACGCCGGAAGCGGAATCGGTGAATCCACCACCGATATGGTATTTGCCGGTCACAATTTGATCGCGGAAAACGACACGCTGCTCAGCGAAAGCGAATTGTTCCAAAGCGGTACGATTTATGCCGATATCGACCTGCAGCGTTTGGTACAGGAACGCCGGCGCAGAAACACCTGGAAAGGCAAAAACGCAGCGGAGATCAAAAAAATACCGTTCCATTTTGAACAAAAAACGATCGACGCGTTTCAGCCGACGCGCACATTTGACAAATTCCCATTCGTACCTCGCGGTGCGGTTCTTGACAGCCGATGCAGCCTGATTCTCACCATGCAGGCTGTGGGACTTGCCACCCGCCTGCAGCACATCGGCTGCAAAAATGCCGTCATCGGTCTGTCCGGCGGCCTCGATTCCACTTTGGCGCTGCTGGTAATAGTACGCGCTTTCGACCGCATTGGTCTCCCCCGCAAAGGGATCCGGGCAATTTCCATGCCCTGCTTCGGCACGACCGGCCGGACAAAAGGCAACGCCGAACGCATTGCCGATGAAATCGGCGCGGATTTTAGGGAAATCAACATAGAAAAGGCTGTGCTGCAGCACTTTGCGGATATCGGCCATGACGGTCACACGCTGGATGTCACCTATGAAAACGCCCAGGCCCGGGAACGTACACAGGTGCTGATGGACTTTGCCAACCAGGTGGGCGGCATTGTCGTGGGAACCGGCGACCTTTCCGAGCTGGCACTGGGCTTTGCCACCTACAACGGCGACCACATGTCCATGTACGGGGTCAACGCGTCCATCCCGAAAACACTGGTCCGCCATCTGGTGCGTTTTGAGGCCGATCACAGCAGTGAGGCTCTGAAGCACACGCTGTATGATATTTTAGACACACCCGTAAGCCCGGAGCTGCTGCCGCCGCGCCGCGGCGAGATTGCCCAGAATACTGAGGACATCGTGGGTCCGTACGAGCTGCACGATTTTTTCCTTTACTATATGCTACGGTTCGGATTTTCTCCCACGAAAATCTTTCATATGGCCTTGACGGCGTTTCATAGCGATTACGATCCCGGTACGATCAAAAAGTGGATGCGCATCTTTTACCGGCGTTTCTTTGCACAGCAATTCAAACGCTCCTGCCTTCCGGACGGGCCGAAGGTCGGATCTGTCAGCTTATCGCCGCGGGGCGACTACCGCATGCCCAGCGACGCGTGCGCGGATATCTGGCTTGAGGAAATTGACCGTATTACAATAGATGAGGTGATGTAAGTGAATGTACTTGTAACCATTCCGCTAGCCGCGGGACATGAGGAGATACTGCGCGACGCTGCGCCGGATTATACCTTCCGGCTGCTGGAAAAGGAGTCCGCGGTGACACAGGAGGATGTGGACTTCGCGGACATCATCCTCGGAAACGCACCCCCCTCATTTCTAAAGGGGCGGCAAAAGCTGCAGTGGCTGCAGACGGCCAGCGCGGGCGTTGAGCCCTACCTGCCGCCCGGCACTCTGCCGGAAAATACCCTGCTCACCAATACCACGGGCGCATACGGCCTTGCCATTGCCGAGCATATGCTGGGCATGCTGTTCGGCGTCATCAAAAAGCTGGCGCAGTACCGCGACCGGCAGCACGAGGAGGCCTGGGAAAGCTTGGGATCGGTCAAATCGATTGTCGGTTCCACCGTTTTGGTTTTAGGCCTCGGGGATATCGGCGGCGAATTCGCAAAGCGCTGCAAGGCACTGGGTGCATATGTCATCGGCATGCGGCGCAGCAACACCGCAAAGCCGGACTATGCCGATGAAATCTGCCTCACCGCGGACCTTGACAGCATGCTGCCAAGAGCCGACGTGGTGGCCATCTCACTGCCCGGCACGGATGAAACCACAAATCTGATCGATAAAAACCGTATTGAAAAAATGAAAGACGGAGCCGTCATCATAAATGTGGGACGCGGAAAAATCATCGACACGAACGCCCTGTGCGACGCGCTGGAGTCGGGCAAGCTCATGGGTGCGGCACTGGATGTCACCGACCCGGAGCCGCTGCCAAAGGGCCACCGGTTATGGAAAATACCGACAGCCGTTATCACGCCGCATATTTCCGGCTATTATCACTTAAAATATACCCATGACAAGGTCGTTGAAATCTGCGCAAATAACCTTGCGCGTTTTCATGACGGAAAACCCCTACAAAATAAGGTGGATTTCCGGACAGGCTATCGCACAAGTCAATGAGACAAATGGAATCTTTTATCAGGAAGGCAATATATGACAGAGCATTATTTAGATAACAGCGCAACAACACAGGTTCTGAGAGAAGCGGCTGATAAAGCCGTTTTCTTAATGAGGAGCCGCTTTGGCAACCCCTCCTCCCTGCACGGGATGGGTATCGAGGCAAAGTTTGAGCTGGACGACGCCCGCCAGACGGTTGCCTCCAGCCTCGGAGCCGGCCGTTCGGAAATCTTCTTTACCTCCGGCGGAACAGAGGGCAACAACCTGGCCCTTTTCGGCGCGGCCTATGCAAAAAAACGCCTGGGAAATAAAATTGTAACGACTGCCGCCGAGCACCCCTCCGTACTGAATACGGTAAAGCAGCTGGAAAAGGACGGCTTTTCGGTCACGTATATCAAACCCGAAAAAAACGGAAATATTGAACCGCAGGCGCTTCTGGATGCCATCGATGAGAACACCATCCTTGTCAGCATCATGCATGTCAACAACGAAACCGGCGCGGTTTTTCCCGTAAAATCCGCCGCTGACGCCATCCGCATAAAAAAGTCTCCCGCATTGCTGCACACCGACATGGTGCAATCCTACGGCAAGCTTTCGCTCACGCCAAAAAAGCTTGGAGCGGATATTGCAACCGTCAGCGGACATAAAGTACATGCTCCAAAGGGTGTGGGCGCACTTTATATGAGAAAGGGCGTCCGGCTGTCGCCCCGCGTTTTTGGCGGCAGCCAGGAAATGCCTGTCCGGCCCGGAACGGAAAGCCTTCCACTCATCGGCGCTTTTGCGGAGGCAACGCGTCATATATGCGGCGATCATGAAGCTGCCGCGCGGATTATGGAGCTGAACCGTTATTTACGCGCCGAATTGCTGAAAATGCCGGACACCGCCATCCATTCCCCGGATGATGCTGTCCCCTATGTGTTGGGATTCTCCACAGGCCTGGTAAAAGCCCAGACCATGCTGAATTTCCTGTCAGAGCGGGGTGTTTATGTTTCTTCCGGCTCGGCCTGCGGCAAGGGAAAGCAGAGTCATGTGTTGGAGAGCATGGGAATCTCAAAGCAGCAGAAGGACAGCGCACTGCGCGTTAGCTTTTCACATTTCAGCAAAAAAGAGGATGTGGATGCGCTGCTTACCGGTCTGTGCGAAGGGTTAACCGTTTTATCCCACGCTTAAGTAATACCCAACATCAGAAAAAATGGTCAAGTACAGGAGGAATTATGCACGAAGTAATACTGCTCAAGCTCGGTGAAATTGTACTGAAAGGGCTGAACCGCCGTGCTTTTGAGGATAAGCTTATGAAAAACCTGCGGCGCAGGCTGCGGAAAATCGGTGAGTTTGAGGTTCGGACCATACAGTCAACAGTCTATGTCATTCCCAAAGACAAACAGGCGGACATGGACCTGGCGGAAGATGCCTGCTCCAAGGTATTTGGTGTTGTAGGCTATGTCCGCGCAGGCGGCTCTCAGAAGGAGATTGCAGAGATTCAGAAACTGGCGCCGGAATACCTGCGGAACGAGCTTTCCCGCGTGAAGACCTTTAAAGTGGAAACCAAGCGCAGCGATAAGAAATATCCCCTTACCTCCCCCGAGGTTTCGAATTTGGTAGGCGGTTATATATTGGAAAAGTACCCCCATCTCTCAGTGGACGTACATAACCCGGACATGATTGTGCGAGTGGAGGTGCGCGAGGAATTGGCTTATGTCCACGGCGACGTAAAGGCGGGCGCGGGCGGTATTCCGGTGGGAACGGGAGGACGCGCGGCCATCCTCATCAGCGGAGGTCTCGACAGCCCCGTGGCCGCGTGGATGATGGCAAAGCGCGGCGTGGAACTGACGGCCATTCATTTCGCAAGCCCCCCCTATACCAGCGAGCTTGCCCACCGCAAGGTGGAGAATCTGCTGCGGAAGGTTGCGGCCTACGCGGGCCGTATGAGCATGATCACTGTGGAATTCACCCGTTTACAGGAACAGATCCGCGACAAGTGTCCACAAGAGCTTGGAACGGTTTTGCTGCGGCGTTTTATGATCAAGGCCGCCGAACGCATCGCAAAGGATGAGAAATGCAGCGCACTGATTACAGGCGAGAGCCTGGGACAGGTGGCAAGTCAGACCATGCAGGCCATCGCCTGCACGGACGCCGCTGCGGACATGCCGGTTTTCCGCCCCCTTATCGGCCTTGATAAAGCGGAGATCATCAAGCTTGCCTATAAAATTGATACCTATGAAATCTCGATAGAGCCTTATGAAGACTGCTGCACCATCTTCACACCGCGCCATCCGCGCACAAGGCCGCCACTGAAGGTGGCTGAAGCGGCCGAAAAGCTCATTGACGGTGAAGCACTGCTCAAGGAGGCCCTTCAAAGCCTGCGCTACACCGAGATCACACCGGACTGACCGCATATATCACAGGAAAGAAGGAATTTTTATGAACGCCGAAATAATTTCCGTCGGAACTGAGCTGCTGTTAGGGCAGGTGGTCAATACCGACGCGGCCATCGTCGCCCGGGAGCTTTCCGCTCTGGGCATCAACCTGCACTACAGCTCCGTGGTGGGCGATAACCCCGAAAGGCTGGAGCAGGCCGTGAACATGGCCATCGGCCGCAGTGACCTGCTGATCATGACCGGCGGTCTCGGCCCCACCGAGGACGACCTGACAAAGGAAACCACCGCGAAATGCGCCGGTAAAAAGCTTATGCTGCACGATGAAAGCCTGCGGCGCATCGGAAGCTATTTCCATGAAAAGCCCGTCAGCGAAAACCAGCGCAAGCAGGCCATGCTTCCCGAAGGCTGCACCGTATTGCAAAACAACAACGGCACCGCGCCCGGCTGCCTGTTTGAATCGGAAAACGGCTGTAAGATCATCATGCTGCCCGGCCCCCCGTCCGAACTGGAGCCCATGTTCCGGGAGGCGGCGGTGCCGTTGCTGAAAAAGGAAAACAGCGGCGCGATCATCTCCCATAATATCCATGTATTTGGCCGCGGAGAGGCTCCGGTTGCACAGGAGATGGCAGATCTGATGGACACGGCAAACCCGACGCTGGCTCCCTATGCGAAGGAGGGGGAAATGTTCCTGCGTGTGACTGCGAAGGCAAAGAGCGCCGAAGAGGCCGACCGACTGTGCCAGCCGCTGATCGATGAGATCACGAGAAGGCTTGGAGCATATGTGTACGGCGTCGACGCCGAATCCTTAGAAAAATGTGTGGTGGGGCTGCTGCTGCGAAACGGTAAAAAGATTACCACGGCGGAATCCTGCACGGGTGGCCTGCTCAGCAAGCGCATCACTGATGCCCCGGGCTCCTCCTCTGTGTTTGAAGAAGGCGTTGTGACCTACGCCAACGAGGCAAAGGAAAAATTGCTCGGCGTGCCCCATGACATACTGCGTGAGTACGGGGCAGTCAGCGAACCGGTGGCACGGGCAATGGCTGAAGGCGCGTTGCAAAAATCCGGCGCGGACATCGCCATCGGCATCACCGGAATCGCCGGTCCCGACGGTGGAACGCCGGAAAAGCCGGTGGGCCTAATCTATATCACGCTCAGCGACGGTAAAAACACCTGGACCATCAAACGAAACCCCATCGGGCGAACAAAGTCCCGCGAGTGGCATCGGCACTGCGCCGTCTCTCAGGCCCTTGATATGACCCGGCGGTATTTACAGGGCTTGCCGGTTACCGAATAACCTTTCTATATGAAAACCTGACCCACGTATCGTTTTATATGGTACGTGGGTTTTATATCCGGTCGAATTTCATCAAACAGTTGCTAAGAGCCTTCCGGTTCATTATAGGCATACCAGTCGGACTCCGGTAAAGCTTGTTCTCGGAGAATACCGTTCAAATATCCGATATTGTACATGATATGACGGATTTGCCCGGTAATGATATCCGCATGAGTATAGATATAAGGCAATCCTGTGTCGACAGCGGAATCTCCCAATATATCGTCATGCAGCCTGTCAAAAACCTTTATGGTTTTCAGCCGGATGGCTTTCAGATATTCCCGCATCTTCTCCCGGGAAATAAAAAGACCTTCATAGCTTTCCGCATACAGGTCGGTTGAATATTTATCGTCAAATATCATGGAGCGCCATTCGCTGTCGTCATAACGCTCACGCATCCAGAAGTCGATATAATAGACATAATGAAAAACCTGCTGCCAAAAGGGCACTTCATTGTAAGAAGCCGACCAAACCGTTTCCGGGCAGACATCAATCAGCACAAACGCCATATGAAGCGTTGAATCAAATTGCCCGCGCAGTGCCTCTGTAATCGTCCGTTTCATTTTTTGCTCCCCCTTGTTTCACGCGTATGTTTCTATGAAATCAGCCCGCCCCACCCGCGGATGCGCGCTTTCATCTCATCAATACCGAGTATCCCGTGGGCAAAGCCCTTGCGCACCAGCTCCACCGGTAAAAATTCATCGTATTTGTCAAAAAGGGGAACCTCTCCCTTATAGATCAGCTCCATCGGGTCCAGGGGCTGTTTTTCCTTTTCCAGCAATACCCGGAAGAAATTTTCTCTTGTCCCCTTCATTTTGAACTGGATGAAATATGGCCGGGAGGAGTCCATTGACGACAGGTAGATTTCAGACGCGCATTTTAGTTTTAGAAAACGCTCCAGCGCCAGAAAGGCATAAGTGCCGAGCCACGGAAACAGGCACCACATGTCGCCGCCCAGATTGACGAGCGGTTCGCGCGTCATGGCGGAACGTAAAGCGGTACCCCTCGCCTCCTCCAGCCGTACAACGGCGTTTTCCATCAAATAGGGATACACGGTGTCTTTCTGCAGAATTTCCCGTATTTTTTCCAGCACTCTGGTATTGATATCGCCGGGACAGAGCCCAAAACAGCCGGGGATGGACCCTTTCACCTGTGTACAGTATACAAGATGCCGCTTGTGATCCACCTCGTCCACAACCCAAACATTGCCCGCCAAAGCAATTTTTTCGCCCGGCGGCGGAGGCTGTACGATGGTTCCCAGCTCCTGAGAGCTGCTGCGCACGGTGTATTCCTCGCTTTCCTTAAACACGGCGTAGAATTTGTAGGAACCCGTCTGCCGCTCCCCGGCAAGGCCCACGATCAACCCGCCCTCGGCGGTTTTCTGGATATGGTCGTTCTCGACGAGATGCCGCAGCAGCAGTTTATAGTCCTCCTGCGTGATACGCTGAAAATAGCTGAGGGACAGCACCCGAGAAGCAAGGCCCGCGGGCGACATCTCCCCGCAGGAGGCAAGAGTGCACATGGTCTGGTGATATAAAAGGCTGTAGGGCAGACGATCCAGCTTCGGCGGCTCCACCCAGCGCTCTTCGATATACAGCTGAATCAGCGCGATGCCCTGTAGCAGTGACCACGGAATCGTCACCGGCAGCATGGCCCGGGCCTCAGGCTGCTCCTCCCGTATGACAAACCACATCTCCGGTGGCAGATCCCGCCTGCCGGTGCGTCCCATACGCTGCAGGAACGACGAAACCATAAACGGCGCGTCTATCTGAAACGCCCGTTCCAGGCGGCCAATGTCGATGCCCAGCTCCAGCGTGGCGGTGGTCACCGTCGTCTGAAACTGCTCCTCGTCCTTCATGATATCCTCCGCCGTCTCCCGGTAGGAGGCGGACAGATTTCCATGATGAATCAGAAAACGGTCCGGCTCGTGGCGCAACTCGCAGTATCCACGCAGCGTCGTAGTGACCATCTCACATTCCTCGCGGGAGTTGACAAAGACCAGGCACTTCTTGCCGCGCGTATGTTCGAAGATATAGGCCATACCCGGGTCGGCGTTCAGCGGCGCATCGTCGGATTTCATGTCCAGGGCGGCCTTCGCCTCCGGTATATCCTTATCCTCCGCGGCTTGTGACCCCTGGATAAAAAAGTGGTTCATGGAAATCCGCCAGCGGGTGCCCTTCGCTTCAATCTTCGGAATGACCGTGTTCCGGTTCGTTCCGGAGGCGAGAAACTTTCCGGTACCTTCGATATCTCCGATGGTCGCCGACAGTCCAATGCGGCGCGGATTGGAGCCGGACAGCTTGGACAGCCGTTCGATGAGGCACAGCGTCTGCCCGCCGCGATCGCCGCGCATCAGCGAATGCACCTCGTCGATAACCACAAAGCGCAAGTCGCCAAAAAGCCGCGCCACATCGGCATACTTATGCATGAGCAACGCTTCCAGCGATTCCGGCGTGATCTGCAAAATGCCTGACGGACGCTTCAACAGCTTGTTTTTATGGGTCTGAGAAACATCCCCGTGCCAGTGCCATACCGGGATTTCCGCCTCGCGGCACAGGTCGTTCAGTCGCATAAACTGGTCATTGATCAGCGCTTTCAGGGGCCCTACATAAATGGCCCCCACGGAGCCGGGCATATCCTCGGTGAAAAGAGTCAGGATCGGGAAAAACGCCGCCTCCGTTTTTCCCGAGGCGGTAGAAGCCGACAGCAGCACATGGTCGTCCGTCAGAAAAATAGCCTCGCCCGCCGCCACCTGTATGGCGCGCAGCGACTCCCAGTTGTTCTGATAGATAAAGTCCTGTATAAAGGGTGCATAACGGTTAAAAATATTCATAAAAGTACCTCATATGTTTGCAAAAAAGAAGGGCCTTTTAGTTGAAACTGTCGTTTATTCAAATCTCAAACTCTTCAAATTCTTTTTCCAGCGTCTCCTCGTCAATTTGGGCCTTGGCGTAGGAAAAATTCTCCGAACCCAGCAGCGTGTTTATATCCGCATCAGGGTTTTGATGTACAATGTTCAGCAGCTCGATAAAGTCACGGATCACCTCACGCGGTGTGATTTTCGTGTCAGCGCCGATGCGGCTGAATTCGATCTTGATAAAGTTGATAAGATCCTCCTGCTGCAGCTTCTGCTCGTAACCGAACAGCCCCGCGTGAATGTCGCTGAGCTTTTCAATGAGCACCAGCATCTCCTCGTATGTCAGCGGAACCAGCTTAATGACGGGCGCCAGCACATCCTTTAAGTCCTCCCGGCCGAAACGGCCCTCTTCCAAGCGTGATTTTAACGCCTCATAGCTGTATACGCCGCGCCGGGTGTCTTCAATGCACTGGGGTGTGCCGCACATGATGATACCAAGATAACGCGCCTTTCCCTGCAGTGTGTCGTTGTACATGGTCAGGATCTTTTCATAGTTGTACTGCCGGGTGATGCTGTGGGGAATTTTATAGATGTTCACCAGCTCGTCAATGAGAATCAGCATGCCGTTGTAGCCCGCTTTACGCAGGAACATGGCAAAAATTTTGATATACTCATACCAGTCATCGTCCGTGATGATGATGTTGACGCCAAGCTCCTGCTTCGCTTCGGTTTTGTTCACGTATTCTCCGCGGAACCACTTGACCACCTTTGCCTTCGCCTCGTCGTCCCCTTCGACATAGGATCGGTAGTAGATCGTAAGAAGCTTGGCAAAATCAAAACCGTGCACCATGTCGCTTAAGGAGTTGATCACTTCAAAAATCCTCTTCTGCACAACCGCAGACAGTCCGCTGTCGTCCGGGGAAAGGCCGCTTTCGACCAGAACCTCGCTTTGCACACTGCTGATCCATCGGTCGAGGATCAGCGTCAACGCGCCGCCCTCCGGCTTGGTCTTGGTGGACATGTTCTGGATCAGCTCTTTGTATGTGGCAAGCCCCTGTCCGCGTGTTCCCTGCAGGCGCCTTTCCGGCGACAGGTCGGCGTCCACCACAACAAAATTTTTATCCATGACATAGCTGCGAATGGTCTGCAGCAAAAAGCTTTTTCCGCTGCCGTACTTGCCTGATATAAACCGGAAGGTGGCGCCACCTTCCGCGATGATGTCCACATCGTGGAGCAGCGCGTTTATTTCGGTTTCCCTGCCGACGGTGATATAGGGAAGCCCGATTCTCGGCACAACTCCGCCCTTGAGCGCGTTGACGATTATGGTTGCAATTCGTTTGGGTACTTTCATTCCTTGATAATTCCTTTCAGCTCGTCGATATAATCCTCTATCAGCTCCGGCTTTTCCCCTTCCAGAAGCAAAACGGTGTCCCCTATAGATTCCATAAGGCTTTCATTGACGGTATCCACCAAAACAGAAAGCATTTTTCCGCTTTCCCTCACCGCCTCTTCATAAGGGCGCTTATACAGCAGGCACTGTAAAAACCGGTATGCACTGTCGTCAAGATCCGTCTCGTCTTCCGGCGGCGCGGGCTCCGGTATATCCGCTGCTTCCTCACCCTCGACCAGCAGCTTATTCTGTGTTTCAATTGAGATCTTCCGGATTCCTTGCAGCTTCGTCAGGTCGATGTCGATTTTGGGGCGCGCATTCTTTTTCTTTTCCTCCTCCAGCTCCTGTATGACCCTGTTTATGGTCGCCAGAAACAGCTTGGTCGCCTTCGCTTCCTTCAGCGTCGACTTAAAGCCATAGGCCTGCCGCATGAAAAAATCGATGTTTTTCATCAGCGCGCCGATATCCTGGCTCTTTCCCCCATGCCAAAAAAACTGCTCACAGCTCCAAAGGCCGTTTTTGCAGATGTAGCGGTTGATTTCATTGATCTCATACATCCCGTTCGGATGCCGCTTCGGCAGGTAGACCACCGCCGATTGAAACATGGTATAGGTATGAGCCAGCATTTTCCCAAAAAACTTCTCGCACAAATTGCTTTTACGCCGCCTGTTGTAATACTCTGACAGCAAGAGAAAGATCCGATACACCACCGCTTCCACATCAACGGGGTATTTTTTATAGAAACGTGAATTTTTAAGATTATAGGAGGAGTGGGTATTAAGAGCTGAAAACACCTCGTCCCGGTCGCGAGTCTCCGGTTTCAGCAGGATCAGGAGATTCTCGTCAAACTGGGAATCCATAAAGGTTTTCAGTAAATTCCGGTCGAGACCGTAGTAGACCACATAGTCTTTCAGCCACAGTTTGATATACATATCAACACGCGCGTCATGAACCCGGTACGCCGACCAAAACTTATGCAGTGCATGAAAGCCTGCTTCCGCGGACGGCACACCGATTCCGTTCAGCAGCTCATAAATATATACGAACGCAAAGGAGAGCGACGTCTTTTCGACTGTTCCCCTGCGCACATTGGTCCTCCATGAAAAATAGCCGCGCAGCTGTATATCGTTCATTACCTGATAAGTGGGATAGTATCGGGAAAACTCGCCGTGATACTCAAAACGGTCTTCAAAGTCTTCCATAAATTTGGCTTGCTCATAAAAAAGCTTTGCGTCGGTGTCAAAATAGTAACCCCGATTTCTAGCAATTTTACGCATCTCCCGGTATTTCGGCGGCGTGTATTGTTTCATCTGTGAGGCGGGGATCAAAATCGGCTCGTCCGCGTAAACCTTGGAGGTGATCTGTTCATCCTGCGGGGGGCCCAGCTTTTTCAGCAAAGACTGCAGCAGTTCCTGTAAATCGCCCATGTTCCACGCCTCCTTCCTGTAAGTTGGTATTATTATATTATATTGCAATATCTCTACCGGTACAAGCCTGAACTGAAATTTAACCGGAAGACTTTTCTGTTTGACGCCTATAAAACAAGTGAAAACCCACCCGGACGGTGGTGAAGAACAGAGAACAGGCATACAACGCTCAGAGCCGGCTGTATTTTTTACCAAACCGGTAAATCTTTCAGAAAATTATTTTGCTTTCTGTTCCTCGTATGATATCATGGAAGTGACAGTAAACTGAGAGGAGAAACACATAGGATGAAAGTGGGTTTAATTCTTTACTCCGTAAGAAATGCAATGGCGGACGATGCAATGGCAACGGTGGAGAAGGTTGGAAAATTGGGATACAAATACATCGAAGTGTGCAATCACAATGCGGTTCAGGATACCGGCTGCGGCTTTGATATTGATGCCCCAAGGCTGAAGCAGGCCTTTGACGCATTTGGTTCAAATGTCGTCAGTGCGCATATTTTTCCGTTTGAGAGGTCCGACATCCGGGGGGTGCTGGCGTATAATCAAATACTTGGAAACCGCAATATCGTAAACCCGATGGGCAGGTTTTCCACATACGATGATTTGATGCGGCAATGTGAGACAATGAACAAAACCGGCCGCATATGCCGTGAAGCGGGAATGAACTATCTTTATCACAACCACGATCATGAGTTTCGGACCTTTCATGGCAAAAGCATAATGGAAATCATCGAGGAAAATACCGATCCTGATTATCTGGGGTTTGAAATGGATACCTTTTGGATCATGCGGGCCGGCCTCAGTCCTGTGGAAACCCTGAAACAGTTCGGCAAAAGGGTCAAGTTGATTCATCAGAAGGATTTTGCCTGGGACAGTCTCGCACCCATCAACACGTTAGGTCTGCTGCCGGAGGAACGGGAAATGAAGACAGGTCAGGCGCATGGTCTGGACGGAAACAGCGATTATGCGAAAAATGGCGGAAAGCATGAATCGGAAGAGGAGCGAAGCATAAAACGCAGAATCTATAACTCCGCTTTTACCGAAATTGGTACCAGCATCATGAAAATACAGGATATCATCGACACGGCAAACAAATTCACAGACGCCACCCATATCATACTGGAACAGGATTATACGCGTATGGAAAACCAAATTGCCAGTGTCGAAAAAAGCATGGAATCCTTCCATAAATTCACCGGAATCAGCTGGGACGAAACGTAAGGCTGAAGCATATCGCCCAGACGTATGATTTATTCTAAAATAAAAACAGAACACCCTATCAACCCATACGGTTGGTAAGGTGTTCTGTTTTTGCGTGTTTGGTGGGCGCAGTCAGGCTCGAACCATCAATTCATAACGAGCCATAAACCGCAGTATCATGACATGGATCCCGTAACCGCGTTACCTCATCACTTTACACTGCAGAGATTTTTCACGTGGGACCCCTCCCCATAACAGGAAAAGAGGAAGTGTTTCTTTTTCTGAATACGGAACCAATCCCCGGGAGTCACAGTCCCGCAGTGGATACATGCCAGGAAGTACCTTGAACACTGTTCATTTATTGACGCCTCACGGGGAACCGGCGTTCATAACCGTAATCAAAATATTGATTATGCTACATTATCCGAAAAATTGACAACTGCAAATTCAGTCAAGGTATTTGAGACACGCTCGACGATTTCGTCCAACTTTTCAGCAATCTCATCGGTAAAATATTTTTCACCACATTGCTCGCATTCGGTACAGGGCACATTTTTCACAATAACCATGCAAGTTTTTAAGTCCACAAAGTAGTTCGTGGTAGTCTCTTTTAAGCCTTCGCTTCTACAAGCCATACATTTCATTTTATTTACCCCTTCCTGGTTTCGTTATCTGGCATGAATTTATCTCTACTCGGATAATATGCTGTGATTGTTTTAATTACTTCAACATCTGTACAGCAGACAACATGCAGTGGTCTTTTCTTCGTCGATTCTCCCAGTATTAAGCAACTGGGATACGGTGTATCATCCGGATACTGTTCTATAATTCGGCCTGTTAATATAGCGTTTACAACGTCTTTACGGAATATTCTGCGTTCCTGCAGTCTTCTCAACATATGAGCAGACCAAATTATGTTCCTATTATTGCACAGAGCTTGCAAATGTTCAATGGATAAATCATGATTACTCATTCGACCTTCTCCTTATCCCGCACCATAGTTTCATCGTATGGCCCGGTTCCAAATCCGTTAAACGATTCCCCCTGTACTTCGACACGGGAGCGTATTTACTTTACCGGCATGTAAACCATCTTTTCCATATCTTTATTCTATCACATCGCCGCCGGTTTGAAAATTGATTTCCGTGCAAAAGGATTTTTTGATATTGCCAACAGAGGAAAATCATGCTATGATATAAAATCAATGTGAGTAAATTTATTTTCTTATGATGAGCAAGAATTTCAGAGGAGGCGGCAGTATGGCGAAAATGGTAGAGCTGCATGATGTGGATGTTCCAGAGTTTCTGAAAGTTTTGGACAGCTGCGAAGGAGAGGTTTACCTGGAAACCCGTGAAGGGGACCGTATTAACTTAAAAAGTAAGCTTTCCCAGTTAGTCGGGCTTACAACCCTTATTGAAGGCGGAAAGATTGCGGAGGCCTTTATCGTATGTGAATTGGAATCAGACGAAACCAAGCTGTTCCGGTTCAATCTTTTTAAAGATGAAGATAAATAATTGAAAAAAATGCCGCAAAAAGCTTCAGACGCTTTTTGCGGCATCTCTTAAGGTTTGTTCAACCATGCCTGATTACCTGATACACAAGCCATTACGGCATCTGGCAGGTGATTCAAACGGGTACTTTATATAGATAAGGATGGATAAACGCATGGCGACAAGAAAAAAGCGAGCGCACCGAAAAGGAAAAGCCGTGGGCAGCGTCGGCATATTCGCCATATTGATTATAATTGCCGTTTTCTTTTTGGATCAGCAGGGTATTATCAATTTTCAGTCGATGCTCCACACGGCCGCGGCAAATTTCACAACCGTTACAGAGGATGGCGAGAAACTTGAAGTGTGGTATTTCGACGTTGGCCAGGGCGACAGCGAGCTGCTGCGGATTCCAAAGAGTGACGGCTCCTATCATCATTTGCTCATCGACAGCGGTGAAAGCGGTTACGCGAACGATCTCATTGCCTTTCTGGAGGAGATGGGAGTAAAGGCGCTGGATACCGTCGTTGTCACCCACCCGCACAGCGACCATATGGGTGGGATGGCAAGTATTCTGCGGCATTTCACCGTCGGGGCATTGTACATGCCGGATACCGCCGAAGAGGACACCCCCACCACGCGGGCCTATGAGGATTTGCTCGATGCGGTGGAGGAGGGCGGCATCCCTTTGCACCGGCTGGAGGAAGGCGCTTCTCTCTCGCTGCCGGACACCGTCGCTGCGCGGATATTTTCGCCTGAGGCCGGTAAGGCCTACGGTGATTTGAATAATTACTCCGGCGTGATCCGCATCTCTTATCAAAACACCTCCTTTCTTTTTACCGGCGATGCGGAAGCTCTGGCAGAAAAGGATATATTGGATAAGGGTTACCAGCCTAAAACAGATGTGTTGCATCTCGGGCATCACGGTTCCGCCTCCTCTTCTACAGAGGCTTTCCTACAGGCGGTTTCTCCGGCTTCGGCGGTCATCAGCTGCGGGCAGGACAACAAGTACGGCCATCCCCACCAGGAGGTGTTGGATCGTCTGAATGCTCTTGGCAGTATGGTCTACCGTACCGACCGGGACGGCACCATCGTCGCATACAGCGACGGTAAAACGATTTCTTTTAAAACCGAAGCCTATAAATTTATGGAATAATTACAAGGAGTGATTAGAATGTTAAGTGCAGAAAAACAAAATTTTATTGAGTTCATGATGTCCGCCGATGTGCTGCGTTTCGGAGATTTTGTCACCAAAAGCGGCCGCAGCACCCCCTATTTTGTCAACACGGGCAACTACAAAACCGGCAGCCAAATATCAAAGCTCGGTTCCTTTTACGCCGCGCTGGTTCAGGAAGTAACAGGTGGGGAGTTTGATGCCATATTTGGTCCCGCCTATAAGGGCATTCCCATTGCGGCCTCCGCCGCTGGAGCGTTGTATCGGGATTTTGGCGTCGACAAGCCGTATTTTTTTAACAGAAAGGAAATAAAGGACCACGGTGAAGGCGGCAGCCTTGTGGGATACAAGCCACAGGACGGAGACCGCGTCATCATCCTTGAGGATGTCATCACGGCCGGAACAGCCGTGCGCGAAACCATGCCGGTCCTGCGCTCCTGCGCGGATCTGACCGTGGAGGACATGTTCATCAGCGTGGACCGCTGTGAAGTCGGAAAAACGGCAGGAAAAACCGCCATTATGGAGGTACGTGAGACGTTCGGCATCAAGGTACACGCCATCATCCAGGTCACGGACATATACGAATACCTTCAGGAAAGTGACAAAGAGGCCGATATCCTGAAAAAAATGCGCGAATACATGGATAGCTACTGCGTTCTGTGAATATCTGCTCCGGTTTTTATTGACGAATTCGGGCTTCACGGAAGGATTTCGATGGAAATCATTGCTGCCGGACAGGATACTTGGTATGGGGGTCCGTGCGCCGAATATGCGGCCATGCCTGAAAGGTGGGGTATGAACGATGTGCTTTTTGTATACTGAATACATATTTCCTTCGTTGTAACAGTCCCAACAGACAGTCGATAAAGGAGCAACATCGAAATCACGCGGAAACTCATATCCTTCGAAACGGTAGAGACTTTGCATAAGAAACTGTTATTTTAGAGATGGAGAGGGCTTTTGTCAAGCGGATGCCCACCAATTCTGGCGGGCAAGCAATCGAGAATCACCGAGGAGTTTCAAGCTTTTTCGTATCCGCTTCCGTACGTTGCATTTCATAGCGGAGAGGGTAAACTTTTTTCTTGCTGCGGCTCTTTCAGACTGGTATACTATTTTCAGAATTTATAAAGGGAAAGAGGAAACAATCGTGAGCATTAGAATCGGAATTTTAGGATATGGGAATTTGGGCCGGGGTGTGGAATGCGCCGTTCAAAACAGCCCCGACATGGAGCTTGCTGCCGTGTTTACGCGAAGGCCCCCCGAAACGGT
>Ga0153939_1000082_pt1 | contig 30060 bp, 34 predicted proteins | sample TSNJ023MetaG_FD_104734 | JGI IMG/M metagenome (GOLD analysis project Ga0153939, IMG submission 104734) | Attine ant fungus gardens microbial communities from New Jersey, USA - TSNJ023 MetaG | ecosystem: Host-associated > Fungi > Mycelium > Unclassified | place: USA: New Jersey, Brendan T. Byrne... | reverse complement strand
CAAAAACCTGGCAAATTGGAAGCATAGAGGAGGTCGTTTTTTCACATTTTTTCTTGCTTTCTACTTCTTTTTCAGTCCATTCCAGAAAAAAGGAGCTCATGCCACCCCTTGAGCTCCTTTTCGGCTACAGTCTGCCACCACCGGCTGTAAGCCGGTGGTGGTTCAGTTTTCGCCAATATAGCACCCGCTGCGGCCCCCATGGCCGCGGTCGAAAAAGCGAATTGAAACAAATGCAATGATCGGCGCCATGCAGGAAAAATACAGAAACACAGAAAGAGGCGAGAAGATGAAAATCGGATTTATCGGACTTGGAATTATGGGAAAGCCCATGAGCAAAAACCTGCTGAAAGCGGGCAACCAACTGGTTGTGTTTGACCGCAACACGGCAGCGGTGGAGGAAGTGGTTTCCGCGGGGGCGAAAAAAGCAGCCAGCGCGGCGGAGTGCCGGACCATCATCACCATGCTGCCCAACTCTCCCCACGTCCGCAGCGTTTGCCTGGAGGAGAACGGCGTAGCCGACACCGCAAAGCCAGGCACCGTCGTATCGATATGAGCTCCATCGACCCCATGCAGAGCAAATCCATCGGCTCAGCGCTGGCGGAAAAGGGCATCGAGCTCATGGATGCCCCGGTCAGCGGCGGCGAACCCAAGGCTATTGACGGCACGTTGTCCGTCATGGTCGGTGGCAGGAAAGAAACTTTCGAGAAATACCACGACCTGCTGATGCAGATGGCTGTTCGGTCGTCTATGTGGGCGAGCTGGGCAGCGGCAACGTAACAAAACTGGCAAACCAGATCGTTGTGGCGCTTAACATCGCCGCTGTGGGCGAGGCACTTTCTTTCGCGAAGAAGATGGGCACCGACCCGGAGTTGGTGTACCAGGCCATCCGCGGCGGGCTGGCAGGCTCCACGGTGATGGACGCAAAGGCCCCCATGATGATGGACCGCAACTTCAAGCCCGGTTTCCGCATGGAGCTGCACATCAAGGATTTGACCAACGCCCTGAACGCCGCCCACGTCATCAGCGCGCCGGTTCCCCTGACCGCCGGCATTATGGAGATGATGCAGTCGCTGAAAGCCTCCGGCTGCGATAAGGACGACCACAGCGCCCTGGTGAAATACTACGAGAACATATCCGGCGTAACCGTTGACCGGCAGCCGTTACAGCAAGGGGAAATAACTTGAGCAGCGCCTGCCCGAAGTGATAATTGCCAAAGCAAATCGATCGGCAGAGCATTATTTTCGCATCATAAACCCCGTGATGTAGGCCGAGAGCTGCAAAGACAGCACGCCGAGAATGGTACCGAACAAGCCAAAGGCACCGGGGAAAAATACAACCAGCAAAAATACGGCGATGGTCAGCAAATACCGCAGTATCGCCTGCAGACCCACATAGCCCTGGGCGGACTTTGCCCCCATCTCCACCGATCGGTTCAAGGACCTCTCCAGCAGGATCACCTTAAACATCGACAGCAGGCCTCCTGTTAGCAAGCCGATCACATATGGCGCCGGCTTTTCAAACGAATATACAAAAGACGTGATCAGCAAGCCGCCCGCCAACAAAATCAGTATTACAACACCGAGCGATTTGATCATGGTTTTGGCTGTTTCGGAGACGTTGAAGAACTCCCTCATTTCATCCATTCCTTTATTGCAATATCGTAAAGGGTTTTAAAGGCCGCCGCCGCCCCCACAAATGAGAACACGATCAACAGCCAGGGGGCGGTGCCCAGCCACCTGTCCAAAAAGCGCCCGATCAAGACGCCCACAATCACGCAGGTCGCCATGGAGAGCCCCAGCTGTGTCAGCAGCGCCAGCGCTCTTAAAATCTCACGGTTGCCGTTATCCTTCTTCATCCGAGCCGCTCCCCTGCTTTTCCTCGTTGCCCTTAAGCAGCGAATAGGTGCCAATATCCATCTGCACCAACGTGCGCCGCAGTGCCGATTCCGCGCGGTGCACCTCCAGGTCCAATTTCTGCTCGTGGATGCGGTTTTCGGCGCGCTCCTTTTCGATGGCGGCCAGAGCGGCCTCAACCTGATCCGGGGGCTCCGCAAAGGCAGTAAGCACCACGACCTGGTTTCCGCGCACGGTGGCAAAGCCCCCCAGAACGGCGAACACCGCGGTCTGCCGCTTCTGCTCAAAAGCGCGCAGCACCCCGAAATCCAGCGTGACCGAGCAGGGCTCGTGCCCGTGCAGAATACCCATGTCCCCGTCGGCTGTGCGCACAATCATAAAATCGATCTGCTGGTCGAACACCGTTTTGCCGGGGGTGATCACTTTGAGCTGAAAGTGCTTATCCGCCACCTGGCTTCCTCCTGTTCCATTATACTTCCATGTTATCAAACATGATCACGTTTTTGATCTGCTTACAACATCGTCGATGGTGCCTGCGTTCAAAAAACAGGATTCCGGTATTTTGTCGTGCTTGCCGGCCATGACCTCCTCGAAGCCCTGCAATGTTTCGGCCAGCGGCACATACACCCCAGGTATCCCCGTGTAGGTTTCGGCGACAAAGAACGGCTGCGACAAGAACCGCTGCACCTTTCTGGCGCGGTTCACGATCAGCTTGTCGTTTTCCGAGAGCTCATCCATACCCAGAATCGCGATAATATCCTGTAGCTCCTTGTAGCGCTGCAGAATGCTTTGCACCTGCCTGGCGGTCTGGTGGTGTTGGTTGCCCACCACAAGCGGGTCCAGGATGCGGGAGGTGGACTCCAGCGGGTTGATTGCGGGGTATATGCCCTGCTCCACGATGGAGCGGGACAGCACCGTTGTGGCATCTAGGTGGGCGAAAGTGGTGGCCGGGGCGGGGTCGGTCAGGTCGTCGGCAGGCACGTACACAGCCTGCACTGAGGTGATGGACCCACCCTTGGTCGATGCGATGCGCTCCTGCAGCGCACCCATTTCGGTGGCCAGGGTGGGCTGGTAGCCCACAGCACTGGGCATGCGGCCCAGCAGCGCGGAAACCTCCGACCCCGCCTGCACAAAGCGGAAAATGTTGTCGATGAACAGCAGCACGTCCTGCCCCTGCATATCGCGGAAGTACTCCGCCATGGTGAGTCCGGTGAGTGCCACCCGCATACGCGCGCCGGGCGGCTCATTCATCTGACCAAACACCAGCGCTGTCTTTTTCAGCACACCCGATTCCAGCATTTCGTAATAGAGGTCGTTGCCCTCCCTGGTGCGCTCTCCCACACCTGTAAACACCGAGTAACCGCCGTGTTCAGTGGCAATGTTGCGTATAAGCTCCATAATCAGCACGGTTTTTCCCACACCCGCGCCGCCGAACAGCCCCACCTTGCCGCCTTTCACATAGGGACAGAGCAGGTCAACCGCCTTGATGCCGGTCTCCAGCAGCTCCGCCGAATCGGACTGGTCCGAAAAATCCGGCGGGTCCCGGTGGATTGGCCAGCGCTCCTCGTAGTCGGGCGGATCCATGTCGTCGATTGGCTCGCCCAGCACGTTGAACATGCGCCCCAGCGTCGCATCACCCACCGGCACCGATATGGGCCTGCCCATATCCAGCGCCTGCACACCGCGCGTAAGCCCTTCAGTGGGTCCCATGGCGATGCAGCGCACAACGCCGTCCCCCAGCTGCTGCGATACCTCGGCGATGAGGACCTCCTCGAAATTCTGTATTTTCACGGCATTGTTCAGGGCGGGGGCCGCGCCGATGGGGAAGCGGATCTCCAGCACGGCCCCCGTTACCTGTATCACCTGCCCGATCTCATTGGACACATTCCCACTCCTTTCCCTTATTGGACGGCGTTGGCCCCGCCCACAATTTCAATAATCTCCTGCGTGATAGCGCCCTGCCTCGCCTGATTGTACCGGAGCGTGAGGGAACGGATCATCTCGTCCGCGTTTTTCGCGGCGGAATCCATGCTGGCGATGCGCGCGCTCTGCTCGCACGCGGAGGATTCCAGGATCGCCCCGTACAAAAACGAGGTGACGTAGAACGGCACCACGCGCTGAAGAAACGACTCATCCTCCGGCTCGCACCGCACGGCCACTGCTTTCGGTTCGCTCTTATCAACCGCGATGGGCAGCAGGAGCTCCGCTTTCGGCGTTTGCGACAGCATCGTCTTAAACTGTGTGTAGACCACGTAGATCCGGTCCACCTCCCCGCTGTCGTACCAGCCTAGCAGCAGGCTGGCGATTTCCCTGATGTCGTCGAAAAACGGGGTTTCGGAGATGCCGGTTACCGAGTGCGCCACCTTGTCCCGGTGCCTGCGGTTGCAGTAATCCCTGGATTTTGTGCCCACAGTTACAATTTGGGATTCGCCGACGCGTTCAAGCAGGGCCGATGTCTCCCTGCCCACATTGATGTTGTAGCCGCCGCACAGCCCCCGGTCCCCGCTGATCATCACAACGGCGGAGCATTTCGCCGACCGCTCGGTCAAATAGGGGTGGTGTGTAAAACGCAGGCCCCTTGCGGCATCCATGGCCAGTTGCCGCAGCTCTTCCCAAAAGGGGCGGTTCGCGGACATTCTGGCGCGCGCTTTCTGCACCTTGGCCGTGGACACCAGCCGCATGGACTGGGTAATCTGCCGGGTGCCGCCAATGCCATGTATACGGTTCTTGATCAGCTGCATCGATTCCATATGCGTTCACTCCATCAAGCCAAATAGCTTGCTTTAAACTGCTCCACAGCCCTTAAAAGGCGCTGCTCCAGCTCGGCGGATACCTCTTGCTCCCGGCGGATTTCATCCACCATGTCCGCGTGCCAAAGCTGGATAAACTCCACCAGCCTGTGCTCGAAATCCAGCACGTCCTCTATCTTGATCCCGTTGAGGCAGTGATTGGTCATGGCGAACAGAATCAGGATTTCATGCTCCAGCGGCAGCGGCTTGTACTGGTTTTGCTTGAGTGTCTCCACGATCCGTTCCCCATGCCGCAGGCGGTCGCGGGTGTCTTTGTCCAGATCGGAGCTGAACTGCGCAAATGAAGCAAGCTCCCGGTACTGGGCGAGCTCGATGCGAATTGGCGCCGCGATTTTCTTCATGGCTTTCACCTGGGCCGCGCCCCCCACCCGTGAAACCGAAAGCCCCGGATTGATAGCGGGGCGGATACCCGCGTTGAACGACTCGGTCTCCAGGTATATCTGCCCGTCGGTGATCGAGATGACATTGGTGGGGATGTAGGCGGACATGTCCCCACCCTGGGTTTCCACGATTGGCAATGCGGTGATCGAGCCGCCGCCAAACTGCTGGGTCAGCCGTCCCGCGCGCTCCAGCAGCCTGGAATGCAGATAGAACACGTCGCCCGGGTATGCCTCCCGCCCCGGCGGTCTTCGCAGCAAAAGGCTCATGGTGCGATAGGCAACCGCGTGCTTCGAAAGATCGTCGTACACAACCAGCACGTCCCTGCCCTGCTCCATCCACTGCTCGGCTATTGCGCAGCCGCTGTAGGGGGCCAAGTACTGCATCGAGGCAGTCTCAGCGGCGCCCGCCACAACCACGGTGGTATAGCGCATGGCGTCGTATTCGGTCAGCGTATTCACAATGCCCGCCACTGTGGAGTTTTTCTGTCCAATGGCCACGTAGACGCACAGCACGCCGGTGTCTTTTTGATTTAGGATCGCATCGAGGGCGATGGCGGTTTTGCCGGTTTGCCGGTCCCCTATAATGAGCTGGCGCTGGCCGCGCCCGATGGGCACCATGGCGTCAATGGCCTTGATGCCGGTTTGCAGGGGCACGTCCACCTTTTGCCGCGCGAGCACGCCCGGCGCCACCCGCTCGACCGGGCGGAGCCCCTGGGCCATCACAAGCCCTTTCTGATCGATGGGCTGTCCGAGCGCATTCACGACCCTGCCCAGCATGGCGTCCCCCACGGGGATGCTGGCGACCCGCTCGGTGCGTGTGACGAAGTCCCCCTCGTTGATGCCGGTGGTGCTGCCCAGCAGCACTACGCCGATGTTGTCCTCCTCCAGGTTCATCGCAATACCCACCGCACCGCTTTCAAAGCGCAGCAGCTCGCCGCACATGGCGTTTTGCAGACCAATCACGCGGGCGATGCCGTCGCCCACCTGCAGCACGCGGCCGGCCTCGTCCATGTGGGGGGATGCGATGAAGCTGAGTACCTCGTCCTTGATAATAGAGCCTATTTCAACAGGATTCAAGTTCATTTGCCCAAGTACACCCCCCTGTAAACGCTGTTTTTCATGTCTCGGAGCTTTCTCTTGATCGATTCGTCGATCACGGTGTTGTCCACGATCACGCGCAACCCGCCCAGCAAGGACGGGTCAATGGTCGTGGTGATGTCCAGCTGCTTGCGGAACATGCGAATCAGCTTGACCTCCAGATCCGAGAGCTGCAGCGGAGTAAGGGGCACCGCGGATATCACCTCCACCGACAGCAGATCCATGCGCTTGCGCGCAAGGTCCAGAAAGCGATACAAAACCGGCTCCAGCTCCTCTTTGGGAAGCTGTGCCAGGAATTTTCCAAGCGCATCGGTTTCCCGGTAGGCATGGGGGCTGCCGCCCACAACCAGGGCGAGCGCCTGCCGGTATATGTTCTCAAGACCTTGCTCCTCGGCGTACTCCATCAGCGCGTTGGTATATCGGACCGTCAGTTTCAGCATCAGCCGCCCTCCCATTCGGAAAGCGCTTCGTCGATGTATCTATCCTGAGTTTTCCGGTCTATCGAGACCTCCACAAAACGGCTCGCCATCAGCACCGATATTTCAACAATCTGTTTTTTTACGTCATTTGTAATGTTTACGCGCTCGGTTTCCAGCTCGGCCAGGGCGCGGCTGTACATGGCGTCCGCCTCGTGCCGGGCGTCGAACAGCAGCTGGTCGCTGCGTTCCACCGCCTTTTTGTGGGCCTGTGTCAGAATTTCCTCCCGTTCCTGCTCGATGTCCTGGATCATCTTCTCATACTGCTCCCTGAGCTCCAGGGCCTCCTCCCGCAGCTTGTGGGCGGACTCAATTTCGTCGTGAATGCGCTTCGAGCGATCGGCCATATACTTTTTGACCGGCTTGTATAGGAGCTTCACCAGCACCACTGTCAGAATGATGATGTTCAGCCACTGAATCCCAAGATTGATTAGCAGGTTCTTGTCAAGGTTCAGAATGGTACCGGCCGGAAGTTCCTCCGCCGCCTGCACGGCAAGGTACAGTCCCTGTGAAAAATGGTGAGGCAACCGCGCTCCCTCCTTTCCATGTTCAATTCAGATCACAGCATGCTCACAAGAGGGTTCGCCATCAGCAGGATCAACGCGATGATCAGCCCGTAAACCGAACAGGTTTCGGCCACGGCTGCACCTACCAGCATGGTGCTCATCACAGCGCCCCTGGCCTCGGGCTGGCGCCCCACGGCCTCCGCGGCCTTGCCCGCCGCTATGCCCTGGCCCAGACCGGAGCCCAGCCCCGACAGAGTACAAATGCCCGCCGCCAGCGCCGAGCAGCCCAATACAAATGCTTTTGGGTCCATAATTTTGATTTCTCCTCTCGTTTTTGGTCAAAACGCACTCTTTAAGAATCCCCAATGGCCTTCTGTTGGATGAAGGTCATGCTCAAAACTGTGAAGATAAACGCCTGCAGGGCCCCCGCAAAGATATCGAAATACGCGTGCAGCACATCGGGCAGCACAAATCGCAGCGCCAGCGGAAGCATCTGATACACCAGCCCCACAATGATCACGCCGGCCAGCATGTTGCCGAACAGGCGGAAAGCCAGCGAAATCGGCTTTGAGAGCTCCCCCATAAGATTGATTGGAAAAAATATCGGATATGGCGAAAAGTAATCCTTAATGTACCGGCCCCGCCGCATGTAAATACCCGACCCGTGGATCAGCAGGAAAGTGGAAAGCGCGAGAGCCGCCGTGGTCGCCAAATCCGCTGTGGGCGGACGCAGCCCCACCAGGCCGCTGTAGTTGGAAAACAGAATAAATGCAAAGATGCTGTAAAAATATCCCCCGAAGCCCTCCAGCTTTTCGCCCATGGTGCTTTTGGTGAAGTTGGACATGGTTTCCACCAGAATCTCGATAATGTTCTGAAAGCCCTTGGGCACATTTTTGAACCTGGACAGCCAAACGCGCACCACAATGGCAAGCAGGATCAGCGCGCCCATCACAACCCAGGTGGACACCAGTGTCTGTGTCAAATAAACCGTTGTACCGTTCCACTCGAACAGCACAGCGAGATTGTCGTTGGCAAAACTCATTGTTCCCCTCCTTTCCGAAGTAAACGGCTCGTACATACTAATATTCTACAGGAGTATACCCACAATTCCCATAAAGATTGTATAAAGATCGCGGTGCCTGTCATAAATATTTTGTAAAGGGCATCATTTATGGTATAATGCTGTCAAATCTATTTGTGCAGGTGGTGTGCATAGACATTATGAGTAAAACAATGATCAACAATCTATACCCTCTTTCCCGCGAGCCGCGGGAAAGGCTCAAGGATTTTTGGGTAAACATGCTAAAGCTGGTGGCGGTTCTGGCCGTGACCATCCTGTTTACCGAGTTGCTGCTGCGCGCGGGCATCGGCACGCAGAGCCTGCTGATGGTTTATATGCTGTCGGTGCTGGTGATTTCCAGCATCACCCCCACCTATATCCACGGCATCATGGCCGCCTTGTTTTGCACGTTCACTTTCGACTTTCTGGTCACCGAACCGCGCATGAACTTCAGCTTCACCATCGGCGCGCCGATTACGCTGTTCACCATGCTGGTGGCTACGTTCATCACCAGCACGCTGATCATCCAGATGAAAAGCCAGGCACAGCTGGCCATGGAGCGTGAGCAGCGCGCTCAGCTTCTATACGAAATTAACCAGAAGCTGCTGGCCGCCAGAGATACCGCCGCCATTGTGAGCCTGAGCAGTGACTACCTGATCAGCCACTTGAAGCGCTCGGTGATCTTTTACACCAAGGACCTCCAGCCCTCCGAAGACGGCGCGTATGTACAGGCTTATCAGAACGCCGATTGCAGCGTGTTTCACACTCCGAAGGAAAAAAAGAATGTGCACCGTATCTTTCAGAAAACAGCGTTTGAATCCCCGCTTTCCACGGACGACGAGCCGGGGCCGGACGTGTACTATGTGTCGGTCAGCGCAAAGGGCAACGTGCTCGGCGTAATCGGCATCGACTGCCGCGGGCAGCCCATCAGCCAGACGAGCCTGACTTTCGTGCAGATGCTCGCGGGCCAGACCGCCCTTGCGCTGGAGCTACAGTATCTGGCGGACGAGCGGAGCCATATCCTTGTGGACGCCGAAAAAGAGAAGATGCGCGGCACTTTGCTGCGCGCCATCTCCCATGATCTGCGCACCCCGCTTACCAGCATCCTGGGGGCCAGCGCGACCATCCTGGACCAGCAGGACATGCCGCCTGAAACGCGCAGCAGTTTGGCCGCGGGCATCAAGGAGGATGCGCAGTGGCTGATCCGCGTCGTGGAGAATCTGCTCACGGTTACGCGCATTTCCCAAGAAAACGCCGCTGTGACGAAGAGTGTGGAGGCGGCCGAGGAGGTGATCGCCCAGGCGGTAGCCATTGTGCGCAAGCGCTTCCCCGATCACTTTATCCACGTGCATGTACCCGACGAGCTGATGCTGGTGCCGATGGACGCGACCTTGATCTCCCAGGTGCTGATCAATCTTTTGGAAAACGCGGTCAAGAATTCACCCCCGGGGTCCCTTGTGCTGGTGGATTTAAAGAAGCAGGGGGCTTTTGCCACATTTGAAATCAATGACAACGGCAACGGTATTCCCGAAGCTCTGCTGGATAATCTGTTTGAAATCCACACCTCCGCGGAGGCAAGAGCTGTGGACGCGGCAAAGGGAATGGGCATCGGCCTTTCGATTTGCAAAACAATCGTGCAGGCCCACGGCGGCACCATCGAGGGCTGCAACCGAAAAAAGGGCGGCGCCAAATTCATTTTCCGGCTGCCGCTGCAGGAGGGGAACGAGGTTGGATAAAGCGCGCATACTGATTGTTGAGGACGAACGCGCTATCACTAATTTCCTGACCGCGATCCTCACCTGCAACGGATACCATGTGCTGCACGCCGCCAGCGGAAGAGAGGCGATTACCACGACTGCTTCCCACGGGCCCGATCTGATCCTGCTTGACCTGGGCCTGCCCGACATCGACGGCATGGAGGTGCTTGCGGGCATTCGGGAGTGGTCTGACCTGCCGATCATAGTCGTTTCCGCCCGCCAGGATGAGCATGAAAAAGTGGCCGCGCTGGACACCGGCGCCAACGACTATGTGACAAAGCCTTTCGGAAACAGCGAGCTGCTGGCGCGCATCCGCACCGCGATGCGCCAGTACGGCAAGCTGAAAAGCCGCGAAACGCAAAGCGCGGAGTTCTACGTAAATGGCTTGTGCATCGACTACAGCAAACGGCGCGTGTCAGTGGACAGCCGGCCGGTTCACCTGACGCCGATCGAATACAAAATCGTGGTGCTGCTCGCGAAAAACGCGGGCAAGGTGCTCACCCACGATGTGATCATTCGCGATATCTGGGGGCCCTATGCCAGCGACAGCCAAGTGCTGCGGGTGAACATGGCCAACATCAGGCGCAAGATTGAGCCCAACCCCGCCGACCCGCACTACATCCTGACCGAGGTGGGGGTGGGCTACCGCATGGCCGACCCTGAGCAGCCCTGATATTATTTGGGAGGGACTCACCATGCATATGCATAGGCTTGGAATGCTTTCACGAATTATTATTTGCGTCGTCCTGGGGATTATCGTCACCGGCATTATGCCGGGATTCGCCACCCCGGCGGCGGCCACCGCGCGGCTGGGCAGCTCTGGTCCCGATTATTTCGGCCGGGACGGCACCGGCTCCTTTGTCACCGATATCAAGTGGGTCGATCCGCAGCGAAGAGCGGACGGCAGCTGGTATCACGCGGGCTGGGTTCGAACCGGGATATCCGAGGGGGCGTTGACCTCTCTGGATGGCCCCGTGATCGTGGACAGCATTGGCGACAACGCGGTGCTGGTGCGACTGGTCATCCCCACCCCTAACGCAGTTGAACGGGATTTGCTGGTTTCCGGAAGAATCGCCGGGGAGGGGGTGGACAAAACGCGCTCTTTCTTCGAGGAATGGTATCAAAATCAGCTTCGGGTTATCTCCATGGACGAGCAGCTTCCCTGGGGCCAAACGGTGGGAATAGCGGCAAAAGTGGACTTGACTGGCATGGACGCCAAGAATCTGTGCGTTTACAGCTATGACAAGGCACGCAACCAGTACACCCGCATCACCACCGACCACAGTGTGGATCAAAACAACTACCTGTGCTTCACCACCCCATACGCGGGGGATATTGTGGTCTCGTCCGGCCGGTTGAAAGCGCGATAGCGGCGAAGCAAGCTTTCAGATCCCGCATCTTTTTCACGAAGCGCCCGCCCATATCTTTGCGGCGTGCGGTTCTACCTCCGCCCGTTGTGCAGTATGATTACAGCAAGGGAAGAAAATAACCGGAAGACTAAAGATGCTTCTTTGCTGTATGCAATTGCAATCTAAGGTTGTCAGGCACTCCGGTTATTTATTGCAATTGCAATAAGTATCTGTATGATGGGGTGATATATGTGAGACACAAAAGAGGGGGCCTGGACGCCGGCTTCATCGCTCTGCTGGGCGCGGGTTATCTTTACGGTTCCATACTTGCGATGATCATTTCCTATGTGACATGGCGGTCCGTTTTTTGGGCAATATTCCACTCGCTGCTCAGCTGGCTGTATGTGCTTTATTTTGTAGCGCGGTTTTAGGGCCAATCAGCTGTCAAGACAAGCTCCGGAGGGGATGTAATCCATGGGGGCAAGGCGTTCCGGCTCCCGTTTGCCGCCCAGCATCCCGGTCAGCTGGAGCGGACGCCGCCGATTTGCGCGAGAAGCTGCTCCTTATCCTGGGGCAGCCGGCCTTTTACATGCAGATAATTGGATATGTGAGCACTGGTGAAATAGCAGTTGTCGAGGATGAGGCTCTGCAGCAGCAGGTGCATCTCATCCATCACCTGGCTGGCGGAGGGCAGACGAAAGCTGCCGCGGCGGATCTCCTGGTACAGCTCGGCGTCGCTGCCCACATACAGCACCAGCATGCCCAGAAAATCGGGCTGCATGCTGTTCAGCGCGTCGGCCGTCTCGCGTATATGCTCCTGCCAGGCTTCCTCACCACCCAACCCCGCAATAATGCTGACAGATTGCCGGATTCCCGCCTCGTGCAGCAGGTGGGCGGCATCGATCATCTGCTGCTTGGTGATCCCCTTGTTGACTTTCCTCAACACGCTGTCGCTGCCTGACTCCAGGCCTATGAACAACATATCCAGGCCGAGCGAGGCCAGCAGCTTAAGCTCCCGGGGCGTTTTGCCCAGGATATCCCGGGCGGAGGCGTAGGCGCGCACGCCCTCCAGGTCCGGGTACAGTGTGCGTATTGTCTCCAACAGCTCCGCAAGGTCCTGTGTGGAAATCGCGAGTGCGTTGCCGTCGCACAGAAAGATGCGCCGTATCCGGTCGCGGTATACCGCGCTTTCCCGCAGGTCGCGCACTATATCCGCCAGACTTCGCACGCGAAAGGCCTTGTCCTTGTACATATCGCAGAAAGTGCATTTGTTCCAGGCGCACCCGATGGTTGCCTGAATTAACAGGCTGCCAGCCTCGGATGGCGGCCTGTAGATTGTACCCTCGTAATTCAATGGAAGCAACTCCTTTGCCGGCCGGCAGGCTTATGGGCCGCCTGCCGCCGCAGCCCTTGTTTTCATTGCGCGCAGAAACTTACTATTCCCCGGCGGTCTCGTTTACCTTATTGGAGACATACACGAAGTCTTTCTTCTCCTCGCCCAGGCGGATGGTGACGGTGTGGCTGTAGGCAAAGGAATCATCCATATTGTACCACTCGCAGGTCAGCGTAAGCAGATTCCCGTCCTGCGCGGCGCTTGTCACCGAGCCGTGAAGCGAGCCGCCGCCATAGCCGCCGGGGAAGTGGTAGGCGTCGAGCTCAGGGTCGTAGTACGCGCTTTCGGCGCCCGCCTCGGCGGGCTTGCGCAGCTTCTCGCGGAAGACCTCGACCGAGATCAGAAAGTGATCCGTAACAGTCTGTTCCACGACCGACGCGGGGACATCGTCGAAATAGCTTTCGCGGTACTGCCAGCTCACGCCCTCCTGCGCGGCGCAGCCGTAATAGAGCAGGTATGGGTTGTAGTCAGTGAAGTAAGCCTGCTGGCTGAAGTCCATATCAAACGGGGAGTAGAACCCCCACGCGCTGAGGTATTGATCGTAGTATGCCTGGTTTTCAGCGGACATCGCAGGCACGGGCGGGTTGCTGAGATCAGAGCTGTCCGCGCTCACCGAAAACCCGGCTGAAAGCTGCTGGTCTTCCTGTTCGGTGTGGAACATGTTGCCGGCCCTGTAATCGCCCTCGGCAAGACCGCCGTCAAAGCCGGACAGGTCAACGGAAAAAGTAAGGCTTTCACCGGGCGCGACCACCACCAGATCGTGGGTTGTGGGCAGGCTGTACGTCACCGGCTGCCAGTCATCGCCCCCCCGCTTTTCAAAGGTAAAAGCACGGCCAAAGCTGACCGGTACAAGCCCCTTGTTGACGACGTTCAGCCGCAGGGCGGTGGATTCCGGCCGGAAGCGCTGCGGGGATGCGTATATGTCCACTGCGGACTCCAAGGTGCCATACACCTTGCCGATCAGCTTTTCAAGCTCAGTCCGAAGAGTGGCGTACTGGGTGGCATCCGCCATCCTTACACCGATGAAGTCGTACTCGTCCAGCTCAAGGTTGCGCAGCCCGAAGTACATCGTCCCATCCGGCTGTGCGGCCAGATACTCCGTGTTGGTATGCCCACCGTAATCCATAAGGAGCTCAAAGAACATGTACTCCCCTTCCACGGGCAGCTCGGGGACACCGAACGTCCACATTTCCATGGTGTCCTCTTCCAGGCCAATACCGCTCAATATAGCGCCGAACTCCTCAAGTATCGTTTTGTCATCCGTTCGGAAATGGGTGTCGCTCCAGTACGCGTCCCGCCAGACGCTCTCGCTGTCCATATACCCCACTTTTGTCGGGGTCCCGCCATATGCAGTCAAAATATCATAAGCACTCTCATATGGCGATACATCGGCCATGTCGGACGGATTGAGCTCGATTGCCTGGAAGCCGGAGCTTCCGCCGCCCTGTTGGGGCGTACAGCCGGCCAGTGTGACACTCAGCAGCAAAGCCATTAATGCAATTACACGGATACTTTTTTTCATAGTCCTTGTCATTTCTCCTTTTATTCGATGTAATCCTGTTCGGTTCTGCGGTAGTACTCCGAAATGTATTTTCCGATTCCATCGAGGCCCGGAAACAGCTTTTTCTCGTTCACGCCCAGAAAGCTCAGCTCCCTGAGCAGGCTGCGCTTGCAGGAAGCATCCACTCTGATTTTGCAGAAAAAAGCGCGCGATTCCTCCTCAAGCATACTTCCGTGCCGGTCCGCGATGGATTCAAAGGCGGTCTTGTCGTTCCCCCAGACAAGAAAGCGGCTTGCCTGGGCCTCCATCCGGTTGTCGATGTAGTGGGGGATAAAAACGACCGGATAAGGTGTGCAGGGGTGACTGGAATCAATCACATTGTCCAGGATTTCGTTCAGCACATCCCGCTTGGTCTGATTTTTGGCATTCAGGTGCAGGCTATGCACATAATTTCGCTCGTGAACGATGCATATCCCGCCGTCAAGCTCGGGCTCCCGCTTGCAGCTGAAGTACAGGGAGATCAACGGATTGGATGAAAAGTCCAGCAGCCGCGTGGGGGCGCCAAAGTGCTGTGCGTAGGTAAGCCAGGTCAGAAGATCGTCCTTGTCAATGTGATCCACGATACTCATGGCGTTTTTGATGAAATGGCGCAGGATTTCATATTCCGTTGCTTCCCCGTAGCTGGGGTGGCTTGTGGGTCCCTGGGCGGATTCCCCGGCGATGGCCCGGTAAACGCCGGGGATCAGCATATGGTTGTAACTGGATAAGCCCCGGAAAATCAAATCCGATTTCATGATGTGGGTGGCATAAACCGACGCGATCGACTCGATGATATCCATGTAGTCGCGAATGCTGCGAATGACCCTATCTTTCACATTGTCACACCCTTTTGTTGCCGTCGCTATTAAAAATATATTATACCGAATTTTCCGGCAAAGCACAATATGAATTTCTCGCGTTATTTTAAGGTACAAAAGACAATCCCGGCGCGGCCACCCGATTTGCACCGGGTGGTATAATGGAGAAAAGCGTGAGGAGAGCAATCGATGAAAAAGTATATCCTGTCCTTGGACCAAGGAACGACCAGCTCGCGCGCGGTCCTGTTTGACGCCGGACAACACATTGTAGGCGTGGCGCAGCGTGAGCTTACGCAGCACTACCCGCAGGAGGGGTGGGTGGAGCACGACCCCATGGAGATTTACTCCTCCCAGTACGCCGTCATGATGGAGGTGATTACCAAGAGTGGCATCGAGGTGGAGCAGATCGCCGCCATCGGCATCACCAACCAGCGGGAGACCGCCGTCCTGTGGGACAAGGCCACGGGGCGGCCGATCCACAACGCGATCGTGTGGCAGTGCCGCCGCACCACGGATATTGTGGAGGAGCTCAGGCGACGCGGACTTGCGCAGTATATCAAGGAGGCCACCGGCCTGATTCCGGACGCATATTTTTCCGGCACCAAAATCAAATGGATGCTTGATCATGTAGAGGGGGCCAGAGAACGCGCCAAGCGGGGGGAGGTCCTGTTCGGGACGGTGGACAGCTGGCTGATCTGGAAACTGTCCAACAGCGCGGTGCATGTGACCGATTACACCAACGCCTCCCGCACCATGATTTACAACATCCATATGCTGGAGTGGGACCAGAAGCTGCTGGATGCACTGGATATCCCGCGGGAGATGCTGCCCCGGGTCTGCGGCTGCAGCCAGGTGTACGGCCATGTGATGCTGCAGGGCTGCAGCGTGCCTATCGCGGGCATCGCAGGGGACCAGCAGGCGGCGCTGTTCGGTCAGGCCTGCTTTGCCAAGGGGGAGGTCAAAAACACCTATGGCACCGGCTGCTTCCTGCTGATGAACACCGGGGACACCCCTTACACGAGCAAAAACGGCCTGCTCACAACCATCGCCATCGGCATGGACGGACAGGTGCAGTACGCGCTGGAGGGCAGTGTGTTTGTGGGCGGGGCCGTTATCCAATGGATACGGGACGAGCTTCGCTTTATCGCCGAAAGCAGGGACGCCGAGTATTACGCGCAGAAAGTGGAGGACACCGGAGGCGTGTACCTGGTTCCCGCCTTTGCCGGACTGGGGGCGCCCTACTGGGATATGTACGCGCGTGGGTGCCTGGTCGGGCTGACGCGGGGCACAAAGCGGGAGCACATCATACGCGCGGCCCAAGAATCCATCGCCTATCAAAGCTACGACCTGGTCAGCGCCATGGAAAAGGACACCGGCATCCCGTTCACGGGGCTGCGGGTGGACGGCGGCGCCAGCCGTGACGCGTTCCTGATGCAGTTTCAGGCGGACATTCTGAACGCACCGGTGATCCGTCCGCAGATTCGGGAATCCACGGCGCTGGGGGCCGCGTATCTGGCCGGCCTTGCGGTAGGGGTATGGAGGGACCGGGAGGAGATCAAACGGCTTTGGAGCCTGGATGTCCGCTTTGAGCCCCACATGGAGCAGCCGCGCCGCCGGAAGCTGCTGGCGGGCTGGCACAAGGCGGTGGGCCGCAGCCTGGATTGGGCAGAGCATGAATAGACCAATTTTATCTGAAAGGATGTTTGATATGGATTTTTTGGATCTGGCAAAGAAGCGCTACTCCTGCCGCGAGTACAAGCCCGACAAGGTGAAGAAAGAGGATTTGATGAAGATTCTCGAAGCCGGCCGTGTGAGCCCCTCGGCGCACAACAACCAGCCCTATAAGCTTCTGGTGATCCAGGAGCAGGAAAACCTGGAAAAGGTGCGCAAAGCCGGGCGGGTGTACAACGCGCCGCTGATCATCATTGTGTGCGGGGACACGGAGGCCGCCTGGGAAAACAGCTTCAACGCTCAGAGGAGCACCGACACCGACGCCGCCATCATCACCGACCACATGATGCTCACGGCAACCGACCTGGGCCTGAACACCCTGTGGATGGCGTGGTTCGACCGCGAGATGATCAGGAAAGACTTTGCGCTGCCACCCAACCTGGAGCCCATTAACCTGCTGCTGGTGGGCTACGGGGAGAAAGAGCCCAAATCCCCCGACCGCCACGCGGAAACCCGCAAGCCCCTGGAGGAATTGGCTTTCTTTGAGGGGTTGTAACGGAAAAGGGCGTTGCCGCATCGTCCCTGAGCGTTTGCCCCGATCCGGACATCATCGCCCTTGCGCGTTGAAAACGGGATAACCTCGCTTTTTCGAGGTTATCCCGTTTGTATTTACCCTGGCTTGTACCCGGCCTCACCGGTTGTGAGCCGGTACCTCGGCTATAGCTTATCCTTGACACCGGCCTCGTAGTTGTAAAGCTCCTTGTAGGCCTCCCGCTCTACGCGGGAACCAGGCGCCGCGGGAATCAGCCCGGTGCAGTCGGTGGACGATCCAACATTTGCGGTGTTCATGTCCAGGTGACTCAGATCGTTTTGGTTGCTGTACTTCTTGGGGGCGTTCTTTTTCTGCTTCATAAGCTTCTCCTCCTGATAAATGCGCGGGGAAAAGAGGTTAAGGCTGGGTATCAATCGGCCATTTCCCCGTGAAAGCGGTTCCAGTGTGATCACCTCATTTCTATTCTTTCCCCGCATTGGCTGTACAAACTTGGTAAAAACAGGATTTTATTTGTGCCTCCCTGGCATAATCAAATATGCAATGTCCCCTTTGGGAGAATTTTTGCTGTCTATTCATCCAGTTTTCCACTTATCTTCAAATAGACATCACATTGGTGCGATATCGTATAGACAAATCACAAGTACACTCGAGAATAGGAGGCATCATAATGTTTGACGAAAGATACAACAAGGAATATGAAGACGACAGCCATCCATACAGCCCCGAACACATGGAGGATGCAACGCAAATGTACGGACAGCCGCTGTACGAAAATGCACCCGCACCCGGCTTTCCTCCATACGATAGCGATAGAAACAGCACCTCGAATGCATACGACAACAACGAGGACTGCGCGGAAAGCGCGCCGCAGCCGCACGATCCACCCCGCGATGAACTGTCCATGCCCCTTGGGAGCGCTCATTTGAAAAAAACCTTTGGCGCGCGCACGGTCGCGGCCGTGCTGGCCATGTGCCTGATCTCCGGCGCCGCGGGCGGTGGCGCGACCTATTGGGCTATGCGCAGCACCTCCACTGAATCCGCGTCCGCCTCGGCGCCCGCCGAACCGCAAACGCCATTGGCCGCCAACGCCAACAGCGTAACCGCCGACACCACCGGCATCACCAGCATCGTGCGGAAAGCGTCCCATTCGGTTGTGGAGATCACAACCGAGATGCAGGCCAGCAACCCTTTTTTCTTTGGCCAGTACAGCACCGAGGGGGCGGGCAGCGGCGTAATCCTGAGCGAGGACGGCTACATTGTCACCAATGACCACGTGGTCAACAGTGCCACCAAGATTCTGGTCCGCACCCAGGATGGCTCGGAGTACGAGGGCAAGTTTGTGGGCACCGACGAAAAAACCGACCTGGCCATAATCAAAATTGAGGCCTCCGGCCTTGTTCCCGCCACTTTCGCCGACTCAAACAGCGTGGAGGTCGGCCAGCTGGCGGTGGCTATCGGCAACCCACTCGGCACCTTGGGCGGCACTGTAACCAACGGCATCATCAGCGCCAAGGACCGCGAAATCACCATTGGAAACGAGGCTATGACCTTGCTGCAGACCTCGGCGGCGGTCAACCCCGGGAATTCCGGCGGCGGCCTGTTTGACGCCTCCGGCAATCTGGTGGGCATCATCAACGCCAAATCCAGCGGCACCAATGTGGAGGGCTTGGGCTTTGCCATCCCGTCCAACGTGGTCAGAGCCGTTTCAGACGCGATCATCGAAAACGGCTATGTCACCGGGCGGCCTCAGCTGGGCATCGCGGTAGTGGAGGCGTCCGATCCTCAAACCGCGATGATGTACCGTCTCAGCGAGCAGGGTGTATATGTGGCCACCGTCAACAACCCTGACTGTGGGCTGGAGCCCGGTGACCGCATCGTCAGCATCAAGGGTGCAAAGATCGAAACCCGCGCCGACATCGTCAATGTACTGGCGGAGCATCTGGTGGGCGACACGCTGACGATTCAGGCCGACCGAAGCGGCGAGGAGGTCACTGTGTCGGTCACGCTGACCGAACAGGTGCCGGAATACATCCAGCAGCAGATGCACGACAGCGTTAAGCTGAGCGCTTAATTACAGCAAGGGGAGAAAATAACCGGAAAATAAAGACGCTTCTTTGCTGTATGCAATTGCAATCAAGGTTGTCAGGTATTCCGCTTATTTATTGCAATTGCTATAAATAGATCTTCCCCGGAAAAGCTTCCCCTGCCCGCCTGGTAAAAACACGGCGGGCGGGGGAAGCTTTTCCGGGAGGGATTGCGCATCCCGCTATAAATGTTTATAATATGCATAACAAAGCAACGCGAAAGGGTGACAGGATGTACAAAATACTGGTCGTGGACGACGAGGACAAAATCCGTGCACTCATCAAGAAGTACGCTGAATTCGAGGGGCACCAGATCACCGAGGCCGAAAACGGCATACGCGCACTGGAGCTCTGCGCAAAAAACAGCTACGACATTGTGATCATGGACATCATGATGCCGGAGCTGGATGGCTTTTCCGCCGTAAAGGAGCTGCGCAAAACAAATGACGTGCCGGTGATCATGCTTTCCGCGCGCGGTGAGGAATATGATCGCATCCACGGCTTTGAGTCCGGTGTGGATGACTACGTGGTGAAACCCTTTTCCCCCAGGGAGCTGATGCTGCGCATTGATGCTGTCCTGAAGCGCGCGCGTCCCTGCGCGGACCAGTCCGGCCACGAGGTGTACGAAAAGGACGGCCTGCTTGTGGATTTTACGGCCCGCCTCGTCAAGGTGAACGGCGAGCAGGCAGAGCTGTCCCCCAAGGAATACGACCTGCTCTTCTACATGGTGCGCAACCGGAATATCGCGCTCAGGCGGGAGCAGCTGCTCACCGAGGTGTGGGGCTACGATTTCTACGGCGACGACCGCACGTTGGACACCCACATCAAAATGCTCCGCAAATCCCTGTGCGACTACAGCTGCTGCATCGTGACGCTGCGCGGGATCGGTTATCGCTTCGACGGATAGCACCATGCGTTCCATTTATATATGCGGTCCTACGGAGGTGTGCGCTTGAAACACAGACAAATCAGCATCAAGCTAAAAATATTTTTCTACCTTATTGGATTTTGCGTGCTACTGCTATTGATTCTCTGGCTGTTTCAAATCATCCTGTTAAACAGCTTTTACAAGCAGATCAAGCTCAGCCAGATCAAACGGGAGACCGCCTCCATCGAGTATTACATCCGCGAAAACGATATGGAGAAGCTGACCGAGGTAATCATGCAGGAGGATTTGTACGTCGAAATTTGGCGCGACCGCTTTGGCACCGTGCTGACCGGCGGCACCTACAGCGGTGTGCAAACCAAGCTGACCTACGAACAGAAGGAATCCATCCTGATTCAGGCAAAGGACAACGGCGGCACGTTGATCAAGCATTATCTGGGCAAGCCTCTCGGGCAGCGATACACCCAGGAGAGTATCCTGTACACGGTATTGGTCCCCGGCAGCGACGGAACCGAGGCGCTGTTGATGGTAAGTGCCGTTATCTCACCGGTGGACGCCACCGTGGACACACTGCGTGTGCAGCTGTTTTACATCAGCACCATTATGCTGGCACTATCGGTGGGGCTCGCCATCTTGATCGCCAGGCGCGTGTCCGCGCCCATCGAAAAGCTGAACAGATCCGCGCTGGAGCTGGGAGCGGGCAACTACGATGTCGAATTCCACGGCGAGGGCTACCGCGAGATCAAGGCGCTCTCGGACACTCTCAACCACGCCGCCGGCGAGCTGGGCAACACCGAAAAACTTCGCCAGGAGCTGATAGCCAATGTGTCTCACGATCTGCGCACACCGCTCACGCTGATCACGGGCTACGGCGAGATGATCCGCGATCTGCCGGGCGAGAACACCTCCGAAAACATGCAGGTGATCATTGATGAGAGCAAGCGGCTTACCTCGCTGGTCAACAATCTGCTCGACCTTTCCAGGCTGCAGTCGGGCACGCAGAAGATCCGGCGCGAGCTCTTTTCGCTCACCACAACCACGCGCGACATCATCCGTCGCGTGTTCAAGTTCAGCCGTAAGGACGGCCACGAAATCCTGTTCGAGCAAGACCAGGAGGTCTCGGTGTACGGAGACCCGGACCGCATCTCCCAGGTGATTTACAACCTGCTGATCAACGCGGTGACTCACACCGGCGCAAGCAGGCAGGTGATCGTGCGGCAGATGCTGGAGAATGGCCGTGTGACACTGCTGGTAATCGACCAAGGGGAGGGCATCCCTGCGGAAGACCTGCCCCACATCTGGGACCGCTACTACAGGGTGGATAAGGTGCACAAGCGCGCCGTGGCCGGCAGCGGCCTGGGGCTCTCCATCGTCAAGGCTGTTCTGGAGCAGCACCCCGATGTGGAATTCGGCGTGGAATCCACCGTCGGTCAGGGAAGCACGTTCTGGTTCTCCCTGCCGCTGTCCTGCTGAGCAATAGAAAAACCGGTTCCCCCACGCTGTGGGAGAACCGGTTTTTCTATTGCTCAGCGTTGTTTGCCTGCCGGATTTCGGCGCGCTTAATCTTGCCGCTGATGGTTTTAGGAAGCTCTTTCACAAACTCGATGATGCGCGGGTACTTGTAGGGCGCGGTCACTTTTTTCACGTGCTCCTGGAGCTCCTTCACCAAGGTGTCCGACGGCTCGTACCCCTTGTTCAGCACAACCGTGGCCTTTACGATCTGGCCGCGCTTCGGATCGGGGGCCGCGGTGATCGCACACTCAAGCACAGCGTCGTGCCCACTCAAGGCGCTCTCCACCTCAAAGGGGCCGATGCGATAGCCCGAGCACTTGATCACATCGTCGTTGCGGCCCACAAACCAGTAGTAGCCGTCGTGGTCCCTCCAGGCAACGTCGCCAGTGTTGTACACCCCGCCCTCAAACGCGGCGTCGGTCAGCTCCTTGTTCTGGTAATAGCCCCGGAACAGCCCCACCGCGTCGGTGTTTCGGATTACGATGGCGCCCTCCTCGCCGTCCTCGCAGGAGTTCCCCTCTGCATTGATCAGGTCGATATCATAAAGAGGAGAGGGCTTGCCCATGGAGCCCGGTTTGGGCTCGAACCAAGGGAAGTTGGCGATCAGCACCGAGGATTCGGACTGACCGAAGCCCTCGGTCATGTTCATATGCAAAATGTTTTTGATCTTCTCGAATATCTCCGGACTCAAGGGTTCTCCAGCGTTGCCGCAGTGCTTAATGGAGGACAGGTCGTACCGCTCCATATTGTCCGCAAGCATGAAGCGAAACATGGTAGGGGGCGCGCAGAACGTGGTCACCTTGTATTGATACAGCTTATCCATCAGGTTTTTGGGCACGAATTTGTCCATGTCATAGGCAAAGATCACAGCGCCGCAAATCAGCTGGCCATATATTTTGCCCCAGCCGAACTTGGCCCAGCCCGAATCGGACACCGACATATGCAGCTTGCCCTCCTGCACGCACTGCCAGTACCTTGCGGTGACGATGTGCCCCAGCGGATGGGTAAAGTCGTGTAGCACCATCTTGGGCATACCGGTGGTGCCCGAGGTAAAATAGATCAGCATGGGGTCGGCGTTGTTGATTCGCTCTGTCCCCTTGGGACGTGAAAACTCCTCGGAACAGGGGGCAATGCCCTCGTCGAAGCCCATCCAGCCCTGCTTGTCCCCTGCCACCAGAATCCTGTGGGCAACAGTGGGGCATTCGGGCATGGCGGCCTCCATTTGGGCGACCACGAATTCGTCGTGCACGCACACCACGGCCTTGATCTTCGCCGCGTTGGCCCGGTAGACGATGTCCTTGGCGGTCAGCTGCATGGTGGCGGGGATGATCACGGCCCCCAGCTTGCACAGCGCGATAGCCGTGATCCAGTACTCATACCGGCGGCGCAGCACGCACATGACCACATCACCCTTTTTCACACCAAGGCCGCGGAAGTAGTTGGCGGTCTTGTTCGAGAGCCTGCGCAGGTCCTCGAAAGTAAACCTCTTGTCCCCGCCGTGGTCGTCGCACCACACCAGGGCGGGTTTTTCCCTGTCCTGCTCGGCCCAAGCGTCGATGATGTCGAACCCGAAGTTGAACTCCTCGGGGATACTCACCCTGTAGTTCTTGATAAAATCCTCATAGGAATCGAATTCCGTTCTCGGCAAATACTTTTCCAGCATATACTCCGGGCTCCCCTCTATTCAACGATGACCGTAAGAAATCTTGCTTTTTTGTCCCCGATGGATTTTTGCCCGTGCGGATGAACGGGGTCGAAATAAATGGCGTCTCCCTCTTCCAGCACGTGCTCCTTGTCATCGTAGGTCACAACGATGGTGCCCTCCAGCACAAGGTTAAACTCCTGCCCCCTGTGGCTGACCAGCGCGGCGGGCTTGTCTTCCGGCGACAGCGTAACCAGCAGCGGCTCCATAATCTTTCCCACAAAGCGGTGGGCAAGACTCTCGAAGTTGTAACCCTCGTACCGATTGATGCTCTTTCCCTTGCCGCGCTTGCAGATGGCATAGGTGTTCAGCTTTGCGCTCTTTCCGGTCAGTATCTCGGTAAGATCCACACCAAATTTTTTTGAAATGCGGTACAATACGCTGATCGGGATGTTTTCGCCCTCTCGTTCGTACTCCTGATACCGCTCCAGCTCCACGCCCACATCCTTTGCCATGTCCTCCTGCGTAAAACCGAAAATCTCTCTGAGCTCTCTGATCCGCTCTGCAATCTGTCTCAATTCCTCGCTCATCTCCCTGACTCCTTTCTGTGCATCCCCTCGCAAGCGACAAAAAACTCCGCCCTTCACATCGCTGTAAAGGACGAAGCTGTTCACTTCGCGGTACCACCTTTGTTTGCGGAAAGCTCCGCACACTCTGCCCGCACGGGAAATACGTCCGGTGCTGCTCCGCGATAACGGCTGGAAAACCGGTGGGGCTTATTTGGTGAACCCGTTCAGCCCACGGCTCTGAGATGACTTTCCGCAACCGCTTTCCCGGGGAATTTCCACCTGCATCCCCTCTCTGTGCGTTGAAACGATGCGTACTCTTTCTCGTCGTCGCCTTTTGTTTATTCGTCTTTGGGAAATTATAATGGATATCCGCGCGTTTGTCAATAGTATGTGTAAGAATCACTTCATCAATATGCCCATCACATAGGATCTGGCCAAGTTCATCCCCTGCGACATCATGGCCTGTGCAGCCTGGGATTGAATGTCTTTTTGCAGGAACTTCATCATCTCCAGCGCCAGGTCGGCATCGCGGATTCTGCTCTCGGATTCCTCCGTGTTGAGCTTGGTTGTCTCGATGTTGTTAATCGCGTGCTCAAGCCGGTTTGTTGTGGCTCCCAGATTTGCGCGCTCGCTGTTGACAAGATTGGTGGCATTTTTGATTGCCTCCTGCGCCTTATTCGCGCCCTCCACTGTAGAGAGATCCAACTGGTCCAGCCCCAGCCCTTTGGAGGACATGTCGTTGATGTGCAGGTTCAGCCGCTGGTCCGCTCCGCCGTTGGCGCCGATCTGAAACACATTATTAGATGTGTCGTTGCCGGTACTCGCCTTTGTGGTATCAGCCGCGACATTGGCGCCCGCACTCACGTTCACATTGGTGATCACGCCCTCGCTCAGGTTGGCGGCTGTGTTGGAAAAGTCGATTTTGATCTCATTGCCGTCGCCAAAGTCAAATGTGACATCGGTGTCGGCCGCGGCCAGCTCCTGAGTGACGGACTGCTCTCCAACGCGGGCGGTGATGGATTTCACACCGTTTTCCTCTGTGATGGTGAACTTGGCGGGTCCTTCCAGCGTACCGGAGGATTCTATGTTGGAGATGCCCATGTTGTTTACAGCCTGGGTTCCCTGCTTGCCGCCAAAGGTTCCATCCAGCAGCTTCATGCCGTTGTAGTTAGCCGAATCGGATATCCTGTCCAATTCGCTCTTGAGCGCCTGGAACTCCTTGTTGATGTAGTCGCGGTCGTCGCTGCCCAAGGTGCCGTCGGCGGCCTTGACCGTCAGCTCTTTCATTCTGACCAGAATGTCCGAGGTGGTGTTCAGGTTCCCCTCGGCAGTCTGCACCAGAGAAATGGCGTGCTGCGCGTTTTCAGACGCTTTGGAAAGGCCCCTGATCTGACCGCGCATTCCCTCGGATATGGCAAGGCCCGCGGCATCGTCGGCCGCGGAGTTGATGCGATAGCCGGAGGAAACCCGGTTCAGCGCCTTTGTGGCCTGAGACTGATTTACGTATAGATTCCGGTAAGTCGAACTCATCGACGCAATCTGTGTGATCGTCATACAGTTTACCCCCCTTTGTGAATATAGACTGTGCAGGAATATATTTACTTATAATCAAGTATATTCCGATCCCGCCAAATTGTCAAGACACCGCTGGAAATCATTTCATATTTAAAAAATCCCTTGCTAAAAAGGCGATCACATCCTCCGGCTCAGCGCTTTCCGGCCTTATGGACCAGCGCGGGTCGGGCATGTCTTCCAGGTAGTGGGAGTCAGAGGAGCGCAGGATGCGCATTGTCCGCAGGATCGGGTGCTGCTCCCGCAGCGCCTCGGCATCGGCGCCAAGGGATATTTCGGCACAGCAAAACCCCAGCTCCGGCGGCACTGCGCCCAGACTGGACAGGATGCTGAACGAGGAGCGGTCGACGTGGGCGGGAAAGCAGAAGCCGCCGTATTCCTTTGCCAGTGAGCGCACCTCTTCAATGCTCACGGAGCTCGCAGTGACAAGCAGAAGCTCCTCGCTGCCCAGCACTTGGTCTCGGGCGTCCATGTAGAGCTGCTCCCCGAATAGCTTCGGCTTGTTTTTTATGGGCGGCAGCGTGGTTTTGATGTAGGCGCCGAAAGCCTCGGCGCGCTCAAGGCCGGGAAACAGAAACACCACATGAATCTCCTCGGAGGTGCATAGCTCCATGCCGGGGAGCACGATCAGCTCCGCCTCCCGGCTCGCCTCCACGGCGCTGCGGCAATTTCCGGTGGTGTTGTGGTCGGTGAGCGCAATCACGTCGTACCCCGACAGCTTCGCCATGTTTACGATGTTATAGGGCGTCATGTCCCCGTCACCGCAGGGGGAAAGGCAGGAATGCAGGTGAAAGTCGTACCAGAGTCTCACCTGCCGGTCCCTGCCAGCGGCGCGATCTCCACGGCCAGCCGGAACGCGTTCCGCCCGCTGGACAAAATGGGAACGCCGTTTACGTCTGCCTGCCTTTTCGCGTCGTCGTCCAGATGGGAGTCCTCACAGAGCAGCACACAGGAAACCTCCGTGAGCTTGGCAACCGCCACCGCGTTCACATTGCCCATCACGGTGATCCACACATTTTTCTCCTCCGCCCTGCTCATCACCCAACTGAGCAGATCGCCGATGTAGCATCCCTCGATTTCGTTGTCCATGCCGGATTCTCCCGCCAGGACCTCTAGGGAAAGCGCTTCGCGCAGCTCTTTTACCGTCACTTGGACTCCTCCTCCAGATTCGTTTCCAGATGGGTTGAAATCTCGATGCCAGCCACACTGGCCTCCTGGCGCAGAATAAAGATACAATCATTTAATCGCGCGTGGTGCCCGGTTACAATATCCTCCGCCAGCGCGCGGCAGGACGGCGCCCCGCAAGAGCCGCAGTCGAGGCTGGGCAGGCGCTCTTCGAGCTGCGTGATTTCGGACATCATCTGCATGGCGGTCTGCACATCGTCCGAAAGGCGCATCACACCGGTGTACTCCAGTGCCTCTTTCCACTTCAGGCTGGAGATCGAAATGCTTTCCAGCCTGTTCAGCGAAACGGGGAGGTATTTGCGCAGCTGCTGTATCCGCGCCTTTGCCACATAGGGATTTTCAACGGTGAGCACTCCGCCCACGCATCCCCCGTGGCAGGCGTTCAGTTCGATAAAATCCAAGCCGCCGAGCCGGTCGTCCTCCAACTCCTCCAACACCTCGATCACGTTTTCAATGCCATCCGCCGCCAGGTATTTTTCCCGAATCAGCGCGGACGCCTCCCCCCCGGAGTTCGCCCAACTCACACCGATGATTCCGCTTTTTGCCAGCGGCCTCGCCGAGGTGATCTTGTTCATTTTTTCAAGCAGCCTGGGATATATCTCAGCAATTGAAAAAACACCGTCCACATGGGATCGCAGGGGCCCGATGGGCTGTATAACATCAGTCATTTTTGCGGGACAGGGTGTGATGAAGAACACGCCGATATCGTCGCTTTCAAGTCCTGTTTTTTCTTTTGCCTCGGCCCTGGCCATACCTGCCGCCAGATGCATGGGGGCCACCAGCGGCAGCACCTTGTCGCAGAGTCCCGGGAATTTCACGCGAATCAGCCGCACCATAGCCGGGCAGGCGGAGCTAATGATGGGGGTGGACAGCTTTCCCTCCCGTATCAGATGACGCGACGCGTCCGAGACGATCTCGGCAGCCCGCGAAACCTCGAAGACATCGTCGAAGCCTATGTCCAGCAGCCCGGTAAGCACAAAGTCTATGTCCGCCAGATTGTTGAACTGCCCGTATAAGGTTGGCGCCGGCAGCGCCACCGTATATTGAAAGCGCTCCATCATGTCCAATCCGTCGGTCACGGCGCGCTTTGCGTGATGGGGACACACCCGTATGCATTCCCCGCAGTCAATGCAGCGCTCGGATATGATGCGCGCCTTGCCGTCCCGCACCCGGATCGCCTGGGTTGGGCAGCGCTTGATACAGTTTGTACATCCCTTGCATTTTTCCTCCTCCAAGGTAACGCTGTGCAAAAACTTACGCATAGGGTGCACACCCCTTTCCTATTTCCAGATCGGTGGAATACGCCGCAAGCCGCCCGTTTCAGGAGGGGTTCATGGAGCTTTTTGCGCAAACCGTCATATATATTTTTGTGCCAACGCCAAGCTGTGATTCAATGTGCATGTCGTCGGTGTATTTTTTGATGTTGGGCAGGCCCATCCCCGCCCCAAAGCCCAGCGCGCGCACATCGTCGGGCGCTGTGGAGTAGCCCTCCTGCATCGCCTGCTCAATGTCCGCGATACCGGGGCCCGTGTCTTGCAAAAGCAGCTCGATTTTGTCCGGGCTCACTGTGACCTCGGCGTGGCCGCCGTTTGCGTGAATCACCATATTGATCTCCGCCTCGTACATGGCGATCGAAACGCGCCTGATCACATCGGGATTGAAGCCCAGCTGCTTGAGCAGGGCTTTCACCTTGCCGGAGGCCTCCCCCGCCCTGGTAAAATCGTCCGAGGGGACCTCGTAGCGCTGCTTGACCGCACCCATCAGTCGTTCCCCCCGCGAAGGCCCGCCTCGTACAACAGGCCGCACGCCGTGAACATCCTGTGCGCGGTGCTAATCACCATGACCCCGCACTCCTGCGCAAGGTCCAGCATCGCCTCGGTGGGTTTTTTTCCGCGCACAAAGCAGATGCAGAGCATGTCCAGCATCTCCGCGGTGCGGATTGCCTGGGGGTTCACAAGGCCTGTAAGCAACATGCCGTTATGCTTCACAAATGCCAGCGCATCGCTCATCATGTCGCTGCCGCACGCCGCCTCTATCTCAATCGACGTATCGCTGCCATATAGCACTTCCGCCTCCAAAACCTTAATAATCTCTTGCATTTTCATCTTCTGCCCTCCACCCTGTTTATCCTTACAGGATATAAAATCATACCCGCAGTATAACGATACCATTATAGCACGGAACAACCGCGTGCGCTTACAATTTTCTTGGAACATAATTAGTGAATTTGCCGGCTTCAAAATTTAAAATTAGGCAATATGTACAATCATCATCATTATTTTTATGATTACTTAATAAAATACCTGTGATGTAATAAATATGGACCATTATTAGCCATGGCAAACAATATCAAATCTTATAGATTTCCGGCCTCTTTTTTGTTATACTGTTCCTAAAATATCAAGCTGTGTCTTTTATATTCGTTGTAGAGACGCTTACAGGCAGGAGGACTTTCCAGATGCGGGAGCTTTCACTGAACGTGATGGATGTAGTACAAAACTCGATCACAGCCGGTGCGGCGCTAATCACGATTGCTGCATGTGAAAGCACGCATAACCATGAGCTTTCGATCACCATTGACGACAACGGCAAGGGCATGAGCCCCGACATGCTGGAAAAGGTGCAGAGTCCTTTTTTCTCTACCCGTACAACGCGGAAAATCGGGCTGGGGGTCCCCTTTTTCAAGATGGCCTGTGAGATGACCGGCGGCTCGTTCTCCATCACCTCCACCGCGGGAGAGGGCACCCGCGTAAAGGCGCTTTTCAAAACCGACCACATCGACATGGCACCGCTGGGGGACATCAGCGAAACTGTCCTGCTTCTGATCTCCTGCAATCCCACGCTGGATTTCGTTTACACCAGAAGCGTGGACGCTGTCTGCTTCACGCTGGACACCCGGGAGCTCCGCGAGATCCTGGGCGAGGATGTCCCGCTTTCCAGCTCTGATGTGGTGCTATGGATACGCGACTATCTTGCCGAGCAGCAGGCGCGGCTCGGCGCACAGGGCGCTTCCACTACTTAATGAAATCCAGTAGGTTCTTATAGACCTGTTCTGAAACCCGCCGCAGTGCGCCGAGCAATCAAAATGTATATTTTTGCCAGCGAATATCCGTGAAAAATTTTCGATTCATTCACACTCTCATAGCATTCCATCCACGGAAAGATAGTACGATGGATTCAGCCCAATATTGTTATTTTTTTATCATTGTTTTCAATCTATTATCTATTTACATAGCTGACTTGCCCGCGCACACCGGCGGCTTATGCGATGGGCTAACTACTTAAATAAGGCCGCAAAAAAGGGAGGAAGCAATAGAATGAAGTCATTGGAAGAGCTCAAGGCAAT
>Ga0153939_1000079_pt1 | contig 30596 bp, 23 predicted proteins | sample TSNJ023MetaG_FD_104734 | JGI IMG/M metagenome (GOLD analysis project Ga0153939, IMG submission 104734) | Attine ant fungus gardens microbial communities from New Jersey, USA - TSNJ023 MetaG | ecosystem: Host-associated > Fungi > Mycelium > Unclassified | place: USA: New Jersey, Brendan T. Byrne... | reverse complement strand
TCTTTATTTGGCTGCTTGTCCTTTTTGTCTACGTCGTCAAGTGTTTTAAAGCCGGCGTGATGCCATTTTTCAAGAATTTTATTCATGTAGGCAATGCTGAGCTTACCGGTTTTATCCACGCAGCGCTCATAGGCCTCACCTAAAAGCTCCTGCCGGAGACGCCATTCGTAAATCCATTTATAGGCCGCGTTTTCCTCATTTTTACTGGGGGAACGGTGATAGGTGCCTATCACGCTCTCCAGTTTTTTCCATGCCATGCTTTTTTCATCCAGCTCACGCAGCTTACTTTCAGCGGCCTCCACGGTAAAAACTTCATTCTGCGCCCAATCCCTTGCCACCGCTTCGATGTATGAGGTGCCGGTTTTTCCGATGCTCTTTACGTAATGTATCATCATGACGATCACCTCCACCGGCAGTCCGTAGTCCTCATGAATCTGCACAAGGGAGGAGGACAGGGCGGGTGAAAGGGTCTTGCCAAGAGTGTTTTCTGTCTCTTCCATTAAAAACTTCAGGTCGGAGGATTCACCGATGCGTGTGGCCACATAAACACCGTCAGGGCGTGTCATACGTTTTTTGGCCGGCCTCTCTTCTTTTTTTTCGGCCTTCGTTTGCAGCGCCAACCCTTTGGCGGCGGGATCTGAGAGCGGTTCTCTCTGAACCGCTGAAACAGGACTGCCGGAAGCGGGGAGAAGCCTGCTCCCTTTTTTTGTGAGCAAACCGGCGTCCACCCAATAATCTATGGCCTCTTCCGCATTTTCATCACGGATTCCGGTGGCCTTAGCGGCGTCTTCAACAGAAAAATCTTCGCCGCTGTGGCGAAGCATCCATAAAATCACCTTCAGTTGTTCTTTTCCGGCAAGCTTCAGATGTTTATCCACGATTTCGGCCGGAACGGCAAAAACCGAATTCCATATTCCCATATTAAAGCTGTATTCCATTCGCTGGTTCAAATCCTTTTCTTTATCCTGCCCTGTCCGCGGCGGTTTGGTATCTGAGGCTCGGTTCGCGATTTATTATAGCATAATGCCGGTCGATTTTAAAGCGGATTATTTTGTCCGTCTCCCTGAAATCCGGAAATGTATTTTCAGATTCCCTGCTTGACGATGCCGGTTTTTTTTAGTATAATAAACAAGCATTTCAGAAATGCTACTGTGGCTCAGGGGTAGAGCAGCTCACTCGTAATGAGCAGGTCGTCGGTTCAATTCCGACCAGTAGCTCCAAAGACTGCGCAATCCAAACGGTTTCAGGAGATAAAGGTATTAACGGCGGAGATGTTATTCTCCGCCGTTAAGTCCGTTTGTATCACAAATAGGAAGCTTGCCTGCCTGTCCAGCCTACTGCGCAGCTTTCGTATTGATAAAAATATGGATTGCTGTGTGCTAATGAAATCTAGAGCGTTTATATTAACGGAAGGAAAAGCAATATGAAAAATTTTATATCAATTTTAGATTATACAAAAATAGAATTAATAGAGATTTTGGATAGAGCGGACATTTTAGCAGATGCCTGGAATAATAATTGCATGCCTCAATCTATGAAAAATAAGCAAATCGCTTTATGGTTTTATGGACAAGGTTTTCGTAATCGCGTTGCATTTGAGGTTGGCGCACGTGCTATGGGCGCATCTGTTTCCTATATTCCAGGTGAGCTTGGCGTACACGAACCTTTGGAGGATATTGGACATTACCTTGACAAATGGTTTGATATTATCGTTATAAGAGCAAAAAGCCATAAAGATTTATGTTATTTGGCAGATAATACAACCGCCACAATCATTAATGCAAGGACAGATTTTAATCATCCCTGTGAAATAATGGGCGATTTACAATTTATCCGTAAACAAAGAGGATCTCTCGAAGGCTTAAAGGTTACATTTGTTGGCGAAGTGACTAACCTTTGTATGAGTTGGTTTGAAGCTGCTGCGAGATTGCCTATTCTCGTTACGCAGGTAGCTCCAATAAATTACTTAGCTAATAAAAAAATCCTCTCATCTTTCAATAGCAATTCTGTCGGTAAAATAACCGTCACGAATAAACTTGACAGCTTACTGCCGGAAACCGACTTGCTTTACACAGATTGTTGGCCAAAATCAGAAAATATGAAAGAAATAGAGGCAAACTTTTTACCATATCAGATAACTGGTGAACGAGTTACTCGGTTACATAAGAAATCTGTCTTCCTGCCTTGTCCGCCTGTTACTAGAGGACAGGAAGTTTCTGCCGAGGCTATGGATTCTGATTATTGTATGAACTATCAAGCAAAAGAGTTTTTGTTGCATACTCAAAATGCGATAATGGAAATGGCGCTTTGCCTCTAATAATATGTAATATATTCCCAACTGACGCTCCTATCCTATCCGCAAGGTCTTTCTGCGCCGGTCCCCGGATTTCCAGCATAATTGATATATTTTGCCCTATCCCTTCATCTGCGCTTAAATGCTCTGTCAAGTTCACTCCACCTAAAATCGTTTTTTACGGGTTTATCGCACAGTGTCCGATGTCAGAGGGATTTCCGGGATGCTGTCGGCCGTACCTTCAAGGGGCGGGATATCGCCGCTTTCTATAAGCTGCCTGTTACTTAGGCGGCTGCCTGCGCGGTTCAGCGCCTTATTGGTGAAAATCAAAAGGGACAGCACAATGAGGATCAGCCCGGTGCCTAGCAGCAGGTACTCGATGGGGATGGCATCGGCGAGCGGCCCGAAAAGCAGCATACTAAGGGGCATCAGGCTGGTACTGATCATCGTCTGCAGGGAGAAAACGCGGCCGATGTACTGCGGATCGACCCGCTCCTGCAGCAGTGTGATGGCCGGTGTGTTGAAGAAGGGCATGGTAAAGCCGATGAAGGTCATAACGCCCACATAGGGCGGGAAGGGCATGGTGAAGCCCAAAACGGTGGTTCCGATAGCCATGAAGAGCCCCGCGAAGGCGGAGGTGCGTATGCGGTTATGAAACCCGCCCCAGATGGAAATCAAAATGCCGCCCAGCAGCATTCCCACGGAAAAGGCGACTTCAATGACTGTCAGGCGCCACACATCGTCGCCGTAGTTTCGCGCTGTCTGCAGAGGGGTCAGAAAGCTTATGGGGCCGATGCAGATCCAGATGCCGATGCAGATGAACAGCAGACCTCTAAGCCAGGGAGTTTTCATTGTATAGCTCAGGCCGCTTTTGATGTCCTTTAAATAACCTCTGGAGCTGGAGCTTTGTTCCACGGTTTTTTCTTTTTCCGGCAATTTGAACAGAAACAGTATGGCGCAGATGGCGATAACCGCCGTGATAACATCGATGAAAAAAATAACCTGCAGCGGGGCAAAGCCCATCAGTGCACCGCTCACCATCGGTGAAACGAGGCCGACAACAGAATTCAGCGTTCCGTATAATCCGTTGATGCGGTTCAGCTGTTCGGTGGGGACGACATCCGGCAGCATGGCGTTGATACAGGGCTGCTGTACGGCGCCGCCGAAGGCGCGTATGGCAAGGGCGCCAAGCAGGAACCATATGTTTCCGTTTCCGGTGATGAAAATGACGGCCAGAACCAGCGTAGCCGCGGCAATGGCGCCGTCTGAAATGATAATGAGCATTTTTCGGTTGTAGCGGTCCGCCCATACGCCCGCAAGGGGACTGAGCAGGAAGGTTGGCAGAAAGCCGAATACAATCGCAAGGGTTGTATAGATGCCGCTTTTTGTTGTCAAGGTGATGTGCCAGGTGATGGCATATTGCACCAGGGATGATCCGAAGATTGAAATCATCTGGCAGGCAAGAAAGATGGCGATGTTCTTTTTCCACTTGTAATTCATAAATCCCCCTTATCGCTTCATTTCATGAATCCCTATTGTAGCATGTGACAAATTCCATGATAAATCCCGAGGGGAAACATAAATGACAATTTCCTGACAACTCTCTTAAGCAAATATGCAAATTTATTTGTGCCGTAAATATGACATACCGCTGTCAGTTAATCTGTGCTATACTGAGCGCAGGTGGCGGATTGTCCCGCCGAAATTGAATGAGATATGGGAGGTAGCTTAGTTTGAAAATTAAACAGAAGGGAACGGTACCGGGCGGCGGTTGTTTATCAGCCTTGCTTCGTGCAAAAAGTACCGTATGGCGGTTTTTATGATCGAATTACCTGAGGCCCTTACGCTTGCAGAACAAATTGGCGAAACAGTGACCGGGAAAACCATAACGGAGGCGGTGGTCGCGCAGTCCCCCCACGGGTTTGCCTGGTATTCCGCGGAGCCGCCGGAGTTTCGCGAAATGCTTGTCGGCCGCACCGTGACACACGCAAAGGCCGTGGCCGGGTTTGTGGAAATGTTTATGGATGAGCTGTGCCTGTCGGTGCATGACGGGGCAAAGCCGCAATACCTTGCGCCGGAGGATTCGGAACCCAAAAAGCACCAGCTGCTCGTCCGTTTTGACGACGGCAGCGCGGTGGTTTTCAGGGTACAGATGTACGGCGGAATGAGCATTTACCGGCCGGAGGAGAACCAAAGCCCATATTACCGTGTGGCGGTCGATAAGCCCACGCCGCTGGAGCCCGGCTTTACAAAGCAGTATTTTGAGGGTATCCTGTCGGATACCTCACCGAAGCTGAGCGCTAAAGCGCTGCTTGCGACAGAACAGCGGATCCCCGGACTTGGAAACGGCTGCCTGCAGGACATATTACTGCGGGCGCATGTGCATCCGCAGTCTCGATTGTCCGCCCTTTCAAGCGCGGATTTTGACAGCCTGTACGAAAGCGTTCCCTCCACACTCCGGGAAATGGCCGAAAAGGGGGGGCGCAGTACGGAAAAGGATTTCCACGGAAATCCGGGCGGCTACCATGCGATGCTCTCTGCAAAAACTGTAGCCTATCCCTGCCTGCAGTGCGGTGGCCCGGTGACGCGTAAGGCGTTTTTAGGCGGCAACGTCTATTTTTGCGACTGCTGTCAGCCCTTAAAAAAGTAATGGCGGAAACAGGACTTTGGTGCGGTTTTTGATGGATGCAGCTGATATGAAAACAAAAAAACACTGTCCGCTGCAGCTTTGTGCATGGGACAGTGTTTTTTTGCTTAATTGATGACCCTGTGGTAACGAGTGATCTGCGTTTTTTCGCTGAAGCCCAGCAGACCATAGGCTTTAGCGTATTCCTCTTTGCCCTCGGGGCAGTCAAAGACCAGTTCGCTGCAACCGTTCATTTTGGCCCACTTTCCACACTTTTCAACCAATCGTGTGCCAAGCTTCTTGTTTCGCCATTCCTCGTCCACGCATACACGGCGCAGTACGGCGGAAGGCAGCTTCGTGCGGTTTTCAATGCTGTCATGCTGCAGCTCACACTGGGCAAAGGCAATCACGGTTTCATTGCGGACAACAACATAAATCTTGCCGTTTCCGGATGCGATGACCTTATGAATCTCCTTGTACAGATTGTCGTAAGTGAGATCCTCAAAGTATTTCAGCGCCAAAAGTGTTATCTGCCGGGTTTCGAAAAGTTCAGCGGTTTTGAGATTAATCACGGAATCCTCCTGCATGGCATGGTCACTCCTTGCCTAACAATTATATATTTAGCATTATAACATGCAAATTGGAGTTTGCCAAGTAAAACAGGAAAGTATTTTTTTTAACAAAATCAGACGCATTCTCTCTTAAAACAGTTAATAGTATTAATACCAGTTATGGCAGAAATAATCTGTTCCGTTTGCGGGGCTGCTGTACACCTTCCATATGGCGTCACCCGCAGGCGAGCCGCCGAAATCCGCGACGGTTTTAGGGATTTTCGTACCGTTTTCCAGTGTGTCACGGCAAAGGTTCAGCCAGTAAGTTGTGGGGGACTGCCGTTTATATGCGCCGCTTTGCAGCACGCCGAAGAAGGCCGAATAGTTCACAACGTCGCTGATGGAGTTGATGCCGGGATGCCTCCAGGGATGGTCGACCATGTTGACCATGACGCCCGCAACAGCTTCATGGGCCCAGCGCTCATTGGCTCCGCCGATTTCCGCCATGACGATCTGCGCCATTTTATACAGCTCTTCCTCTGTATAGGGGTATACGGGTTCTTTTTTGAATTTTCCGCCGTTTGCGCGGTATTCGCTGAGCTTGTCCCGCAGTGTGGCGATGTCGTGAGCATACTCGGTAAAGAGATAGGTTTTCTCCTGGTCAACCTTATCCATGTTGATTTTTGCGTTGCGGCGGCTTTCTATGATGCTGCCAAGCTCAATGGAATGGGCGTCGCCCTGGTTCGCGTAATACTGCATTTTTGCCATATAGTCCGGGTACCAGCTGTATTTCGTGCAGTATTTGTCAATTTCCAGCATGATCTGACTGCCGTCGGAATGGTAAACGGTGAAGAAATCGGTTTTGGGAAGGCGGCTGCCGATGCGGTCAATTTTCTCATTGCGCAGGGCCTCCAGGTTTTTTCCGTACTGTAAGGATTCGGGTGTATTGTCGGCGGCGCATTCGTACATTTCGCCCAGAAAATCGCGGTTTTCATCTTCACTCGCAGCAGAGACAGTGAGCGGCATGATCAAAAGGCATATGCCAAGTAGTATTGAAATGACTTTCTTCATATCGTTTTTAACTCCTTATCTTTTGTCGTTTGAGTGTTTTCAGGCATTGCAGGTATTTTAGGCCCCTTTTCTTCCGTTTATTCCAAAAACAGGAAAAAATGTATAAATTTTCCTGTTTTTGAATACGGTAATGATAGCAACGAAGAAAAGCGTAATTTGCCGGAAAAGATGAGGCAGGGAAAATTCGGTAATAATCCACAAAAATTATTGCCGATATCCCGCGAAAAGGCCGGTGTTATGCGGAATATCACGTGTGACGCCACAAAGGCGCGGACAAAGGGCTGAGTGAAAAAGCATAAAAATGGAAGCAGTGGCAGTTGCAGGATGCATAAATATGCATCCTGCAACTGCCACTGCGAAAGGTGGACGAAAGCCTTTATTTCATTCTTAAGGCCCGTGTGGCGTTGAGCACAGCAAGAACCATGACGCCCACGTCGGCGAAAATAGCCGTCCACATGTCCGTCAGGCCGAACGCGCCGATGACGAGCACGGCGGCTTTGACCATAAGGGAAAAGACGATGTTTTGTTTAACAATCTTCAGCGTCCGTTTGGCTTGAAGGATGGCCATCGGGATTTTTGAGGGCTTATCGTCCATGATGACGATGTCGGCGGCTTCGATGGCGGCGTCTGAGCCCAGCGCGCCCATTGCGATGCCGATGTCGGCACGGGACAGCACCGGCGCGTCGTTTATGCCGTCGCCGACAAACGCAAGCTTCCCTTTACCGCTTGTCTCGCTCAAAAGCTCTTCCACTTTCTCCACCTTGCCGGCGGGCAGCAGTTCGGTCCATACGGCGTCAAGGCCCAGCTTCCTGGCCACGGATTCGCCCACGGCCCTGCTGTCGCCGGTGAGCATGACTGTCCTCTTGACGCCGTTTTCCTTCAGCCCCTTTATGGCAATAGCCGCGTCGGGCTTGATTTCATCGGATATGATGATATGCCCGGCGTATATTTCGTCTACGGCCACGTGAACAACGGTGCCGCTTAAGTGACAGTCATGCCACGGTATGGAAAAGCTTTCCATGAGCCCCCGGTTGCCGACGGTCACGGTTTTTCCGTCCACTATGGCTTTGATACCGTGGCCCGCCAGCTCTTTTGCGTCTGTAACCCTGCTGCTGTTTATTTCCTTACCGTAGGCTTCCTTAAGGGAGCGCGAAATCGGATGGTCGGAATAACTTTCGGCCAATGCCGCGTATTCCACAAGGTCGGATTCGGAAATCACATCGGGATGAACAGCGGTGACACGGAAGGTTCCCTTTGTCAGTGTGCCGGTTTTATCGAAGACGACGACTTCCGTATCGGCAAGGGCCTCAAGGTAACCGGCGCCCTTGACGAGAATGCCCTTTTTCGAGGCTCCGCCGATTCCGCCGAAAAAGCTCAGCGGAATGGAGATCACGAGGGCGCAGGGGCAAGAGATGACAAGAAAGATCAGCGCGCGACGGGTCCATTCGCCCCAGTTTCCGCCTGTGATGAGGGGTGGCAGTACCCCCAGCAGCACCGCGGCAATGACGACGACAGGGGTATAGTATCGCGCAAACTTTGTGATGAAGTTTTCCGTCTTCGCCTTTTTTGCGCCGGCGTTTTCCACAAGGTCGAGGATTTTCGAAACGGTGGATTCCCCAAAGGGCTTTGTCACCTCAATGCGCAGTACACCGGACTGGTTGATGCAGCCGCTTATGACACTGTCGCCGACTCCGGCGGTTCTGGGGAGGGATTCACCGGTGAGCGCCGCGGTGTCGAGCGTGGAACTGCCTTCACGCACAATTCCGTCCAGCGGGATTTTTTCACCGGCCTTGACGAGGATGATGTCGCCGGTACCCACTTCCTCGGGATCCACCTTTACGGCGGCGCCGTCCTTTTCTATGTTTGCGTAGTCCGGGCGGATATCCATCAGCGCCGATATGGATTTTCTCGAGCGGCCCACGGCGTAGCTTTGGAAAAATTCACCCACTTGGTAAAACAGCATGACGAACACGCCTTCGGCATAATCTCCGAGACACAGTGCGCCGATGGTGGCGATGGTCATGAGGAAATTCTCATCGAACACCTGCCCGTGGGCGATGTTGCGCACAGCCCGCCACAGGATGTCATAGCCGATGACAAGATAGGGAAGAAGGAATAAAATCAGTTTCCATACACCCTCTGCCGGAATCAGGACCGCAAGGATCAGAAGGATCACGGAAAGGATGATCCGTATGGTGTTTTTCTTCAGTTTACTTGACATGATTGCACCGCCTTATCTGATATTGATCACACAGTCGGGCTCAATTTTTTTACAGATCCTGACAATTTGCTTCATGATGCCGTCAAACTGGTCGTCATCGGCGTCGACGGTCATTTTCTGAGTCATAAAGCTGACGCTCGCGTCGCCCACGCCGTCCATTTTTTTGATGGCGGCTTCCATTTTCGCGGCGCAGTTGGCGCAGTCCAGGTCGGTAAGCTTAAAGGTTTTTTTCATGCTGATTCTCCTTGAAATACTTATTCGGAAACATGTTCCATACCTTGGTCGATGATGGTTCTCACATGACTGTCGGAAAGGGAGTAAAAAATCGTCTTTCCCTCGCGGCGGTACCGTACAAGCTTTGCCTGCTTCAGTGCGCGCAGCTGATGGGAGATGGCCGACTGTGACATTCCGAGCAGCTGCGCGATGTCAAACACGCACATTTCAGACTCGAAAAGCACATATAGAATTTTGATTCTTGTGGAATCGCCAAAAATTTTAAACAGCTCGGACAGGTCGAAAAGGATCTCCTCGTCCGGCATTTTTTTCAGCACCTTCTGGACAACATCCTTGTGCGCATGGATGAATTCACCGTTCTGGATGCTGATTTCCTCGTTCATGAGTCACCCTCCTTCTACAAACAATGTATCATATGAATGATTGTTCATATGATGTAATTCTATTATATACAGTGCCGCCCATTTGTCAATACTATTTCACGAAATTTTTAAAAGTTTTTTTCTTTTTAAAGCGCCTTTTATTTACGGTGCCTGGTCTAGTAGATTGCCATAGGGAAGCCCGTTGTGTTAAAATGAAGCGCAAAGGGGGAGATCCGTATGGAAATTCAAATCAGAGCGTTTCAGGACAAACAGAAGCTGTATGCGCACGCGGCAGCCGAACTGAGAAGGATCAGCGCAGACAGGGAGGATTTTATCAGCCTTCTGAGTAATGCGTCGGCGCTTTTGCATATGCTGGTGAAGGAAATCAACTGGGTGGGGTTTTACCTCATGAAAGGTGGGCGGCTTGTACTGGGGCCTTTTCAGGGAAAACCCGCCGTGACAAGGATCGGGATGGGTGAAGGCGTATGCGGCACTGCCGCCGCCACACGGGAGGTACAGCTTGTGGAAAATGTGCATGCGTGCGAGAATCACATTGCCTGCGACCTGCATTCGCGCTCAGAAATCGTCGTTCCGATGCTTAGAAACGGGGAGCTTCTGGGAGTGCTGGATATGGACAGCCCGGTGTATTCCCGTTTTGATGAGCAGGACAGGGCGGGGCTGCGGGCCTTTGTGGAAACGCTGCTTTCGCTGTGTGATGGCACAGATGGAAGGATAGATGTGTAAATACATAACACCGGTATGAAGAAAGGCGCTGTGAATGCATGCAATCGCATTCACAGCGCCTTTCTTTCATATATGGATTAATCCGCTTCAGCGAAATCACCGCCGGACATGGAGATGGAAACCGAATGTACGGAGGCATACGCGGGGTTTCCTGGCGCCGCGGCTTTCGCCGATTCAGGCGCTTCCGCCAGAGAATCCTTCGGAAGTTCAAGCCCGCCAGGCTGCGGCAGCAGCGGTTCCTTCTGGACAATGGGAAACCGAACCTGTACAAGGAAAATATCGCCGTCCGTGCGAAGGATGAATTTGCCCCCGCAGGCCTCCGTAAAGCTTTTGGCGATGGAGAGTCCCAGTCCGCTGCCCTCTGTGGTGCGGTTCTTGTCGCCGCGGATGAAGCGCCCGGTCAGGTACTCCGCCGCGGTGGTGTCCAGCTCGTTTTTCGCGATGTTCCGGATGATGACCTCAGAGCTGCCCTCCGATTCCTTTAACGTGATATAAGCTCTGCTGCCTTCAAGGGAGTACTGGGAGGCATTGCGGATCAGGTTCTGGAACACGCGGTACAGCTTCTGCCCGTCCGCACGGATGACCATCGGGGTCTCCGACACGTCCACGCGCCACGTGATGAGCGTACTTTTTATGGTTTCGTCCATTTCGGCAAGGGTCTGGTGCAGCAGCTTGCTGATGTCGATGTTTTCCATGTTCAGCGCGATGTTGCCCGTGGCGGCCTTCGAAACCTCGAAAACATCCTGCACGATGTTTGAAAGCCTGTCTGCCTTTCTCTGCAGGGTTTGGATATAATCCCGCACATGGGGCGGCAGGCCCGGCTCCTTGCGCAGCAGGTCGATGTAGGTGATGATGGACGTCAGCGGCGTTTTGATGTCGTGGGAAACGTTGGTGATAAGCTCCACCTTTGTCTTATCCGCCTTGATGCCCTCCTCCACGGCCTTTTCGATGCCGGTGCGGATCATGTTCAGCTGCATGGCAAGGTCGTAAAAGCTGGAGCCGGGCGGGATGATGTTGACCGCTCCCAGGTTTCCGCCGTACATTTCCTCCACCTGGCACATGATTTGCGTCAGATCCTGCAGGTCGTTATTCAGCGTGACCACATACCAGGATATCGTGCCGATGACGCCGCCGGTGGCGAAGAGGACGATGGCAAGGCAGGTGAAGATAAATACCTCATAGGAATAAAACAGATTTGTGCTGTTGTTCAGCATATTGACAAAGGCCACGGCGCTCACCGCGAGCATGACGATGGAGATGACGATCATGATAGAGGATACCACACGGCGCCTGGCCTTTTTTTCGTAGCTGTCCGACAGGTTTTTTCCGCCTATGAGCGTGATAATGGAGTTTACGATGTTTCGCTTAAAGAAGGTCTTGTTGTGACCGAGGTCCAGGCAAAGCAGGTAGATTACCAGCATGACCGCAAACAGCAGGAGCCAGAAGTTATCGGTCATAAAAGACGCGTAAATCACCGCCGGAATGACGATCAGTTTCAACTCCACCCATATCTTCATCAAAAAGGCCGCGAACTCCTTTTCAAATTGTTTTCTGTCCCGGCGGAAAATGAAAATCAACAGCAGGTTCGCCAGAACCAGCAAAACGGCGCAGGTGAATCGCAGCGTCATCTCCTGTGGGATCTCCCCCTCGGTGAGCAGGTAATTGCCCCAGCTCGTAAGGTCGCCGCCCAGCTCCGGGGTGAAGACGAGGATCAGCAGGGCCGCCGCGATGATGCACAGGCCATAAACCGTGAAAATCATGCAAACCCAGGAAATCAAGCCTGCGAAAAAATTCGTATGGTCAGTGTTTTTCGATTTTGTAGCCAATACCCCACACCACCTTTAAGTATTCGGGCTCACTGGGATTGAGTTCGATTTTTTCACGGATTCTGCGAATGTGAACCATAACGGTATTCTCTGTGGAATAAGCCGATTCATTCCAGATTTTACTGTAAATTTCCTCCGCGGGGAAAATACGGCCGGGGTTGCGCATGAGCAGCTCGACGATCTTCGTCTCGGTGGCCGTGAGCTTGATGGGGTCTCCGTCGGCATACAGCACATGCTCATCCGTGTTAAAGCACAGGCGGCCGTTGACGATGTTGTTTTCAGAGCTTGCGTTGATGTCGCCGAGGCTCGTGTAGCGGCGCAGCTGGGACTTGACCCGGGCGGAAAGCTCCATCGGGTTGAAGGGCTTTGTAATGTAGTCGTCCGCTCCGACGGATAGGCCGATAACCTTGTCGCTGTTTTCACCTTTGGCGGATAAAACGATGATGGGCAGATTTTTCTTTTCCCGTATTTTCATGATAGCGGAAAGGCCGTCCATTTTTGGCATCATCACATCGATGACGATGAGATGGATTTCTTTTGTGAGCGCAATATCCAGCGCCTCCATGCCGTCATAGGCCTTAAAAACGCTGTAGCCTTCGTTTTCGAGATTCAGCGCAATCGCCCGCACAATCTCGTGGTCGTCGTCCACGACCAAAATGTTTTTCTGCAAGCCGTCCATAATACATGCCGTTCACAGGCGAAGCTTCCTGCGCCCGTGTGTCCCTTTCATATTTCGTTTATATTACATTACCGTAAGCCGCTGTTTTCCTGACGATACAGTGATACTATTGTACATTCAGCATAGCGTAAAAAACTTAATGAGAAGATGAATGAATTCTTACAATTGTCTTTCATGTTTTTATTTTATCGGGAAGCTCAAAGGGATTCAACCGTTCTGTTCTATATATTTTTGCATCCGCATATTTTTTAATAAAAACTGTTTGAGGTGCATGATGGGGAAAAAGCTTTTAAAGTACAGCTCGCCGATCACGGCGGTTATCGCCGTGCTGGCAATTTCGGCGATGGTGGTCATCGGAGCGTACAAAAACGGGAATATCACGGCGGCCTCCGCTGAAATCTCCAATTGGGGCCTGAGCTTTCAGGCCGAAGGGCAGCCGCCGGTGGCCAACGCCACGGCGGAATACCTGTCGGAGTACGACGCCCTTTACTGCGAGGACACAGACGAAAAGGTACTGTACCTTACCTTTGACGCGGGCTTTGAAAACGGCAATATGCCGCAGATTCTCGAAGCGCTGAAGGCCCATAATGTCAAGGCCACGTTTTTTCTTGTGGGAAACTTTTTCGAAAAGGAGCCGAAGCTTGTGAAGCAGATGGTCAGCGAGGGCCACACCATCGGAAACCACACCTACAGCCATCCCGACATGTCGGCTATCGGGAGCAAGGAGAGCTTTAAGGCGGAGCTGGAGAAAAACGAGGAGCTCTACAAGGAAATCACGGGACAGGATATGTTAAAGCTTTACCGGCCGCCTCAGGGGAAGTTCTGCCAGTCAAACCTTGTGATGGCGCAGGAGATGGGTTATAAGACCGTATTTTGGAGCCTTGCCTATGTGGACTGGTACCAGGACGACCAGCCGTCAAAGGAGGAGGCCTTCTCAAAGCTGGTGCCAAGAATGCACGAAGGGGCTGTGGTGCTGCTTCACAGCACCTCTGCGACCAACGCGGAGATTCTTGACGAGCTGCTGGGCAAATGGGAAGACATGGGCTATGTGTTCGGCGATTTGGAGGCCTATCTTTACGGGGAGCAGGATCCCGCGGGGAAGGCTCCGTTAGAGTGAGAAGGATTGAAGAAAGCGCTGCCATTCAATAGAACGAACTGCAACAATGTATATGCGCAATGCAAATAATTCCTTCTTGCTCCTATAACAAGACATATCACAGCCAAGCATAATACTGTCACAGGAAATCACATTGGAAAAACCACAAGGAGCCGTCCTAAGGTGCATAGTTATGCACCTTAGGACGGCCCTAATCTATGCTTAAGGGAATGTTCTGCAGGTTACGTCATTACCCGCGGCGCATCCGGCTGCGCTCCTTTGCATTTTCACGCCTGTCCGTGTATAATAGAGTTGACGTGGGGTATGTGCGGAATTTATCATCATGGAGCATAACATCATGGAAAAATGTAAAATAGCGGTGATCGGCGCGGGCGCGGCGGGATTGATGGCCGCCTGCACCGCTGCAAAAACGCTGAAGGAACGAAACGAAGGGGGAAGGGTCTTACTGCTGGAAGGGAACGCGAAGGCCGGGCGGAAGCTGCTCACGACCGGGAACGGGCGCTGCAACCTCAGCAACAAGAATCTTTCCGCTGACTTTTATCACGGTGACACAAAGGAGCTTCCAGCGTTTTTGCGGGAATACGGCACGGCAAAAATGACCGGAGCCTTTGAGGAAATGGGGCTTTTGACGGTGTGCGGCGAGCGCGGCGAGGGGTGGATTTATCCCCGCAGCCTGCAGGCTGCCGCCGTGCTGAAGGCCCTGTTGAGCGCCTGTGAGGAAAACGGCGTGAGCTGCAAATACGAGTTTGGTGTTTTTTCGGCACTGCCTCATTCGGGAGGTTTTCTGCTGAAGGCGGATAACGGGGAAAGCCTGTTTGCGGAAAAGTGCATTGTGGCCTGCGGCGGCAAGGCCTCACCCGCTCACTCCGGCGGAAAAAACGGCTATGACATCGCGGTTCAGGCGGGCCATACGGTAAGCGCCCTGTCGCCGTCGCTCACGCCGCTTCGGTGCGAAGACAAAATGCTGCGCGCGCTCAAGGGGGTGCGCTGCAGGGCGAAGGTCACGCTGCTGGCGGCAGACAAGGTGCTTGCAGCAGACGGCGGAGAGGTCATTTTTGCAGAGAACAGCCTTTCAGGCATCTGCGTGATGAATCTGTCCAGCTATCTTGCGGATTATGACAGGCTGCATAAAAGGGCCGGGGACTGCCGGGAGAAGATTCGGCTTTCCCTGGACCTCATGCAGGAGCTGTCAAAAGAGAAGCTGACGGTCTATTTGCGGCGCTTATGCCTTCAGCACCCGGAAAGGCCGGCCTGCGAGCTGCTTTGCGGCACTTTGCCGCTGAAACTGGGGCAGGAGCTGATGAAACGGGTGATGATGCAATCGGGCGGTCAGAAAAAGGCGGCTTATGATCCGCTTATGCCGCTTTGCGCCCTTGATCAGCAGACGCTGTCCCGGGTTTCGCGGATACTGAAGGAGCTTGTGTTTACGGTGACGGGAACCGGTTCCTTTGAACAGGCGCAGGTCACCGCCGGGGGGATTCCTATGAACGAAATTTCCTTGCAGACGATGGAATCCAAAAAGCGCGCCGGGCTGTACTTTGCCGGTGAAATTCTGGACGTAAACGGACGCTGCGGCGGCTATAACCTGCATTTTGCCTTCGCAACCGGGATGGCGGCGGGTAAAAGCGCCGCCAGCGATATCATTTTTGTGTGAGGGATTATGCTGAGAATATCGGAACTACGCATCGGTCTGGACGATTCCGCCGAGGCGCTGAAAAGAAAAACGGCAAAGCGGCTGGGCGTGCCGGTGCGGGAAATTAAAAGCATCACTCTTGTGAAGCGGGCCGTGGACGCGCGGGAGAAAAAAAACATCTTTTTTAGCTGCGTCGTGGATGTCTCCCTTCATGGGGGCGAAGCCGGTCTGCTGAAAAAACTCATTGACAGCCGGGTTCAGGAAGCGGAGCCGAACGAATACGAGCTGCCCCGCGCAAAGCCTTTGCGGCAGCGCCCGGTTGTCATAGGGTTTGGCCCCGCCGGGATGTTCGCCGCGCTGATTCTAGCGAAATGCGGGCAGAGCCCAATCGTACTGGAGCGCGGGCTGCCCGTGGAGCAGCGGCAGCGAAGCGTCGGACGGTTCTGGAAATCCGGACAGCTGGACGTGAATTCCAATGTACAGTTCGGCGAAGGGGGCGCGGGAACCTTTTCCGACGGAAAGTTGACCACGGGAACAAAGGACCGGCGCATGCGGAAGGTGCTGTTGGAATTTGTGGCGGCTGGAGCGCCGGAGGAAATCCTTTATGACGCCAAGCCCCACATCGGTACGGACCGGCTGCAGGGGGTGGTGAAGTCCATCCGCGAGGAGATTCTGCGGCTGGGAGGCGACGTGCGCTTCAGTGTTACGGTTTCCGACTTTATCGTGAAGGACGGCGTTCTTTGCGGCCTGAAAATCCGAAAGGCGGGGGGCGGCGCGGAAGAAACCTTCCCATGCGATACGGCTGTTCTGGCGGTGGGCCATAGCGCCCGGAATGTTTTTAGACGGCTGCGGGACCGGGGCGTGGCGCTGCAGCCAAAGGCCTTTTCCGTGGGCGCGCGCATTGAGCACCCCCGGGAGCTCATCGACAAGGCGCAGTATGGCGCGTTTGCGGGGCACAGGGCGCTGGGCGCCGCCAGCTACAAGCTTGCGGCCCATCTGCCGAACGGGCGCGGTGTGTATACCTTCTGTATGTGTCCCGGCGGCGTCGTAACAGGCGCGGCGTCAGAGGAGGGCGGCGTGGTGACAAACGGCATGAGCCGCCATGCACGGGACGCCGAAAACAGCAACTCTGCGGTGCTGGTGGGTGTGACGCCGCAGGATTTCGGCAGCGGCGATGTGCTAAGCGGCGTATACTTTCAGCGCGGCATTGAGCAGGCGGCCTTCCGGCTTGCGGGAGGGGACTATAGGGCCCCGGTGCAGCGTGTGGAGGATTTTCTGCGCGGGCGCAAGTCCACGGCATTTTCAATTGTGAAGCCATCCTATGAGCCGGGAGTGATTTTAGCGGATATCGCCGCCTGCCTGCCGGAATTTGTAACGCGGTCTATGCGGCAGGGGCTTGCCGAAATGGCGCGGCGCCTTAGGGGCTTCGACCTGCCGGACGCCGTGCTCACAGCGCCGGAGACGCGCAGTTCGTCTCCGGTACGTATTCAGCGCGGTGAGGACTTGCAGTCGGTTTCGGTGCGGGGGCTGTATCCCTGCGGCGAAGGGGCCGGGTACGCGGGCGGCATCCTATCGGCGGCGGTGGACGGCATCAAATGCGCTGAGCAGCTTTTACAGGAAGGGCCTTTTTCCACGGACTGAGGGCATTTTCACCGCGTTGGCAAAAACCGCGTACGGATCATCCGATATCGGGTTATCCGATATCGGGAAATCCAACACAAATAAATAAAGAAGAACAAAATACGGAAAGAACAAAAAAAGATCCATCAACAATCCGATCGGCGGCTGATCGATTTGCCTATCTTTTTCAAACGGGAAGGGCTGGGTGGGATTCGAAACGGATTGAAGCGGCATCCGGATCATGGCCATATAAAACGACCACAAAGGGGATCGAGGGGCTTTTTTATGTATGCTGTCAATACATATGAGGAAATCGTCGCGCAGGAGAAGGCGCTGAACGAAAGGCATATCGTCGTCTTTCTGTTCGTACGCCCCAGCTTGTCCGGGGCGAAGGAGGTCATCGCGGAGTTTGACTATCTGCATGTGAATTCAAGACGCTATTGCTCCATATACGCGGTGGGCTACAGCAAAAGCCGGGGGAAACTTAAGAACCCCCAGGAGGTTGCCGGTGTAAAAGGGGATATATGGTACTACAGCAACGCCGCCTTTGTGGATTTTAAGGAAAAGCTCAAAAACCGGATCAAATGGAAATACGGCGGTGAAATTGAGCTGCTTATTTTGCAAAGCAATCCTGGGCTTCGGGATTTTCTGGATTTTCGCAATTACCTTGCGATTGACGTAAACGAGGGCATCAAAAAAGAGTACATCGACTCCTTTCCGAAGTTTATGGAGGCGCTGATCGACAGCTCCCGGTCGGAAATTTGCGCCGCGGACGCGCTGAGCCGGATGCAAAGAGGAAAATACGACATCCGAAGGATTTTGGAGACCGCCCTCGGAGAGATCAAAGCCGTGCCGGCGCCGGTGAAAAAAATTGTGAAGGACCGTCTGTTTTTCCGGACGTCAAGATCCTATTCGGATAAAATTGGATAAGCGGGTGAGATTAACAGAAAGCGCTTTGCTTTAGTAGATTTTTATTATGAGAAAGGAATACACCCGTATGCTACTTCACTATACAGTCAGACAAGAGGATTACTTTCACTTTTGCATGTACAGGTACGACCACAATGGTGCTGAAAAAAGAAGGATTATGTTTATAAGGATTTTGATTTGCGCCTTAATAATACATGGTTCCGATAGTATTTATAACTCCTCACCCATCCACCTTTTGCAGTCGTTATTGGTTTGGTGGGTTATAGGCATCGCTTTGATTGCAGCTGCTGGTCGGATTCATCGAAAACTGGCCGCAAGGGGTTATCGAAAGCAAATTGAGGCAGGAATTTATTCGGAGTTCCTCGGGGAACATACGCTGGAGCTGGACAAAGGCGTCCTTACCCTGACACGGGGATTTGCTAAGCTGGAAATCGGTACGGACGCGCGGCTTCGCATCGAACAGGACGAATACTCCATCTATGTGTATTATGGTTCCCTGAGCTGCATTCCGATTCCGCTGGCAGCCTTTGCGCAGGAAGGGGGAAAAGCGGATTTTCTACGGCTTTTGAAAAACAGGAGCAGCAACTGAAGAGTCGGCGGCACGGGATCACCCTGCCGCCTGTTTTATTGGCGGCGTCTGATTTTTACCGCCTAATGGGTGGCGTCCGCCCGGAAAAACGCCGTTGTGGCAATGTTTCGACAAAATTATTGTAAAACAACACTATATATGGTATTATTAAGGGATAGACATCAGTATTGATTGCAAAAGAGGGGACGCCGGAGTGAACTTGAAGAAATGGGAAATAGCAAAGCTCAATAAGGAACATGCCGCCGCTCTTGCCGAGCAGTATGATATTCCTTTTTTTCTCGCGATGATGCTGGACATCCGCGGTTTTCAGGAGGATGAACAGATAAAGGAGCTGCTGCGTGAGCCGTCGAATCTAGCCGACCCATATGAGATGAAGGATATGGACAAAGCGGTCGGCCGCATCCGCAAGGCGCTGGACGGTTTTGAAAAGATTGCGGTTTACGGCGATTATGACGCGGACGGCGTGACGGCCACCGCCATGCTTTTTTCCTATCTTGAAACCGTGGGCGCGGATGTGATGTATTACATACCGGCGCGGGAGGGCGAGGGTTACGGCATGAATGAGAGCGCCGTACGCTCCCTGCACGGGGAGGGCGTTCAGCTCATCATCACCGTGGACAACGGTATTTCCTCCGTCCGGGAAGTGGCGCTGGCGAATTCCCTTGGGATGGACGTGGTTATCACAGACCATCACCGTCCCCATGACGCGCTGCCGGAGGCGTGCGCGGTTGTGGACGCCTGGCGGAAGGACTGTCCCTCCCGCTTTAAGGATCTTTGCGGCGCGGGCGTGGCGCTCAAGCTGCTCATCGCGCTGGAGGACGGCGATGAGGACGCGGTGCTCGCCGAATACGCCGATTTGGCGGCGCTTGGAACCATCGGGGATATCGTGTCCCTTAAAGGCGAAAACCGTACGATCATCCGTGCAGGGCTGTCTGAAATCGCGTCGGGCGGCAGGCCGGGGATCGATGCGCTGATGCGGCTCAGCGGCGTGAACGCGGGCAGCCTTTCCGCCGGTACGGTGGCCTTTACGCTGGTGCCGAGAATCAACGCCGTGGGCCGCATGGGCGCCCCCGAGCGTGCGGTGCGGCTGCTCATCAGCGAGTACCCCGAGGACGCGGAGCGCCTGGCGGCGGAGGTCTGCGAGGAAAACGACAGCCGCAGGAGGGTGGAGGCGGAGATTTCCGGGGAGGTGTTCGCCCAAATCGAAAGCGATGAAGGGCTGCGTTATGACCGGGTGCTGGTGGTGTCCGGAAAAAACTGGCATCCCGGTGTGATCGGCATTGTCGCCGCCCGTGTCACCGACCGCTACGGCAAGCCCTGTATCGTCATTTCGGAGGGTGGGGAAGAGGCAAAGGGCAGCGGCAGGAGCATGGAAGGCTTTTCCCTGTTTGACGCCATTTCTTCTTGCGAAGAGCTGCTCATAAAATTCGGCGGACATCCGATGGCGGCGGGCATTACGATTCTCCCGCGGAATATCGCCGCATTCCGCGAAAAAATTAACGCATACGCGAAAGAGCATACACCGGTGATGCCGGCGCATACTATCCGGCTGGACTGCAAGCTGAATCCCGGGACGCTCAGCGTGGAGATGCCGGAGGCCTTATCGGCGATGGAGCCGTACGGCTCGAGCAATCCGGCTCCGCTTTTCGGGCTTTTCGGCATGACGGTGGAGGATGTTGTTCCGCTGAGCGCCGGAGCGCATACGAAGCTTACCTGCCGCCGCGGCGACGCCGTGGTGAGCTGTCTGAAGTTCGGCCTGAAGACCGCCGAATGTCCCTATTCCCGCGGGGACACGGTGGATTTGGCCGTGGAGCTTTCCGCTAAGGAATATAAGAATCAAATGCAGCTCACAATATCCGTTAAGGATATGCGTCCGGCGGGCCTTGATATGGACAATATGATCGCCGATTACCGGCTTTATGAAATGGTGAAGCGGGGAGAGCCTCTTTCATTTGCGCAGGCGGAACGCATCACGCCGAGCCGTGAGCATCTTGCGGCGGTCTACCGTAAAATTATGGGTACCGGCGGCGTGAGCCTCAGCGCACTGAAAATGCAGAAGGAGCTGCAGGGAGGAGGCATGAACATGGGCCGGCTGCTTCTGAGCTTCGATATTTTAAGTGAGAGAAAGCTTGTGTCCTTTGAGGAGTCGGGAGGAACACTCTGGTTTGCCCTGACGGAAACAAACGGCACAAAGCTGAATATATATGAATCAGTGATCTTTGCGAAAATCAAAGCGCTGACAACCGTTTAGAAAGGAGGATGGATATGGCAGGGAGCCTTGCAATAAAAATCAGCAGCTTCGAAATGCTGGAAAAACAGATCCGTGAAAGCGGAAGGGATTATGACATAGACTCGATCAAAGCCGCGTATACCCTTGCGGAAGCACTGCACAGGCCGCAAAAGCGCAGCTCGGGTGAGCCGTATATCATCCATCCGCTTTCCGTCAGCGCCATTCTCGTGCGGCTGGGCATGGATTCCCAGACCCTGATGGCGGGGCTGCTCCATGATGTGCTGGAGGACACTCCCTGTACACAGGAGGAGTTGACAAAGCGTTTCGGTGCGGAGGTGACGCGCCTGGTGGACGGCGTCACGAAGCTGGGCAAAATACCTTATTCGTCCCGTGAAGAACAGCAGGCGGAGAACCTGCGGAAAATGCTCATGGCGATGGCGGAGGACATCCGCGTCATCATCATAAAATTTGCCGACCGTATGCATAACCTGAGCACACTTGAGTATGTGTCTCCCCAGCAGCAGCGCGACAAGGCGCTGGAGTGCATTGAGGTATACGCGCCTATCGCGCACCGCCTCGGTATCCGGCGGGTCAAGGAGTACATGGAGGACATCTCCCTTAAGTACCTGGATCCCCTTGCCTATGAGGAGATCGAGCGGGATTTGGAGTCCCGCAGCAAATCCCGGCGCCAGTTTATCGACTCGACCATGAACTATATCAGGGAACGGATACAATTGGCGATTCCCGACGTACACATCGAGGGCCGTGTGAAAAGCGTTTACGGCATTTATCGGAAAATGTTTGTGCAGGGGAAATCCTTTGATGAGATTTACGATATCTTTGCCATCCGCGTCATCGTGGACACAATAGAGGACTGCTACAATGTGCTTGGCGTCGTACACGACATGTTTCAGCCGCTGCCGGGCCGGTTCAAGGACTATATTTCCATGCCAAAGCCCAATATGTACCAATCGCTGCACACCACGGTCATCAACAAGCAGAGTATTCCCTTTGAGCTGCAGATCCGCACATGGGAAATGCACCACACGGCGGAATACGGAATCGCCGCCCACTGGAAGTATAAGCTGGGGATGACGGCGAAGGAATCTACGGAAGCCCTTGATCACCGGCTTGCCTGGATCCGTCAGATGCTGCAGAACCAGGAGGATAGCGAGGATGTCACCGACATCGTGCATTCCATCAAAAGCGACCTGCTGCCCGAGGAGGTGTTCGTTTTCACCCCGAAGGGCGACGTCATCAATCTGCCCGTGGGCTCCACGGTCATCGACTTTGCCTACGCCATTCACAGCGCCGTCGGAAACCGCATGGTGGGGGCGAAGGTGGACGGGCGCATTGTGCCCATCGACTACAAGGTAAAAACCGGCCAGATCATTGAGGTGTTGACGGCCAAAGAGGGCGGCAAGGGCCCCAACCGAGATTGGCTCACCATCGTGCGCACCAGCGAGGCGAGGGGTAAAATACGCACTTGGTTTAAAAAAGAAAAGCGCGATGACAACATTATTGAGGGCAAGGCCGCGCTGGAGCATGAATGTAAACGAAACAGCATCGTCATGAGCGACGAGCTGATGAAGTTTATCATCGAAAGCGTGGGCCGCCGCCACAACTGCAACAGTGACGAGGACATTTACGCCGCCATCGGCTACGGCGGCATCCAGCTGTGGAAGGTGATGCCCCGCATTAAAGAAGAGTATCAGCGCATCGGCAAGGCGGCGGAGCCCCAGCAGGAGATTTCGCCGAACATCGTGAACGAGGAACCCAAGCGTAAGGTGGCGGGCGGCGTCATCGTGGCGGGGGTGGACGACTGCCTCGTGAAATTTTCACGCTGCTGCAATCCGCTGCCGGGGGACGACATCGTCGGCTTCATCACAAGGGGCTTTGGCGTATCCATCCACAAACGCAGCTGCAGCAATGTGCCCGAGGACCTGAGCCTTTGTCCCGAGCCGGACCGCTGGGTCAATGCCCACTGGGCGGGCGAAGTGAAGGACGACTTCAAGTCCACGCTGCACATTGTGGCGGGGAACCGCGCGTCGCTGCTGGCGGACATCACGAATTTGCTTTCCAATATGCATATTTTCATCCATACCCTCAACTCAAGGGAGGAGAAGGGGACGCAGAACGCCATTATATCCGCTACCATCTCCATCAGCGGCATGGATCAGCTGCAGAATATCATTGAGCGCATCTCAAAAATCAAGGGTGTCATCACCATCGACAGGAGCTAAGCATGCTGGTTTATTTTGAGGGCCATGACTACCATTTTGAATGTGAAAACCTGTGCCGCGTGTTTTATCCGTACAGCAAGGTGACGCGCGCGCAAAAGCCGGAGCAGCTGGAGCAGGAGGATTTGTCGCTTTATGCCGCCGTGAAAGCGCTGCCGGAGGGCTTTTGCTGTACGGTGCGTATCCGGGAACGGGACCGCAGCGTACAAAGAGAGGAAACTGCGCAGGAAATGGAAGAGTATACCCTTGTGAGCCTTGTGTTCCGGCTGTTTCGGGACATAACCGGGTACCATCCCTGTTGGGGTATGCTCACGGGCATCCATCCGGTGAAGCTGCTGCGGGAATATACCGAACGGTACGGCGGGGAAGAGGCGCGCAGTATTTTCAAGAACCGCTTTTTTGTACAGGATAAAAAGCTGCGCCTCGCGTGGGAGACCCTGCGCGTGCAGCAGCCGTACCTCAGCCGTATCGGGGAAAACGACTACAGCCTCTATATTTCCATTCCCTTCTGTCCCAGCCGCTGCAGCTACTGCTCCTTTGTCTCACAGGATGTGGGGCGGGCCGGAAAGCTGATGGAGCCGTATTTTGAACGGCTGCTCGCAGAGCTTACGGAAACCGCGCAGATTGCGGATTCCCTGGGGCTGCGGCTTCGTTCGGTCTATGTGGGCGGCGGTACGCCTACCACGCTTTCGGCAAAGCGGCTGCATGCCCTGTGCGGGCATGTGCGCCGCCGCTTTGACATGGAAGACTGCGATGAATTTACCGTGGAGGCCGGGCGGCCGGATACCATTGATGAGGAGAAGCTGCGCGTGCTCAAGCAGGGCGGTGTCACGCGCATCAGCATCAATCCCCAGTCCATGAATGAAGAGGTACTTAGGAACATCGGGCGGTCCCATACTCCCGGAGATACGGAGCGGGCCTTCGGGCTTGCGCGGCAGGCGGGATTTACGTCTGTTAATTCCGATTTGATCGTGGGGCTGCAGGGGGATACATTTGAAAGCTTTCAGCACACGCTAAGGGCGGTTCTGGGACTTGGGGCCAGCAATGTCACCATCCATTCCCTGGCGCTGAAGCGTTCAGCGGAAATGACAGCACGGGGATCGGATGTGACGAACCATCAAAACGCCGAGCTGATAGACCGCATGGTGGACCACGCCGGCGCGGCGCTGCATGACCGGGGCTTTGAGCCCTACTACCTCTATCGCCAGTCCCGTATGGCGGGGAATCTTGAAAACACCGGATATGCAAGATCAGGGGATATCTGCCGGTATAATATTTACACAATGGATGAGTCCGGCACGGTCATCGCCTGCGGCGCGGGAGGGGTGTCAAAGCTCAAAGACCCCTATTCGGGCAGGCTGGAGCGGATATTTAACTTCAAGTACCCGTATGAATATATCAGCCGAAATGATGAAATACTTCACAGGAAGAAGGGTGTGACCACATTATATGAGCAATTTCGCCAGCGGCTACATTAAGTATATCAACCATTTAGAGCAGATCAACGAGGGCGCCATCCACTATCCCGAGCGCATGATCCGGGAGGTGGAGGAGTCGTATCACGACCATTTGAACAATATTGCGCGCAACATCACCGAGCAGCATACCGAGGTGAAGCTCATCATGCTGTCAGGTCCCAGCAGCAGCGGGAAGACCACCACGGCTCATATGCTGGCCCATTATCTGAAGGCCTTCGGTATGAGCGCCATCATCATTTCGATGGACAATTTTTACAAGGGACGAAACGAAGCGCCGCGTTTGCCGGGAGGCGGCCGCAACTACGAATCGGTGGAAGCGCTGAACGTCGATAAGATCCGCTCCTGTTTGAAAAGCGCAGTGACCACCGGAGCCTTTTCCATGCCCGTCTACAACTTTGCGCTGGGCAAGCCGGAGCCCGAGGAGTGCCTTGTGGAGATCCGGGAGCACGACCTTGTCATCGTGGAGGGCATCCATGCGCTGAACCCGGTTTTTACAAACGAGCTGCCCGAAGAGAAGCTTGTGAAGCTGTACGTCAGCGTCAAGCAGCAGATCAAGGACGCCAACGGCGAAGTGATTTCCCCGTTGGACCTGCGCGTTATCAGACGCATCGTGCGCGATGTGCGGGAGCGCGGCACATCGCCGGAGAACACGCTTTCCATGTGGAAGTCCGTTCTGGACGGCGAGAACAACTATATCCGCCCGTACCGCATATCGGCGGACTACACGGTGAATTCCATCCATTTATATGAGCCATGCATTTTGCGCACGGTGGCGATCCCCATGCTGCGGGAAATTCCGGTGGACAGCCCGAACTACAAAAAGGCACGGGACCTGGAAGCGCGGCTCATGCGGTTTGAGCCCCTCGACATCTCTCTGGTCCCGAAAAATTCGATGGTGCGGGAGTTTCTGGGTAATAACGGATGAAAAGCGAAACGCGCAGGGAAGGCGCCGCCTATCGGCTTTGATAGGGGGATACCCGCACCGGGAGAAATAGAATAGGCAGTATTGATTTTTTCAAGAGATAAGTTAAGAGAAATTTAATGAATTGTAAAAGAAAAGCCGTATATTTCATTTTTCCTTATGTTATAATGAGTGTATGGGATAGACGCACAGTCTAATCAAATTCAATTTGAAAGTGGAGGAAAATCATGGGAATTATAGATGATGTAGTCGTCAATGTGAAATCGGCGGCGGAAGCTGTCGGTAAAACCACAGGCAAGCTTGTGGATCTTTCCAAGCTGAAGGTGGCTGCGGCGGAGCTGAACGCGGAAGTCGTTGAGCGCTATGAGGCGCTTGGCCAGTATGTGTATAACAACTGCCGCGCGCTGCTCGGTGCCGATGTGGAGGCCGCGGGCAAAATGGCCGAAATTGAAGAGATGCAGGCGCAGCTTGGTGCGATCAACAAGGAAATACTTACCAAGCAGAACAAAAAGGTATGCCCCACCTGTGGTCATCAGGCTTCGCTCGAAAACGCCTATTGCAGCGTCTGCGGCACCAAGCTGCCGGTAGAAGAGACGCCTGTACAGGAAGCCCCGGAAGCCCCGGTAACGCCCGAAGCCCCTGAGGCTCCGGAAGAGCCGAAGGATGAGAATCCTCAGCAGTAAGCGCTGATGCAAAACAGTCCGTTTCTTCCTCTGTGATACGGCGATGCGCCTGTCACAGAGGATTTTTCTGTGAAAATATAAGAGAAGAAGGAAATAATATGACCACCATGCTGATTTGGGACCTGGACGGGACCATTGTCGATTCCTACCGTGTGATCGTGGATACGGTGCTGGCCCTGGCCGCGGAACTTGGCGCTCCTGTAAAGGAGGCCGATGTGCGGGCAACTGTTTTGAAGACATCGGTCAGCGATTATCTGCATCATCTCTGCGAAACCACAAAGGCTGATTTTGCTACGGTGAAAAAGCGGTATTCAGCAATCAGCCGCCATCAGGACGGCGCCATCGAGCTGATGCCGTATGCATATGAGACCTTCTGCGCGCTGCGGGAGATGGATGTGGTGAATTGCATTTTCACACACAGGGGAGAATCCACCGCAGGGCTGCTGAGCCGGCTGCGGATTGACGGTTTTTTCAGGGAGGCGCTCACAAGCGCGTCGGGGTTCCCGCGCAAGCCGCAGCCTCAGGCGATACAGTATTTGATGGAAAAATACGATGGAGATTTCTCCCGCTCTTTTTATATCGGCGACCGGGATATTGACGCCCGGTGCGCAAAAAACGCGGGGATGCGTTCGGTGCTGCTACAAAGCCCATATGTTTCGTTTAAGGCGGATTACAGTATTGCTGATTTACGGGAGGTTTGCGCGATTGTGTAGAATAGGGAACGGGAGGACTGCAAAAAACATGTCGTTTATTTCGATTCTGCGGGACGCAGTTCACTTAATGTGAAAAAAATGATGTAACATAATTTGTGGTTGCCATTTTATAAATAGCACTGTATAATATAGAACTAAGGGATCTGAAGGAGTAATATTGAAGCTGTGACATCGTGCAGGGTATAATAATACCGCATGCAGGACACAGTTTCCCGATTATGAAAAAGAAAGGGAAATAACATGAAAACAAGACTAAAAAAGCACATTGCATTTGTACTGGCGCTGCTGATGGTCGTTGCAACGATACCCATGACGGCTTCGGCAGTTGATGTGTTCGATTTGGCTTCCGTACAGGACGCGCTGGACAAAAACCTGGGCATCACTTTGAAAGCAGATATTGAGGGCAATGTGACGGTTCCCGCAGGTTATGCCGGCATACTGAATTTAAACGGAAAGACCATTACCGGTACCGTTACGAATAGGGGCGCGTTAACCATTCAGGATAACGCCACAGGCGGCGTCATTCATGCAAACGGCACGAATGCGGCCGTTTATACGCTGGCTTCCAGTGCTAATGCCACCACGACGATAAACAGCGGCACGTTTACCGGAGATATTGTAGCCGGTACGGAAACATCCGCCGCGAAAGCGGAGGTTCAGATCAAGGGAGGTACCTTTAACGGTAAGCTGATCGCCTCAAAAAACGCGGATACCGACGAGGCGAACATCGTTGTGACAAAAGGCATATTTCATGTGGACGGCGGCTCCATAGACGCCGAGAAAAAAGTGAAAGTGTTGTTTACTAAGAATGACACCTCAATTGAGACAAAAACCCTGGGATATGCGTATACGAATACAGAGATCATGCTTGGAGACGCGTTACCGGAAGACACGGTAGGTCTCGGTTATATTTTTAATGGCTGGAACTTTACAGATGCCGGCGGCAATGTTGTGGACGGAACTTATAAAACTGTAACGGAAGAGCTTTTGGTAAAACTTCAAAAGAATTATGTAAATCAGACTTTAACCGCGACACCGTCCTTTACGCGCGGCATCGCGATGGTTCCACCCACAAACGGTACGTTGACTGTGGATAAAATAACACCGAACGATAAGGATGTCGTCACCATCACCGCAATCCCCGCCGCGGGTTATATATTGGGTGAACTGAAAGTGACAAACGGATTGCAGAATATTACCCTAACGAATATAGGGAACAACAAATATACTTTTTCCTATACCGCAGGCGCAGCCGTAACCGTTGAAGCGGTTTTCGCCAGAGGCATTATCCTTGCAAATGCCACAAATGGCAAAGTGGCGGTTGATAACCTCACACCACGCGACGGACAGGAAGTTACCATCACGGTCACACCCAACTCAGGCTTTGTACTCAGTACGCTGACTGTGAAAAATGGCAACAAAGAGATTCCGATAGCGGATAACGGAAATAAAACCTATACCTTTTACTTTCCTGAAGAAGCCAGCGTGACCGTTACAGCTGTTTTTGCCCGCGACACCGGCATCATCATCACAACGACCGGAAGCGGTACGGTGACGGTGGACAAGACCGCACCGAGCGCCGGAGAGATGATCACGATCACCGCAATCCCCGACACGGGTTATATGCTGGGCCAGCTGACAGCGAAAAACGGTGTGACAGAGCTTGCCGTAACAAAGCAGGCAAACGACACCTACACTTTTGTCTATCCCGCCAGCGGGGCTGTGACTGTTGACGCGCTCTTCACCACCGGCATCCTCATTACAAAAGCCGGAAACGGAACGGTGACAGTGGATAAACCCGCGCCGAGGGCCGGAGAAACCGTTACGGTTACCGCCACGCCCGACACGGGTTATATGCTGGGCCAGCTGACAGTGAAAAACGGCGCGGCAGATGTTGCTGTTAAGGATGAGGGAAGCGCTCAGTATTCCTTTACCTATTCTGTAGGCGCGGTCATGACGGTTGACGTGCTTTTCACCACCGGTATCATCATTTCGAAAACCGCAAATGGCAGTGTAAAGGTGGATAAGCCCGCGCCGAAGGCCGGGGAAACCGTCACCGTTACCATCACTCCCGCTATGGGTTATGCTCTGAAGAAACTGACCGTGAAAAATGGCGCCACGGAGCTTACCGTAAAGGATAACGGAAACGATATATATACCTTTACGTATCCTGCGGGCACAGGTATAACCGTGACCATTGACACGGACTTTGTTCCCGGCGTTTCCGTTTCCAAAACCGAAAACGGCATGGTGAAGGTGGATAGAACCCTGCCGAACGCAGACGACGCGGTCACCATCACCGTCACTCCAGACAAGGGCTATCGGCTGAACGCACTGACTGTGAAAAACGGCGCGGCTGTTCTCACTGTGAAGGAAAACACAGACGGCACCTATACCTTTACCTATCCCGCCGGCGGGACGGTAAATGTTGAAGCGGTTTTTGCCGACCGCCTGCCATTTACGGATGTTCCGACAAACCAATGGTATTACGAGGCGGTGGCGTTTGCATATGACAACACGCTGTTTGAAGGTACCGCCAAGACCACCTTCAGCCCGGGCAGAAATATGACGCGTGCCATGATGGTGCAGGTGCTCTTTAACATGACGGATGGCGCCAAAAGGGGTGATGTGAAGTTTGACGACGTCGAGAACGGCCTGTGGTACTCCGATGCGATTTCATGGGCGGCTGCAAACGGCGTGGTAGACGGCGTCGGAAACAACCGTTTTGCACCGATGAGTGACATCACCCGTGAGCAGATGGCGCTGATGCTTTACAATTACGCGGATGTCATGGGTATCGAACTGCCGGAAACAAGACCGTCGGGCGCATTCGCGGACGCCGGTTCCATCAGCGGCTGGGCGAAAAAAGCCGTGGATGCGATGTACGCCGCACAGGTTCTCAACGGCAAGGGTGAAAACCGGTTTGATCCCCAGGGCAAAGCGACACGCGCTCAGGTTGCCGAAATGTTCAAGAACTTTATGGAAGCGGTAAAGGAATAAAATTTTCCATTATGGAAGAGCCGCCAATTCGGCAGCCCTTCAGCTTGCGGAAAAGTTCTTTCTTTTTTGAAAGTACGCAGAGTTCCGCCCCGGTGCGTATCAAGAGGGAAGGGAAAACGGAGCAATTTGCTCCGTATGGCTGCCGGAAATAGCTATATTTGTCAATCTTTATCATTCATTTTGCGCAGATTCGGAGTAATAATACTGATATCCATAAAAGATATTTAAACAACAAGGAGAACTACAATCATGAAGCGAAGGTTCCTATCAATTTTTCTTGCTCTTTGCATGATAATTTCAATACTGCCCATGTCGGCGGTGGCGGCGGACTACGAGGGTCACTGGTCGGCGGAGTACATTGTAAGGGCCAAGGACCGCGGCTGGATGAACGGCTACGAGGACGGCACGTTCCGCCCGAATAAATTCATCACCCGGGCGGAGTTTTCCGTGACGCTGTGGAGGGCGCTGGGCAGCCCCGCGCCGCAGGGTGTCAGCCCGTTCACGGACGTTGCGGATGGCATCTGGTACGGAAAAGCGGTAACCGCGCTGTACGAGGCGGACATTGTGTTGGGCTACAGCGACGGCCTCTTCGAGCCGGGCGGCACGCTGACGCGCGAAATGGGCTTTGTCATGCTCGCGCGGGCGTTTCACCTCGCGCCTGAGAGCACGGGCGACGCCGCTGCGTATACCACATTCGACGATTACGCCGACGTATCCTCATGGGCGGCGGACGCGACCTCCATACTGGTCCTGAAAGGCTACGTGGAGGGAGTAGGCGGCAACCTGCTCATGCCAAAAAAGGCGCTGACGCGGGGCGAAATGGCAAAGCTGCTG
>Ga0153939_1000078_pt1 | contig 30631 bp, 13 predicted proteins | sample TSNJ023MetaG_FD_104734 | JGI IMG/M metagenome (GOLD analysis project Ga0153939, IMG submission 104734) | Attine ant fungus gardens microbial communities from New Jersey, USA - TSNJ023 MetaG | ecosystem: Host-associated > Fungi > Mycelium > Unclassified | place: USA: New Jersey, Brendan T. Byrne... | reverse complement strand
TTTATAAGAGTAGAAGTATTTATTATTTTATTTATTAATTATTTATTAAAAGAAGAATAGAATTTTATCTATTTTAGAAGATTATTTATTTATTTGTTTATAAGGATTGATGTTATTTTAGTTTGGTTCAGCAGTTTGGTATTAATGCAAATAATTTTAGATGAGAAAGAGAGATATTATTTTAATTATAGAAAGACTTATATTTATTTACTTATTTATGTAGTAAACTTTGTTTAATTTATTGTTTAGTTTGTTGGTAATTAGTTAGGTTTACGATAGAGTTAATTAGGGTAAATTAGATGAAAAGATATCCAAAATTAATTTAATTAATATCAATGTAAATATTTATATAAGCATGGAGTAATATACAAATTATGAATATATTTTATTTATTTAGTTAGTTTTTATTTAATATTTGTTTAACTGTTTATTGTGTTTCTTAGTTTAGGTAATTTGGGTTTATTTATTAAAAAGTTATTTGGAGAATGTTGAATGTACTATTTAATTATTTGTATTACGTTATTAGTGTTTAAGGAAATTTAAATCTTATTTTTAATATTTAGGTTAACTAAAATCTTATTGATCCAAATTAATACAATGATATATAAAATATATTTTACATTAATTGCTTACAATAGATATAAGATATGTTATATAAATTATGAGTTAATACATTAATAGGTATTAGAATAATATAAATAATAAGTTTTATTTAACTAATAAGGGTACACCAAATCTTAGTTTACGTGATCTTGTATACTTTAAGATTTTGTTCAGTAATATTAACCTTCAAAAGGTTTTAAATGTAAAGAAAATTAATAAATTAATAATGAAAAAGTTAAATATAACCAGCTTATACCTAATATGTTAATAAATAAATTATATGTTATGTAAAACTAAAATATTAATAAGGTCAAAGTACCTGGTGTAAGTTTATATAAAACTGTAATAGGACACTATAAATTAGTAAAGTATCACATGCGGTAAACAATTTGAATAAAATTTAATTAAAATAATAACTACAAATAATGTTATACTAGCGCAAATATTTAAATAAAATATATAATTAATATAAAATAATAAAGATGCTAATCTTATTTAAAGGCACACAAAAATGGGTTTAAATGCAAGCATGGAATAACTATTTTAAAAATCATACAGTATAAAACTATGACCTTGACAAAAAGTTTTAATATTAGCACTTAAAATAAGAATATTCAATACTATCAAACTCTTTAAATTAAATTTAACATAGTAAGGTTGATGTTCAAAACTTGATATGTATAGGTGAATCATTTAAATAGGTCTAACCATTCTTAAAGAAGAATATATTTGTATAGTTATAAATAAGCAATTTACAGTGAGCAAGCGGTAAGATGTTTTCAATAAAATTTATGGTGTTACATGATAGTAATATAGAATATATTGGTAATACATTAAGTATATTGTGCGCAACCTTCTACGGAAAATTTAACCTAAAACGTTATACAATAGCAAAGTTGGGAACAAAAAGCTCTTAGGGGTACTTAATTCAATAGCGCTGATACATATTGATTTTAATGTAGTAAGGCTAAGGAAAGTTAAAAAAACTTAATTGAAGTAAACCTAGGGTTTATGTGAGAGCCTGGTTATAAAAATTAAATTAGAAAATGTAATAACGATTATAAATCACGTACTGCTTTAAAAAACATCAAAGTAAGATATACAAACTTCATCAAACACATGAAAAGATTTACAAGACTTTTATCTGAATATAAGTTTATAGTCCATTGTTATGTGAAGATTCTGGTAAGAATGGTGATATGTAAGCATGAGTTACTGTGAAACCATTATATGTGTTATATTTAACTTGAATTGGAACAGTTGCCTAAGAGTTGAACATTGGCAAATTAAAAAACAACAAAAAAAGCATGTCGTCAAGTCCATATAGCTAAACCTAACAATCCCTGTCAATTACGAGTATTAACTGTAGGGTCATTAAGAAATAATATAGCTAAAAAAGGGTTTACAAGTTATCATTATAACAATTTTATAAAACTTTATAGTAAAGGATAGCAAGCATGAATAACTTTACATTCCTCACAATTACCACTTTATTTTAAAAATTACAGGTGAGTAAATAAAGGAGATACTAGAAAATGCTTTGAAATTAAACATCAAGATAATATCCTGAAAAGAATATTACATAAAAATATGAGCTTAGAATTAATACATAAATATCCTAAAACTGGTTCTAAGCCAAAAAATGTAAATTTAATCAACTAAAAATTAATTAGCTAATATTGTCAAAAATGAATTGGAGCAATACATTGAAAGTTTAATAACTAAATTCGACAAGGGAGCTACAAGAAAAAAAGAATCGTGAATATCTTATATTCAAACAGCAAAAGAAAAAAATATCACAAAATTAACAATTACCTATGAAACTTACAATAAGAATTATAGCTTAAGGTCTAACACCTAATACAAAAACGAATGATGTTTATTAGATATGCTGATGACTTTGTGTTATTAATACAAGGATCAAAAGATGATGCCATATCTCATAGAAACTTAATCAAATCTTTCTTATTACAAAATTTTAACTCTGAATTTAGATAAAACTCTTTTTACTAATTTAAGTGATAATAAGTTGAACTTTTTAGGTGGCGGAATAGTGAAACTAAAAAACATTGTTACATAAAGTGAATGATTCTCTCTGGCGTAAACAAAAGCCTAGACTTTCAAATAAAGAAATAACAATTTAGAAACATTAAAGAAAAATGGTCTTATAAGACAAGATAAATTAGGTAAATATCAACCCTATACTAAATTAACTAATTTTAGTCATTACGAAATAATTACTTTCTATAAATCAAAATAAACGGTTGATTAAATTTTTATTCTTTCGCATCAAATTATAACAGTATAAGATACGTATTATATTTAATATAAATGTCGTGTGCATATACATTGTCACGAAAATACAAATTGATTAATTTTGCTAAATCTTTTTTTTTCAATTTGGAAAACGAATCAAAGACCCTAATACAGATATACAATTAACTTGAGCCAAAACCAATAAAGTAAACCCTGATTATAAAAATAAAACTAATATACCTAAATTTACTTATTTAGCTGGGATAACATGATCTGCAAAAAGTATTTTCGGAAGGGTTCATCAAATCAAATTTAAATGCATCATCTACGGTCAGTCAAATATGTTTTATGAGAACTGGAAACTCTACTTATGCTGAATGAATTGAAGCTAGCCAAATTCCTTTATGCTCAAATCATCACCATCTTTAGCATAATGGTAATCTATCAGCATCTGACTTAAAAGAAATCAGTAAATTCACTAAATAAAATAAAACCTTAATCTTATTAGGGATTTTGTTAATTACTCAGTTAATCCTATTTTAACAACGTGAACTCTAGAATTCAATCAATACACAGGTAAGATTTAGAACTTTGAAATACTGTTATAATATTTTTAGAAAGAATTAATTTTTATTTGATTAAATTTAATTGAAGTATAAGTAATAAGTAATAAGTATAGTAGTAGTAGTACTAATAGGATTAGTATTTTCAAGTTAATAATCTTTTTTTTATGAATATTTCATAAATTTGTTCATTTCTTTTCTTTTTTTAAAAAAGATATTATAATATCAATATCCTTAATTCAATAAATGGAAAAATACTTTGAATGAAATATTATGCTTTACTCATAACTATAAATTAATTAAATGATTTTTTTAAATTTTTAGAGTTGCTATTTTGCTGAATTTCTGTAGAACTTGTTTTTACAATTTTAACAATTGTTCCTTTACTTATTTGTTTAACAGCTTTGTTTTAGTTTAAAACTACTCGCTCAACGGACCTACTCCGCCTAACTAATCGTAAATAGTGGTGATAACTCCTTGGAAACTGAGTAGTTAAAACGATAGTCAGTAATCTCATCGTTAAAGGACTAGCCTTAATGACTTACTGTGTATTATTATCACATGAAAAATACTTATATTAAATTTCCTCCGTTATCTAATTATATAAATTATAGTAATACTTGCTCTTACTACGGTAAGAAATAAAAATTATTATTTATTTTTCACTTATAGCTCCTCTATAATAGTTGTTTAAAATAGGTATATTTTTATAAAAACTTTAAGTTAGTTTTATTTGCTTAATTGAATTTATACCATACTTTAGTATATAATTGTTATAATTTAATTTATATTTTATTATTTATTGTAATTTATTACATTCATTGATTCTGCTTAGATTTTACTTTAATTTTTAGTTGATAAAATCAACAATTTTTACCATTCGATTAAATTTAATCTAGAATTAGAATCCTGTGTACGTATTATACAGGCAATTACTTTGTGGGGATATCGCTAAACTATTCTTTGGGACATTATAATAAATATAAGCCGGAAAAACTCATTTTTAAATTCAAATAGAAAAAGTAATTTGTTCGACTTAGCATAGTATTGAACCTTCCGATATCAGTAGCGCATTGTAGTGCTTTAGAAGAAGAATACTAGGTTTGCCGTGTAACGCAGTGATGCGTGAGGAGCCCTAAATATAAATACAAGCTAGCTCTCAATACGGGTGGGCGCAGGTAAACTTGTTCAATGTTAATCCATCATAAGTTCCTTTGTGGATCTTTATATGGCAACTCTGACAGACTGGTATTTGTTTTCTGTTTAGCTTTTACATTACTTGTGTGAATCCAAAGATTTTATTACCGGCCTTTCTAATTTGTCTAACTTGATGCTTTTCTTTATGTGCTCCCGCATATTCTACAATTAAGTAAAAAATTTAAATGGGTCCTTAGTTTTCAATTAAGTGCCTCGGACGGTGCGTTTAAGTTATGATAGGTTCCATTATTCAAATCGGAATTAACTTGAAATACGGCTTTGAATATAACTTCACTATAGAGTTACTTTAGGTTTAGGTTTCCAACTTTTGTCCAAATTTTTCAAATACTTTAGCTCTTGATGAAAGGTTTAATTATCTTGCCAAGGTTTTCGCACATGAGTGTCTCAGTATGAAGTTCACTATTGTATGTAGTACATATCTATTATGTAATAATTGCGAATAGTTGGATAGTCCCCAGGTTAATAAGTTTATTTAATTAGGATACCGTTATGTTCCATAAATATTAAGGCCTAACCGCTATGGGAACTAGCTACCTTTACCACTTTTCTTTTCAATTCTCATGAACCCTTCTTTAGGAATAACTAGTTTTCCAATAATTTGGAGATTGAAGCTAGAATTGGATTGGGTTGTCATCACATTATGACCCACTTTCAACTTACTACTGTCCCTTTTATAATTACGACTTTCCGTTTATTTTACATTGGTTTATTTCTTCTTAATAAAAATCCTATAAATTGGGCCTTGTCATGATGTAGGTCTGTTATTTTTTGTTTTCTCCACACTCAGTTCTAACTTAAGTTCCTCGCGCAGAAAATTAGATACTTCATACCTGATCTTAATCTCAAACTCTTCTGGTTCATATATTACAAAGACTCAGTCGTCTGCGTATTTTACATATTTGTAGATATTCTCACTTGATGCTGTAGCTGGAATTATTTTTAATTTATTCCAATTACTAAATTTTTAATCAATTAAGGTAAACAATAACCTCATAAAAATAAATTTAAAGTTTTTTACTAAATAAAATGGAACTATATTACACATGAATAAAAAAGGTAATTAAGAATGTTAACTAAAAAATCCTGCTAATAATTATTATTATCCTTCTTGTATATTAATTGGAGTTTTACTTGTTTCTGCTAATATGCTAATATAATTTGTATTAAATACTAAACTTAAATTAAAACCTTGTTGAAGTTATATAAGCTTAGTACCAATTAAAATTTAATAATAACTTTAATAAAAGTTAAAACTAATTAAAAGAAAAATTTACCTGCAATTTAATTAAAATAAAAAAGCAAATTTAGCAAATCAACTACTATATAATATATATATAGCTTATACTCCTATTGAAGAAAGAGTTAAGGTATTTAACTTTACCTTATAAATTATAGCTCTACATTCAATTAATTGAATTATACCCAAACTAATTTAATAATTATTAATGTTACAACTGGACTTATTTAATTTTTATTACCTTGTATAGGAACAATAAATTATGTTAAATTTAGAGCAAATGGTTAAAATATTACATAAAATCATATTTCAGTAGCTTATACTCGTATTTGTTGAGCAGCTATTTGTTTTCTTTCTATTTTAGTCATAAAAGCAAAAATTAATAACTTATAAATTAAAAAAGATAATACTTGATATAACTGTTATATAAATATTTAAATTTATCATTTAAGATTAAATATATTTTTTATATAGAGTATTAGAATAATTATGACGACTTAGATATTAATCATTTCTAATCTATTTTTGTTTTATTTGCCTATAAAGGCTATTGTTTTAAAAATGAAGAAAATTATAGAATATGAATAATAATAATAATTATAATAATAGCAATATTCGATTAGTGAGATTATTCTTCTTAATATATTTATAGCCTATAACATATAGTTACTTAATCTTTATATAATAACTTTAAATAACTACTTTACATAGATTTCGCAATTAGCTTTGTAAAAACCAATAATTAAAAACTATTATACTTAATTAGTTAAATTTTAACTAGAACAAGACTATAGTTAAACTACTAATTTTAGTTTGAAAATTAAATAAGAAAAATTATAAGTTACCTAAATATAATTTATTAAATAACCTATTCTATCTATACAATAAATTTAGTTATCCCTCATATTAAATTATGTAAAATTTGTCACCTTATATAATTGAAATATTATTAGTAAGTTTAATATTAAATGTGTATATATTATAATTAAATATTTTTATAATATAAATTATGCTACTTCAAAGATTCCATTTAATTGGAAATAATTTTTAATTTATTTTAAGTTATATAACTAATTTAAGATCAATTTGAATATAGTATGTATTATACATACAAAGAATAACTTAAGACAGTTTAAATTTATTAAATTAATTTTTTTAAATAAAGCTAATTTTACCTTCAATAAATTGATTATTACAACAATATAAAGAAAAAAAATAAAAATATAAAATATAATTCAAAGATAAATTATCGAAAACTTAAATTCTACTACTAAATTAGTAAAAATAAATTCTTAAGCTAAGTCTTCAAATAATATTATTAGTCATTAAAACCACCTTCTAGTTTAATTAAAAATATATTTATTGTATCAAAGCTATAAAATCTTTAACTTAAATTATTTAATTTAGAGGTTATATAATTTGTCTAATTCTTTCTATAATTACTAGTACTTTAAATTAAAGTGGAATTTTCCAAATGAAAGTAATAAAGTAAATTTACTCAAACAAATTTTAATAACACTATGTTTCATAATGGTAAGCACAAACATTTTTGTAAAACTTGTAAAAAAAGTAAAAACATACTAATTAATTAATAGTAACCTATCATCTAAAGTACTGCAAATAGAGTGTAAACCTGTCTATAGTAACTTAAATATATCCTAAAACCAGAGTGCAAAGGTATATATCGAAAGGTGGTGCTAAAATAGAAGTACTAATAAGAAAAAAGAATTTACTAGCTGGCTCTTAGCTGAAAGCGGGAGTCTTCGATTGTAATTAAACGTACAGCTGTGAGATATTAAAGTCCAATCCCACAAAAGAACAGTCAATCTAATTAGGCCTTCCTCTACCCAACAATAACGCAGACTTTGGAGCTCTCTCCACCTTACTAATTACTCTTTCTCGTGTCCCTATAGGAATTACTTGATTTATTTAGAAGATCGTAAACTTTATAATTTAGGTATAGTTATATAGCTTTATATTTAACTTTTTATTAAAATTAATTTTGTAGATTCTTTAAATATCTTAATATTAAATGATAATATTTACTATTAGAAAATTTTTTTTTACTATTTTAATTTGTAAACTTGATTGTAATTTTTAACTAAATATTTAATATAAAAGCTTTGTGTCCAACTTACTCTTGTTATTGATTTAATCAATATTAGTTATATTTAAGATAAAAGTTTATCGGGTGCTTTTGCTATAGTTTAATAGGTGATACAATCAGTGTTGAAGAGATATAGTTTTGACACGGACATTAACTGATATTATTTTGAATATTAATTTATTTAAGGATTTTTTAAGGAGTTTAATCAAATTTGGATAGATTACCTTAGCTTTACTTTATAAATTTATTGTTATTTTTATTTTTTTTTTAAGCATTCATTTTGCCTCAATTTTTCTAATTTTATTAAATTTGTATTATTTTACTTTATTTTATTGTAAAATTTTATTCTGTGACATTTTCCACACTTTGACTTGTTTTGTGTTTTTTTACTTTATTTTTTAATTATTTTTATTTTATTTTTATTGTTTTATCAAATTTTTTAACAATTTTATCGAACTAAGTTAAGCAGTTTATATTTTTAATATTTTTATTGCTAACTTACAATCTTTTATTGTCTAACTTAGACGCGGAATTACATCTACTTAAATTCTTTTTTTACATTTTTATTACAGATGATATGAACTACTTAGAACCTTTTAATAGATTCTTAAGAGAAGGATTAATTAAAACTTAGAATCTTTTTTAAACTATTTTTTATTTTTAATATCAGCAATTTATAATCTTTGTTCATATAAAATATATGCGCAATAAGATCTACTTGTAACCTTTTTTTGTTACATTTTTTATTTAAAAAGACAATTAAATACTTTTTTATTAGTTAAAAATAACTAACTTAAATACTTGTATAAATATTTTATTAAGTTTTTATAGAGGGGGGTCAGCCCCCGTTAATCTTAATCACATTAATATATCCCTTTTAAAACTAAACAATTGAATACAACGCTCTTACGTAAACTAAAAAAGACACACAACATAAACCTATTGGTACGGACTAATATCAGTGGATAATTATCATTTTGTTGTAACTACATGGGATTGAGATGCACTATTTACCTTAAATCTGAAAAAAGCAGTCACAAGCTACCATAAGCCTTTTTAATCCTCAAATTTTTAATTTTAATATTTGATTAAGTGGTATATTTTTGTGGGTTTATATTAATAATAATTCATCAGAGTAAATAACCCAAATTAAAAACACATTAACAATTAAAAAATAATAAAATATTAGATTTAAAAATAACGTTTTTCGAACGCTTGTAATTGTAATAACCATTAAAATATTATTTATATGACAGTAGTTTATCGCATTTTAAACGTAAATTTTGACTAATTCAATACTTAGCTTCTCTTCTATCTTAGTTGCTGGTGCTACTAGTTATCGTGTTCGATAAATATTATAAAATTACAAAATTATATTCTAATTTAGTTGAACCTGCAAAAGATATTGTTGAGGAAGTACTAAGAGATCAAGCTAAGAAATATTTAAGTAAATAAGACTAAAAATTTAGGGTAGTTATAGTTAGGCTAGTATATATTTATAAAGACTAAATAAAGTATGAAGAATTGCAGTATAGCTAGTATTTTGGTATAAGTATAAAAAAAAGTATAGAAAAACCTTTTATTTTTTAGTTTTCGTAAATAAGTCATATATTTTGCAGATTAAGTTTTTTTTTTAATAAGGCCGAATTACTCTAATAAATAGAAATAACATAGAAAAAAATATAAGAAAAAACAAAACAAGCACTAATTTAAATCTTTCTTTAAAAAGCATGAAGAATATTATTAGGAAAGTGTTAGTTTTATAGTGATAATTATATTTTTAAATCCTAAGTATAAATTTTTGCTAGTATTGAATAGCCTTTTAAGGCTTAAATTATTAGATTTATTACTTAAAAAAATACCTAATTATAGCCAAATTAAAGCAAAAAGTAAAATTTAATTAGATAAGGCAACTTTACTTTAAATTAAAAATAAGAATGACAACCAAAAAATGGATAAAGAGTATGAGACTGGAATTAGATATTCAAATTATTAATTGTTACTTTACTTAAAATTATTAAAATAGCACTTATAAAGGCTTTTATTGTTTTTATCTGTTATTAGGAATTTAATATATTAGTGCATTACTGCTTATTTAGATTATATTAGTTTTTAAAAATAAAGGTGTTATTTAGCAGCCTTATATTAGAATTAGATACTTATTAAATTATTTTTTACTAGTATAACAAAATGTAGAAATTTTAAGCCAAGACCTTATATTATATTTGTATTAAACTTACAAAACTACTTAGAAAATAAACTAATTAAAACAAAAATATTATGGTCTTTGTATTTATTTAATTTTAACTTTTAGTGGTTATTTTTAGTATCTTTTTCAAGTAAAATAGAAGGCTTATTATTTATTAATAATGTTTAAGCAACTTAAATAAGTATAAAATTTTTAAAGGAAAATCAGTATAAGAACGTTATTCAAACTAGCACTTATTAATTAAAAAAATAACAAATATTTATTAACAAGTAAGACTTAGTTCTAGTTATTGGATAATTTAAGAAATAAAAAAAATACGTTATTTGACATATTTAATATAAATATTAATCAATAGAAAAAACTTAAGCTAAGATAATTATTGTTTATTTAAATAATTTTAGAAGAAAAAACTTTTAAAAAATTAAGACAATATATATCAGTATATAAGTAAAAGTCGTTGCACTTAAAGTATAAGTCTTTTAGTCGTTGCATTTCTAGTGATAAGTCGAGGTAGTTAAAGTATAAGTCTCTTAGTCGTTGCATCTCTAGTTACAGTTTAACTTAAAGTTAAAGCACTTATATATCTTTATTTATCTTTACTTAAATTAAGTTCAAATAAAGCCCTTTGTTAGAAAATATCTCAGATTAATACATATTTTATATTTACGAAATATTTTACTAAAAAAAAGAAGAGAATTTTTAAAAAATCAATCATTTTGTTTATAAATCAAATCTTATCTTTATTTTTAATAGTAGGATTTAGTACATAAAACAAACAGAAATAATTATTGAACTTATTTATTTAATCTCTTCATTTATTTTGAAGCTTAGAGAGTTTAATAAGAGTCAATGAAAGATCACTTAAAAGTAAGGACACCTTGGCAAGTACCTATGGTTTTGTAAAATATACTAGAATAGACTTCAAAATTAAAGCCCAAATAAAGCCAAAAAGTATAAAATTTAAGTTATTTATTAAGTTTAAGTAAAGGTATGATTCAACACTAAATTTAGTTTAAATTGGAGCCTTATAATTAATTAACTATTTACTATTTTTAATAGACCAATGGATAGACCAGTCTAATAAATTAACCAACAAAATAGATTTATTTTATTTTTAAGGAATAGAAAAAGAAACAAAATAGAAAATCTAGGAAGATTAAAAGAGCCAATTTAGGTTTTTAACTATTAAGAGAGGTTGTTTTGAAGAATTTTAATTTAGATATTATTTAATAGAATTTAGCCATTCTAATAACCTTAATTTTATTTCCCCTAGCCAATAAGAGAGCAAAAAGAAATATTTATAAACTATAGAACTAGTTCTTCCCGACTTACTGAGTTTTACCCTTATAGTTATATTTTATTTTATGCCAAGCTCCATATATCTTCCCAAATTAATTACCCATACTACACATAGTCACCTACCTTTCATTATATGAAAAAAATTGTCTTTTAAATTCTGCTATTTGCTTATTGATTAAATTATTATAGTTTGTCTTCTGTAGATATATCTCTGAATACTCAGACTAAGATAAAATTTATATATAATATATCATATATTTAATTTATGACTTATTTCTAAAGACAATTCACTTAAACCTAGTATATTTAACTTTGCCTTTGGTTTATCTTTATTAATTAACTTAAAATTTAGCATATTTGAATGGTGTGTATTTGCCTAAACAAACTGCCACTGATCTCTAAAATAAACAAAATAATAAACAAAATAAATATAATTATTATAATACTTTATGCTATAAAATACAACTAAATAAAGTATGAAATACTCATTTTTCTTCCAAACATTGAATAATTCCTCATAATCAAAATAAAAACATTATAAACTTATATAAATTTTATAGTGAATATAAGCATGATTAATTAATATCTTTATTTTAATGTTCTTTGTCTACTTTACCTAGACTTATATAATAATTTTATTATAGAAATATCTAAGTTCCTCTAGTTTTGATTTTAATTTTAAATAAACAAATTAAGTAAAATTACTAACTATTGTTTATATTTGCCGCATCTGTTGATTTTTAAGTTTTAAAAAAGTATTTTCTTATTATTATTCTATTTTTAAATAAGTTAATAACAGTATTTCTTTAAGAGAAATTATAATTTTTATTTTAGGTTAAAAAGTATTTCATTGAATTTTATTAAATATTATTTATAATAGTCTTCAAGTATTAGAAGATATAATAATATCAATCAAGTATTAGAAGATATATCGATCAAGTATTTGCTCTGTACATCAGACAATTTAGATAATAATAATTATAATTACCATTAAGACTAGATTAGTTTTAAATATTTTATGCTAATAAACAATCTAATTCATCTTAATAAACCTTATTAATTAATTTTATCTAAGTAACATAAACTATATTTAAATTAATATACGTATCAATATTATAAATTAAATAATTGTATTTTGTTATTATAAATTACTACCTTATTTATATACTTTCTAGTTTTACATTATAATTATTAAACATATTATCTCATAATTCTCTTAGGACCCTTATGTATAATTATACATATTTTTATAGTAAATATTTTAGCCTTATAGATATTTAAATAGATTATTATACATCATTGTATACATATTTATTTATTCTTGCTCTTTTAAAAAAGTTATATAAAATTATAAATATTAAATTAATAAACAAATAAACTTATAAATCATTAGTAAATTACAAATAAGAAATAAAATTATAAACAAATATTAATTAAATAAATTATAAACTTAATAATAACTTAATTGAAATAATATTTTTGTAAATAATAAATTATATTAAAATACCGCAAATTATATTAAACTAATTATAATAATTAACAAATAAACTATTATTAAATAATAAAGTAATTAACTCAATATATACTTATATAATTATATCTTTATACTAATCTAAATAATTTTTAACTATCTCAAATAAAATAAATAATATTGTTTTTGTTAATAAAATTAACCCCACTCTAGTTAAAATAAAATATAACAGTATTTCCATAAATTATCAAAATAATTGAAAAAGATTACATTTGTATAAATTACGAGAAGTAAATACAAAGTTTAAACCAAAACGTGTACTAAAAGTCAGACATAAAATTGGTTCCAAACATTTAAATTGTAAACTAAAGCTAAGTAAAATAAACAACAAACAAGTAAAAATGATTACCTTTAAATTAACTCAAAATGTCTAAAAGCTTCCACATATTTTATTTAAAATATAATCTGAAACCCAAATAAATATTACAAATATACCATAAAATTATAAAAACTGGACAGTGAACAAATAAAACCCGCAAATCATATTACTTAAAATCGTTACAAAAGGTCAAATTAAATAACATATCATTCGCTCTATATAGCCATCACCCCACGGACTAGTAATTTATAACAATTCGATTTAACTAAATTATTAAAACAAAAGTACGAGCAAATACTACAACAGATGTTTAATATAGAAAATATACGTGAGATAAAACTAACAATAAAACTAAATAGACGAAAATAACCATTTTGTACGCAACTATCATCAATACTCGACTAAAACATTAACACAAAACAAAATAAATAAAATAAAACCTACACTTAACATTATTATCTTGATTTACTTACCTCAACTCAGTTTTTAATTTTATAAAAAAAAACCTACAAATTGCATAATATTATCATTATTTATACCGCTTGTATCCCCCGAACTAATAAGACAACGGGATGTAAAACAAAAATATCGTGTTTTTAAAAGATAAAATTAACTAGTTGAAAAGGCTCCAAAACTGGCAAAATTAAAAAATAATATAAAACTATTTCATAAACTCAAACATTCATTCTTTCCTCTCCAAACAGATAGAGTTTGTGTGGCTCTTAAACACCGCTTTCTTAAAAACTAGGAGCAAACTAATCAAAAACTAACAAAATTCCAAAAGAATCACAAATTACTAAATAATCAAAAGGGCATAAAACCCAATAAATTCTAAATAAAGAATACCAAAAAGTCTATAAAAATTAACTAAATTTTAGTAAACTAAGTCACCACACGTAGGCTTAGCTTAGTTGGCTCCCCTTAAAAAAAGTATAACTAGCTTTTAAAACATAATGGTACCTAAGGATGTGGATACCTAAACAAGATAAAACCTATAAACATATATGAGTACTTAAAAGTAAGGCTTATTTACCTTCACAGCTTAATTTAACGTATAAATTTTACCAGAAGCCTAGGACAAAGCAAGTAAACAGGAATTAATTTAAGTTAAAAGAAATCAAGTGCCAGGGTGCATATCCACACCGAAGTACTGGACAAAAGTATATATACGACTTTAAAAGAAATTATTCGATAGAATAAACCTAGACTTTATAAAAAGCACGATGCATTTGTGAAATAGAATACCGAACGTTGCCAAACACACCAAAAATCTAACCCGAAAACACGATGAAACTTGGACGTCTCCAGAAAAAGCAATACAAGACTATCACTACATGCGACATGAGTCTAACCAAGCAAAGAATTTTTAAAACATTTAACACGGAAAAAGCATAATGTCAATAACCTGCTTAAACAAAATTAGCCTATCTCTCCAACTTTAACATTTTAATAATAAACAAAGTTCTTCTGAGTCAACAAACAGACACGTTCTCGATGATACAGTACGCAGATGATGCTTTAATCTATGATTTAAAAATATTTCCACACGAAAAGCGGTATATTTAAAAACTGGGCAAATAGATTAATAAACATGGCGGTCACTGGATTAACATTAGAAATTTTCTAGCTCAGGGATATTGACAATATACCTTATTACAAGACCTAAGAAAACAAAAAAGAATTTCAAGTCCTGCTCCTGGTACTTTTACCCTGAGTAAGTTAAATAGACTTATTTACTTTGTTGTTTAAAGACAAAATTTCAAAAAATAAAAAATAAAAAGAAACAGAAGCTAGAATAAGTTGTGGAGTTTATTAAAGTTTATTTAGCTAATGAAAAGAATACTTAAATTTATTAAATGAATACTTGGTACATAAGCGTTAGTTAAAATAACTTTTTGTTTGTTTTTTTAAATAATTTTACTAAAGATTTTCTTAATAGGGATTCTAATTTTATTTAATTATTAAGATTCGGTATTTTATTTATCTTTTATTTCTATTTAAAATAATATTATAAATTATAATCAATTTACTTTAAGTATAGCGGGAATTCTTCTTACCTTTTATTTTTAGTTTAATCTAATTTTATTTAATTATTATCTTCTTAATTAAATCCATTTAATAAATATTTAAAGTTTACCTTATTATGTATATGTGCAAGTGACTTTAACCGCCTTCATTTATATTTTGCAATTATGTATTTCTTATCTCTTTTTATAAAGTTAAATACTCTAGGCCTAACTTTGTTATATGGTCTATGATAATATCTATTATTTTATCCCTTAAATCATTTCTAAATTTAATCTAATTTATATAAAATTACTTATCTTGGAAGAGTGAGACTGAGACTGAAATACAAATAGAAATAGAAATAGAAAATAGATATAAAACTATAACTGTTCACTATAACTGAATTGGTTTAAAAAAAAACATTCATTAAACTTAACTACTTTAACTAAAAAAAATTCATATCCAAGATTATAATCTTTTCAAATAAAACTTAAAATATTCTCTTGAATTGCCTTATTAGTTTTAAAACACTTCATTTTGTTAATATTTGAACACAAACTATTTAAAACACCTTTATAATACTTTATAATAATAAATTCTTTTTCTTAAAATTTTATAAGTAAAAATACAATAATAATACTTTAAATATAATATTAAATTATTTTAAAATAGCGGGTTAATTTATGGTTTTATACTGCACAGTTAAATTACTAACACGAAAACTAACACGAAAGCTTGCACTAATCTTCGTAACTAATGAATCGAATAAAGATATTTATCTGACAAATTTAAAATAGATATAACAATCCTACGTATACTCCCATAGCGTAAAATTGTATCTGTTTAAAGTATAACTATTTCTAATAATTCTGCGTTTACAGTCCTAACGGAAAATTGTTTATATGTTTTTTTAATATATTGCTTTGTTCTATTTTTTATTCTAACCAGAAATACATTAATATCTAACTCGTGCTTTAAAACCCTACTATACTAATACCTTTTATAATTAAACTCCTATTTAATACAGAATTTATCTAGATTTGGACCTCATATTTTATATATAGATAGTTAAGCTGATTATCATAGTAAATATCTTAGTGATAGATTAAGTTTATCAAGAAGGTAGTCATATCTCCATTCTTCTTTGATTTAATAAATATTTAGCTGAATTAGAATATTGTAATCCAATTGTTCCTATATTTAATTATAGTAAAAAAGGAATAGTTAGAAAATAATAAGATTTCATACATTTTATTATTCTAATTTTAATTGAATACAAGAATTATGATATAATAATGGAAAAGAACTAACTTCTAATATTGTTGATTATTTTGATCAATTAACTCTTGCTATTTTTATATTTAATGATGCTAGCTATTTAGTTCCTTTAACTAGATTAATTTTATCTTGTAATGGCTTATTCAGAGTGTCTTTTATTAGTTAATATTCTTACTTTAAAGCTAATATCCAATAAAATGGATCTTGTATTTCTAATTCAAGTACTCATATATTTGAAATTCATTAAATTCAATTGCGATTAATAGTAAAACCTTACATACATTCATCAATTAATTAACCTTACTATGTTAAGTATAGTTCTATAACAAATTAATTTATTAAATAAGTATATAATAAAAATATAAATAGAGTGGAACCTTATATAGATTCGTCTATTTAATAAACTAGTTAACTATATTAAAATTTTAAAAACAAATATTAATTTTATGAATAAACTAAATTATTTAAAACTAAAGTTAAAAACTAACTTATATACTATATAAAATCATAAGAAATACACATATTAATCTAAACACATTTTGTTAACTTCCTATTTCCATACACTATTAGCTCTTAATTCAATATCTTTATAGTTATTAATTATTTAATTAAATTTAAACAAATAATATTTACTAAATTAAACAAATAAAGTTATTATTTAATATAAAACAGATAATACTATACCAATAAAACTTATAGAAATTAAACTATCATTTAAAAAGTAAGATAAAGTAAGTAAGATTACTAATGTAAATATTTTTCCTAAGAAAGGTTACACATATAACTAATATTATTTATAAATTATTTCCACCATCTCCGCTTATTAACTCATTATTAAATACCTATAATAATTAACAATTTTATATAAATAAACTTTAACTGTTTGCCTATATTATTAATATAATTAAAATAAACCCAATTCAATTATTTTAGCTAACATACTCAATTAATTATCTTTATATTAAACCTTTTTAAGTAGTAAACTCCATTTCCTATTTAGCGTTCATCCTTATTGATTAATAAAGTTCCTATTATCAAAAAAATACGGTACCCATATATAATTAATAATTTTTATTATCTAATGCTGCCCTACTAAATAATAGTTATAATAAATATAATAAATAATAAAATAAATAATAAATAACATACCTAATTCTCAAAAGAATAAACCAATAACCAAATAAACTAATCACTATACTAACACATAAAGTAATCAATTAATTTTTGTCTTTTTTTATAAAGGTAAGGGAAGTTCCTACCTCTTTTAGCGCATAGAGTATTTAGCAGCAATAAGTTTTCCATAAGATCTTTTAAGGTCCAGTATAGGAAGATAGCTAATCTGCTATAATTGTAAACAAAATAATAATAATTTAATTATCCTCTTAGTACACTATTATATAGTAGGAGGATTTGTTTATGGTGATATTTCATTCAAATAAAATTTGGTTTAGATTTACCTTTGAATAAGATTAATTAAAATAATTAGCTAATATCTTCTTGTGGAGCTAACACTCATAGTTTAAGTGATGTACGTTGAATAACATTTTTCTTAGCTTTAAATTATTTCACATGTTTCGATCTTGTCTTCAGAACTTCGATAAATTTAAAACAATATGTAATAATATTTGTAAGTTTATTTTTAATGCATCTCTTTTCAAAGCTTGATTACCTAGGATTAAGTCGTAAGCATAACGAACTAATAAAATCTTTTACAATTAGGACCAATTACTAAGGTGTATTCTGTATTTAGCAATGGAGGATTTGAGAGAGAGAAAAGATAAAGATTTAAACTATGGCTTAACTATATGTTAATATTTTAATTAACTTTTAAGTGTTTTGCAAGAATTTTGTTTAACTTATATCCACCATGTAATCATATATTTGATACTTTTCAAAAAATGGAATGTTTACGATATTTTTTATATAAATTATTATTAAATATTTCACTAATTGGTAGTTTTACCATCTAATTTTATTCTTTTGATTGTTAATTTTATTAATTTGTTATATTTAACATTTTATTATATACTACACTTATTTGTTCAATTTATTAGAATTAGATTTGCCTTGTCAATGGTTTAGCACTTAACTAATCAAATAGATCGGATCTACTCTTCTTAATCTAATAAAACTGCCCTGCTATAAAAATAAACATTTGTCTTTATTTGCTATACTTACTTACTTAGTCAACTATTCTACATTCTACATATTTATGTCTTAATTATGCTATTTTACATTTTCTATATTTAAGATTAATGGCTATTCCTTTAACTATTTATTAGCCGAATGTATATTACTAAACTTTAATCTTATTGGCTCCTTATTTCAATACCCTCGTCTTTCAACTGTATGTTAAATTCTATCTAGTTATCCTTATTTGCTACTATATTTTTATATTATTCTATTAAGTTATTTTAATTAAAATTTTATCCTTTATTATGTTTATAATTTTTATTCTCCCATAGACCAATTCGAAGTTAAAAGTCTTGTGTCTATCAATTTCCCTATTCTAGGTTATATCAATTTTATTCTTAGTAATCTAGGACTTTATACTATTATTACTGTTTAACTTACTATTGCTCTACATATTATTGCTAACAATAGTAATAAACTTATTCCTAATTATTGAAGTATTTCTCTTGAATCTACTTTTGCTAGTATACATAGTCTTGTTAAAGCTCAAATTGGTGCTAATAATGAAATTTATCTTCCTTTTATTTATTCACTTTTCTTTTTATTCTATTTGCTAATCTTTCTGGTAATATTCTTTATTCATATACAGTTACTACTAGTATTATTGTTAGTATAGAACTTAGTGTTACTATTTTATTGGTGTTACTATTCTAGGTATTAGTATTCATAAACTTCATTTCTTTAGTTTTTGTACCTGAGGGTGCACCTTCTGCTCTTATCCCTATGCTTGTTCATATTAAATTTATTTCTTATCTTGCTAGAGCTTTTAGTCTAGGTGTTCTACTATTTGCTAATATGGTAAGTAGACATAGCCTTCTAACTATTCTAAGTGGATTTATACTACCTATGTATACATCTGGTATTATTACTGCTACTGTTGCTCTTATTCCATTCTTTCTATTTGTTGCTCTATCTGGACTTGAAGTTGCTGTATCTATAATTCAAACTTATGTATTTTGTATTCTAACTTCTTCTTACATTAAAGATACACTTGATCTTCAATTAATATAACCCCTTTTCTTAAAGGTTTAAAAATAATTTAGGCTTTAACGTTGTCTTTACACGACAAAAACAGTGGTTCAATTCCACTAATTCTTACTTTTTTTGACTATATATAGGTTAAAATTTAACTATTGTAATTATTATTCTCTTATTTTATACTCCTTTTCACTACTATATTAATGAGATATTTTTAATTCATACTTTATTTATAGCTTACTTACTTGAATTATTGTTTATAGATCCTGTTATTGAATATCATTCATTTTCTTATTGGTGTTCTAGGTTTTTTACTTAATAAAAACATTATTCTTATGCTTATTAGTATTGAAATTTTACTACTTGCTGTTACACTTATAGTACTTATTAGTTCTTATTGTTCCGTTGATATTATAGGTAAAACTTATAGTATTTATATTATTGCTATTGCTAGGAGCTGAATCTGCTATTGGACTAGGTATTCTAGTTGCTTATTACCGAGTACGTGGATCTATTAGTCTTAACTCTGAAATGTTCCTTACTCTTCTTATTCTTCCTGCTAATTCTAGGTATTGCTATTGATGGTATTCTTGCTCGTAAAATTGGTATTTCAGGTGCTCATCTAATTACCTGTTCTTGTCTTATTACTTCTGCTGTTCTAGCTATTCTTGCTTTCTATGAAGTAGGTATCTGTTTAAATCCTATTAGTATTAATCTTATTAGTTGAATTGACTTTGAACTTATGGATGTATCATGAGCATTTGTATTTGATAGTCTAACTGTAAGTATGCTAATTCCTGTTCTAGTTGTAAGTTCACTAGTACATATTTTCAGTATTGATTATATAATCGGAGACCCACACAATAAACGATTCTTTTCATATCTAAGTATGTTTACTTTTTTATGCTAGTACTAGTTACTTGTGATAATTATTTTATTAGATTTGTCGGTTAATTTCTTATTTCAGCCGATTATATTTTTTATTTCAAAAATTTCTAATCTAAAATGGAATATTAATGTCACTATATGCTAAAACACTTTAATTTAAAGTAAAGTAATTATGCAGGGTTAATTAAATTAACTTAAACTACCCTCAAAGACTATTATAGATATTTACTATAAAACTAGTATAAAAGATATAGTTCTTATAATTAGGTTATACATTTCCAAATATAACTAGCCACGTATCGAACTTATGAAAAGGAATCGGTATTTCCTCTTATCTTCTTATTAATTTATGATTTACTCGTATTCAAGCTAATAAAAGTGCTATTAAAGCTTAAACTGTTAATCATGTAGGTGATATATTCCTAAGTATTGGATTCTTTGCTATTTACTTTGTTAATAGTAACCTTGATTATAGTACTGTATTTAGTATTTCACCTAATATTAATGAAGATACTGTTACCATTATTGGTTTTATTCTACTATTTGCTGCCTTGGGTAAAAATGGACTACATACATGACTTTTTATGCAATAGAGGGGTCTCGAGCCTTTCTACCTTTTTTTAGTTTTAGATTAGAGTATAATGCTCATACTAAATATTATTTTTTTAAATTTACTCTATTTATAATCTATTTTTCAATGAGAATGGTTTTTGTCTTTAGAATTATTTTCTTTATAAGAATGACGGTATTATTGAATTTTCAAGTGTTAATACAACTAACAGCAAAGATTCTAATGATTTTGTTTTTCGTGCTAGTATAAATCGTAAACATTGTATTACTGGTACTCTTCTAGGTGATGGTTATATTCAACCAAGTACATTAAATAAAAATGGTATTATTCGTGGTAATGCCCGATTTGGTCTAACAATAAAAACTACTAGTTACGAATATTTTCTTCTGCTTAAAGTGGAGGCTTTTTCAGCTCTAGCTTGTAATAATCCTGTTCCATATCCTAATCCTGTTAAACAACCTAATCTACCTACTGTACATTTTAGTTTGACAACTCTTACTAATCCTTTTAGTACTATACTTCATAGTATGTGATATCGATATGATCCAGATCTTAATAAATTTGTTAAAATTGTACCAGCTGTAATCAAACTTATTTTTGGACCTCTTTCTCTTCTCCATTGAATTATTCAATTTGGATATTGGGATAATATTGAATTAACTATTTTTTGTGTACTTAATCATTTACTAAAGGCATCCTCCTGCAAAATGTACTGCTAGATTATAACATTAAAAGTGGTCTAGCTCGACTAATAGAGTAAAAGATACTTATCGAATTCGAATTATTAAAAGTAGTGTTCAAACTGTGCGTGATCTTATTCTTATACATATACCTAAAGAGTGGTATTACAAACTAGGTCATTTAACTAAGCCCCTTTTCCTACTAGACTTTTATATAAATTATAGCTCTTATTCTTTGATATTTACTATATTAACCCCGCAGGCTCTTCTTTTTATATTTACTATTACATAGTGTTTTTATTTAGTTATACAATTAACCTTATCCTTTAAAAACTTGAATATACTAGACTATACTTACTATTTATCTAATAGGCCCCTCTTTAAACTCTACTTTATTCACAACACAACAAAAATTGAAGAAATTAATTCTTAAAAGACTATTCGTAAAACTATGAAATTTCATATAAATATAGTCCAATTATTTACTTTTTTACATTACATACATTTTTTGCCTACTCCTGTTTCTGCTCTTATTCATGCTGCTACTCTAGTAACTGCTGGTCTCTACCTTATACTTCGTTCTTTTCCAATTATCGAATATGGTTCTACTACTCTTATTGTTATAACTTGAGTTGGTGCTATTACTAGTTTATTTGCTGCTAGTACTGGACTTATCCAAAACAATCTTAAAAGAGTTATTGCTTATAGTACTTGTAGTCAAATAGGTTATCTATTTATAGCTTGTGGACTTAGTCAATATGAAAGTGCTATTTTTCATTTAGTTAATCATGCTTTCTTTAAAGCTTTACTATTCCTTGCTGCTGGTTGTGTACTTCATGGTGTATATGATCAACAAAATATACGTAAACTAGGAGGTCCACTTAGGATTTATACCTTTAACCACCTACTAAATTTACTTTAAAGTAAAATAATAAAATAATAAATTATAAAAGTTGTTGTCCGCTGCGCTTACTTAAAAAGTACCAAAATTATTTGATATACAAATTTAAAATAAAATAGTATTAGCTACTTAAGCTTGTATTATAGAATACACGGAGTAATCTTATCTTTTTAAAAATTTAAACTATTAATTAGTTAGTTCTGGTAAAGAGTAGCGCACAGTAATAATTCTTTTTAATAATTTTATTTTATTAGTTAATTGGTTTTGGTGTTAAGTAGCGCGAGTACCTTCAGTTATAATTAAGTGTGCGGAAGGAAAAAAAAAAAAAAGCTAATTTCATTGAACAGAAAGAAGATATCACGTGGAATTCGTTTAATTTCATTTTCAATAAATATTTTACCAAGTACTCCAAAAACATAATAAGTACGAGTTGCAAAGACAATAGCATAGAATATTTTGCCAGCTAGTTTAAGAAAGTCCAAATAATAAAAGATATAGCATTACAAAACGGGTTAAAAATATTTCATACAAACCAAAAGTAATTGAATTTATCAAGGCTTTGAGCAAAAATGATTCGTGCAGTTTGCATATTATTATTAGTAGCAAAACAAACAAAAAAAAGCATCTCCTAGAAGTAGACCTACTACAGCAGCAAGGTGAAAACTAGTTAGTCCAGTGGACATTCGTACAAGATGAGAAATTTTCTAATTAACAGTACTACCAAGAGTTGAAGTACCATTCCATACAACAAGATCAGTACATTGATCAATTTGACGGTATACAGATTTTCTAGTACTTTTATACTAACTACTCTTAGAGATAAGTGGTATAATGGGAGTAAGAGGGAATATAAAGACAATGTAATAATGAATCGTAATAGCACCTGCAAGTACTGGTAGACTAAGAAGTAGAAGATTTGCAGTTACAAAGTTGGCCCAACAAAATAAAGGTAGTTAATTAAGTGTTAGACCAGGATTTCGTATATTAATAATAGTAGTAATAAAGTTCCTGGCAGCCAGCATACTTGAAATTTCGGCAAGATGTAGACTAAAAATAGAAAGATCAACAGCACCACCATAATGACTTTGTAGAGTACTTAGAGGAGGATAACTTAATAATAAGGACTATAACTTTACCTTATTTAGGTATGTTTGGCAATTAGTGAGTAGGGGTATATAAAATACCCTGCAGATTAAACTTAATAAATGATAAAATTCTATGCATATAACCACATTTATAAAATAAACAGCATATAAATAAAACTCATACTGTTCATCCAGTAGCAGCACCTTGTTCAACAAAAACACTAAAAGTAGTAGTATTAGAGATGGAGGTAGAAGCCAATATTAAATATTAATAAGTCGTGGAAATGCTATCAAATAAAGTATTAACTTAAAATTTAAATCAAGTTTAAACTATGTTTTTCTTATAATAATAGAAATAGGGTTTGTTTATAAAACTATAATATAGTTAGTCGTTTAACTTTCTTAGGTAAATTATAAAAATCCTAAACTAAGCTGCAAATAATCATAAATAATGAAACAATAAGAGTTTTTGCAATTATTTCTAGTAAAATACGAAATAAGAATCAATAGACTATTTAATCTGGAGCACATACTATAACAGGTAAAAAATAGTTACCAAATCCTCATACTATTGCGGGTATACATTTAATTCTGACTATATTTTCATCCAATCCTTTTAAAGAATGTTTTGCATGTAGCCACATAAAATACTATTTTCTAGCTGGTAATAGATATAATACGAGTACTAGATTTAGTTTTCTTCCGATTGTCCAATTTCAATTATTTTATTGATGTAGCTCCTTTAGCTAATTGAGTTTTCGGCACATAGCACTATAAAAGTTATATATTATATAATAACTTGGCTATACAATATAAAGTATACCATAAAGAAGATTATTACAAAGGCATGAGCAGTTACTACAATATTATAAGTTTGATGATCTCCATTAAGATATTGAACACCAGGTCCAGTAAGTTCTATACGAATAAGTATTGAAAAAGCAGTACCAACTATGACAGCAAATAAAGCAAATACTAGATAGAAAGTACCAATATCTTTAGCATTAGTAGAAAAAGTAAACGAATAACAGCTTGTCAACTTGAAACAGAGGAATCAATCATTAAGTGAAGTTAAATAAAAATATGATATAAATATAAAGCCAGCTTCTGTATAGCCCAATAATTTTATATATAAAAAAAATAGTTAGAAAAATAAATAAATAAATATATATTAAAGGATAAGTAAGTAATATAAAACTTAGAAAAGGTTAAGTTAAGTTAAAAATATGAGAATATAATGTTATTAATAAATAAGAAATGATAAACTGGTTTTTAAGATTAAATAAATATATAAATAAACATGAAATTATCACTATCTCTTAAATATGAGAATAGAGGTTCCTACCATTTAAATTATAACAAAATAAAAGATAAGATAAAATATATAGAGTTAGTAAAATATATATTTACAATAACACTGTAAGTTAAACTTTGTATTTAATTACTATTCTTAATTGACTATTTGTATTCATTGTATTATAAACAAGATATATACTAAGTATATAAAAACTCGCCTTTAATTAATTTCATAAAAGGTAAATCTAGAATAATTAAATTAACGGACAAAAGGAGATTCGAACTCCTATGAGAAAAACTAAGACGATTAGCAATCAATCACACCGCGCCAATAGAAGTTTGTCCTATTAAATAATAACAATAGAAGTTTATCCTAATAAATAATAATAATGTTATAGGAGTGAATATATTAATAAAAAGAAAGGGAATTTAACTCAGTGGTAAGAGTGATTAACTTTAAATCAATTAGTCATAGGTTCGAATCATATAATTATCAATATTAATTAAAAATAAATAGTATAAACTAGGAAGGAATGAATCGAACAATCATTACTACACCCAAAAAATAGTGTCTTTCCGTTAGACTACATCCTATATTTTAAGAAATAAACATAAGAAATAAATATATTTAAGTTTGCCAACGGCAGGAAATGATCCTGCTTCTAGTAATTACAAGTTACTTATTTTGACCTTTTAAACTAAGTCGACTAAATTAATTAGTAAATATATATATTGATCTTTAGGAGAATAAAACTCCTGATTGTAGAATAAAAATCTAGGCTTTTACCATTAAACTAAAAGACCGATATAATATACTTTAATAAAGGCTAAGATATAATATATAGAGTTTATAAAAATAAATAAATTAATAATAAAAATTAATAATAAACTAGTCCGCTCCGCGTACTTAAACAACAACTAAATTTTATATTTAAAATAAACTAATTAAATAAATAATAAGCTATTACGCTGTGCGTCCCTTAACACCGGATAATAATTAACTTAATAATAAAATTAAAAATAATAATTTCCGCGTCTCCATTAAATACAAAGTATAAAGTAATTATATAAAAAATTTTAAATAAAGAGAATATTAATAAAAGAACTAATTTCCGCGTCTCTCTAGAATAATTTTATAAAATAAATAAAATATAAAAAAGATTTTGCGCAGTTATTGTTGCATTTGCGCTAGGTTTGGTGGGGTTCTAATTCCTTCTTTTAAGCCTTTAAATATTTATTATAAAAGACCTTAAATTACTTAATAAAAATACTGGTTTAAGATATTAATTTGTTCAGAATTTGTTAAGAATTTTGCTTAGATTTAGCACTTTATAGATTTCGACTTAGATCTTATCAAAGGATAATTAGTTTTAGTATACTAGAATTTATAATTATACTTATATGATTGGGTTAGTATACGTAGGATTAATCCCTAGAAAAATTTAGTTTTATTTCTAGTTTAACCAAAAACAAAAAGCTAGCGTTTGGGCTTGTTTTGTGGGGCGCACGTGTAAATCCGTATCTGTAAGATTTATTAATAAATAAAAAAAGATTTTACTTTTGTGGTTAGATAGCACTTATATATATAACTGTTGATTTTATTTGAATATGCCCATTAGACTGTACTGAGTACTTATATATATCAAATTTTTAAGGTTAGAATTATTTTAAAAGTTAGGTACTTATTAAATTAATAAAATTAAAAGGCCTTAGTCTTAAAAAACACTAGATTTAGATCTATTTTCGAGCTTATATATATTTTTCTTAGGCTTTAGTTTGATCTATATATTTTATATATTATTTTATTTAATTTGGTTTTTTAAATTTAGGTAATATTTTTGTCTATTTAATATTGTCTATTTGGTTTGGGAGGGGAGTTAATTTGTTTGTATTATCTTAAATTTTATATATTTAATATTTTAATTTATTTTATTGAGCTTTAAGTTTAAGTTTTTAATCTATTAAAGAATTTGGCTTTAAATTTTCCAATTAATTAAAATTTAGGCTCGGGATTAGGTACTTTAAAGTAAGAATATAAATCTTAGATATATACATCTGTTTTAATTTAGGAGTTAAAATGAAAAAACTTAAAATTTGTTGCTTTTGTTAGAGCATTTCCTTCAATTAAAGATAAGTAATTAATTTACTTTTAAATTCTAAAATTAGACTTTTTACTTGAATTTTTATGCTTATTTATTTATTATTATAATGTTATATTAGTATGTTATTTTATTTATATTTTATTAAATCTTATAAGTAGGACTTTTTAAAATAGAATTAATACTAATTTTTCCTGAAAATTTGCTAATATATTGTATTATTTTGTATTTTCCTGATATATGCTAATATATTGTATGATTTAAGGTTAGCAGAATTTAACTTTGTGTAATTTTAGTAGAAGTCATTAGATAAAATTTTAAAAGTTAGATAAATTATAAGTTTTTAGATAAATTATAAATATAGTAATAGCAATTTTAGCTTATTTAATATAGACCCTGCCTGTACCTTTGGAATTATATTTTATTAAGGATATTGATTATAATACTGATTATTATACTGATCATAGTAGTTCTCATCCTACGTAGATTATTTATCCTCATCTTACTAAACTACTTATTTGTCTAATACTTATGCTTATATTTATATTGATACTTATATTTAGACTTCTATTATTTTAATTAATCCTACTAAACTGCTACTTTGTCTAATACTGATTATTAGATTGATACTTTAACTTTAACTGCCACGACTTAGATACTTTACTGTAACTTTTTTTAGATTTATTCAGGATAGATAATTTAACTGCCTCGACTTAGCACTTATATTTTTATTAATATTGATACTTAGACTTAAATTGATTATATATAATATATGAATTAACTAATATTATAAACTAAGTATAAGATCTAATTATTATATAAATTATGAATACCTTTTTTTTAAGGCTTTATTTGCTATGTCTTAGCTCGACTTAGATATTTAGATTTAGATTTAGATTAAGATAAAGATTAAGATTAAGATAAAGTGACTTAGAAAGTTAGATATATACTAGGATTTATGACTTTATTTTAGATTTAGATTAAGATTTAGATTAAGCATGACCTTGCTATAGATTTTAGAGTAATATTAAGATGACTTAGATTTTTTTACCCTGATATAAACTTATATTAGATTTTTTACCTTGATATTGATTTATATTTAGCTTAAAATTAAGCACTTATGATTTAGATTTTAGGCACTTATGATTTAGCACGACTTGCATATTTAGCACTTATATCTTATTTAAGACTTTTATTTTTAAAAATAAAGTTATGAGGTTAGCACTTATATAGTAGGATTTAGATTATTTATATTTTTATTTAGATTGAGAACTTATATACGTAGGATTTAAATTTAGAATTAGATTTATATTTAGATTTATATTTATATATATATATGTTATTGTAGGCTTAGTATATCTTTTTAAGCTTATTAATTATACTATATTAGTAGAAATTAAAATCAAAAATTATTTTTCCTCTGTATATATGTAGAAATTTTTATTGCCTAGTCTTTTTTATTATATTTGGCTGTTGCTTTTCTTTTTATTGATTTTCTTTTTGTCGTAAAATTTTTTGCTTTAAACCATGGACTTGGATTTATATTAATGCCCTTTTTCGTAAATAAGTTTAAGGACTTTTAAGTTTTTCTAATTAGTAATGATTATTTTAGTAATATACTTTTTCTTAAAGTGATCTATTACATTTAATTGTAGCTTATTTTGATTAATTTTGGCTTATTTTGTGTTTTATTTTTATAATTTATTATAATTAGCTTTAATAGAGGATTTTTCTTGGCTTGCAGTATATCTATTTGATTTTAGTTAAGACTAACAATAGGATTTATATCTGTTTGTTTTTTGGTTAAGACTATAAGATAAATTATATCTGTTTGGTTAATAGAATTAATATCTTTTGTTGATTTTCTTAAATTTAACATTAGAATTTAGTTATAATTTAACCTATTATTTACGTTTTATTATATAAGTAAAATTACAAGATTGTAAAAATACAATAATTTATTTGTATAACTATTGCTAAATAATTTATTAGAATAAGAATATAAATATATACGTAGGAATAGAAATAAATAGACAATATAATTAAGTTACAGAAAAAAGAAAAAGATACAGATTAATAGGCTTAATAAATATACAGATTAAGATAGATAATTTATCTTTGTTTGCTCAAATAAAAGATGGTTTAAATATTAAGATATATAATATATATTAAAGAAATATTAATTAAATATTTAATATATCTAAGTTAAATTTAATGAATAGAATTCAGGCTTGTGTTTTTACATTACTTAATTTTTATAATTTATAAAGAGGATGATTAGTGTTTATACTTATCTAAGTGTATCTTATTCTATTTTAGATTGATATTTAAGTAGAATTCTTGTATTTTTACATTTTCTCTTATATAAGTAGGATTAGACATTTTATTTAAAATTGTAGTATAAATATTAGTATATTCTATTTAGATTTAATATATATTTATTGTTAGATTTAGAATTAGTTTATATTTATCGAATATTTCTCTTTAAATTTAGTATATTTTTATTTTATTTTTATTTTATTTTATTGTTATTTTATTGTTATTTTATATTTATCTTTAAATTTTAGTATATATTATTTGTTAAATTTATAATTAAAAATTAGTATTCAAGTCCTTTATATAATATTTATAATTAGTATATATTTTATAGTTATATTTAGAGTTATAATAGTATATTTATATATTTATCTTTAAAAATTAGTATATATTTATTGTTAGATTTAATGGTTTATTAAAGTAGTGTTATATAAGTTTAAGTTGTAGTTGTAGGTTGACTTTTTTTGTTTGATGTTAGTTTTGTCTTGGTATATTTATGCATTGTTTTTACTTTCTTTTAATTCCTCTTGTACAATTTAAATTAGATTTAATTTCTAATGCAAGGTTTGCTTCAATTTGAATATTATTATCAATTAAAGTATTACATTTTAAAATAGATTTTATTTGATCAGCTATACCATAAGTTGTCACATTATAAACTTTAGTCATTATAGATTGTTTAAGTATTTTACAATTCAATTTTACTAAAGATAGACTTGTAAATTCAATAGATTGGTAACAAAACCTTTTTAAATAAATATTATGTTTTACTCATAACTCTAAATTAATTAAATGATTTGTGTTTTATTTTCTCCCCCTACTACCTTTTACTGCTGTTATAAATTTTATTTAGAATTTCTTGTTCCTTCTTTTTGTTTTAATTTTATGAAATTATCTAAAAAAGATTTGAATATTAGCTATTTTTTTGAGAAAAGAATTCCAGAGATTCTAAAAGTGTATTAAATAAATTAATATGTTAGACACTATCATTAACAGA
>Ga0153939_1000077_pt1 | contig 30659 bp, 40 predicted proteins | sample TSNJ023MetaG_FD_104734 | JGI IMG/M metagenome (GOLD analysis project Ga0153939, IMG submission 104734) | Attine ant fungus gardens microbial communities from New Jersey, USA - TSNJ023 MetaG | ecosystem: Host-associated > Fungi > Mycelium > Unclassified | place: USA: New Jersey, Brendan T. Byrne... | reverse complement strand
GGACAAGTGGGACATGCCCATTTCAAGGGTCATTTCTTTCACAAAATTGTGACGAACCTATGTGTTATAGAAAATACGAGCACCCCCGTGGTGACCTATTGGCTCCCGGTCATAAAACCATGTGAGACTGATGGGTTCTCAAACTATGGGGATGTGATAACAGCTATCGAGAAGTGCTCGGATTAAAATGATAAATCGGCTGTCAGGCTTGAACGATCCGAAAACTTTAGGTCACTCATTTTAAATCACGATCGAGCTCACCATCGAGTGTCCACGGACACGGGATCTTGGACACTCGTCCTATTTGCCATCACCGGTCGGCTACCTTGCAAAGTGCACCAAGCACTCGTCAAGGACAAGGATACAATTTTAGGTCTTCCTAAAATAAGACTCGTCGATCGAAGATGCTTCGAACCCGATGCGCGACGCGAAGGTGGCTCATCTTTTTTAAGCGAATCCATTAAGCGCGTGATGGCCTTGCTCTTGTGTTGAAGAATCCCTTTAATTGGCAGGGCTCGACGCTCAGTGGGTAATATGCGTCTGAACCCTATACATCACATACATACTGGCAGTGGCCAATTATGTTGATTATTTGGCGCACAAGCTAACTCTCTCTGGTGAGTTCCGTTCATAGTGAAGGGCACAGCTTTCATATGTCAATTCCACGTTCCAAAGTATGTACAGTCCTGACTGATGATCTGAATGAAGCGGTATCCCCTCTTTTGGATGCACAGAACGATTAGGAGAAGGACATCTTGGTAGCGGCATGTAATCCTCGTTGCCATCTTGGATTTATATACGCCGCCTATCCAACTGACCAGAGACCAGCTCTTTCCACCCCTGCGTTTGTTGTCTGCCTTCTCATCACTTGTAACTTCGATTCATTCACCTACCATCTCTTTGGGGTGTGTTGCTCCTCCACAGCTTCGTCGGTTGGATCTCGCTCACAATATATCACCGCCTTCAGCCATCTTACTTCGCCATCCATGGCAGACATATATCGTTATGATGCTATTCTCTTTCCCTCTGACGGTACGACAATTTAGTCGACCAAAACTCCGTCCTGAACTACCTTCCGTAGGACGGTCTCCCACTATCGTCAAACTTATGACCAGGTCTGTCGGGAATTTTGATTTAAAGACTGACATTGAATCCAACTCGGACAGTCCAGTACCCTGCTCGCCACACCACGGCACTTACGGAAATTCGACGTCCCGGGTCCCCCATCCGGAGGTACACATGGATTATGTATATCTCGTTCCTGGTATCCAATTACCGCGCTGACGATGAATTGGCTCTTAGATTGCCGATAAATGTGGACGTCGTGCATGGGATTACCAGGTACATCACATTCCCGTCAAAAGGGTTTGCCAAATTTTACGTTGACTCACATATACTTCCTACCAAACTGGCAGGTTATCGAATCTCTCGATGGGATGAATAAGAAGTTCTCAAGACCTTACATCGTATTTTACCCCATTTCCTCTCGGGATGGGATGCCATTCCCAATCAATAAGTGCATTCGTGATCTCCAGGGTGCTGCGTTTCGGGGGGAAATGGCCTGGCGAGGTAATATCGTTGTTGGAAAATATGAAGAAGACCCAGACCCTTTCTCAAACTTGACCCATGCCTCTATGGCTGATTACCCGGTCATAAAGAACTACTTGAGGACGCATGGCTGCGTACAAGACGCGTCGTGTACAGCAGCATCCTTGATTGATGCCGTCAACTTCGACCCTAATTCAATCAATTATCACACAATGTAGATCAATGTAGATGTTCTGAAATCTCCTGTATTCAAATGGATCTGTCCCGTTGTTTACATCGTCATATATTGCGGTATTCGGAATAACGGATCGCAATACGGCGATCTAAGGTGACAAGACTCTATCGTGTTACATTCTCAACGTGGCACACAATTCACTGGAATGCATACACATACAAGCTACGCAAATGAATTTATGAACTTATCAGAGCTCCTGACGGTGTACTGGCTTCCCCCTTTCAACGGTGGCGGCCTTCTCCCTTTCAGCATGCTCTTGATGTTGTCTCCCGGCCTTTTTCGAATCACAATGTTCAGGTATCGGACTAGACGGATCGATTGGCTTGTGCGACACACGGCCAACCTTGAAGTAATTTTTGTGGTCTTTATAAAAGTTCTTCCAATGTTCAATACTCTATATAAAATGCTTGTTGTTAGATGCATGTAATCGAGTAGAAACATTGACCAAACCTACCTTTAACTCAGTGTCCGACAAACCGCGAAGATCGTGAGTCCTGTGATCCTTGAAGCAACCTGTGGCAAACGCTCTAGCTGCATCTACACCGGCACTTGTGCGGTTTATGAATTTAGTTGTAGGAGCTTTGGAGGATGAGATGCGCACAGTATGTGATATGAACCACCAGGATGGTAGGCCTTACCCTGTGTCACATCGTACACATCTCCGTCTATCTATAGGAGAACGCTTCAGTGACTGGCAATCATCACATATTCTCATTTGGCCTACAGCGAGATAGATTGGTTTGGTCAAATCGCTACCATCAAATTGGGCCAGCATGCGCTCCGAGAATAGGCGTTCATTTTTCTGTCAAGGGCATCAGAGCTGCGGCTTTGGGGCTGAGTAAACTAGATGGACCGGTAGATAGGTCTTCAGCTGTAGCCATTTGCTCTCGTGCTCCCAAACGAAGCTTCCTGTGATAAATTTGCCCGCCATTAAGAAGATAAGGATTGCATATAGAATAAATTTGAACAATCCAAGTAGCCCAACTTCCTGTACAGCCGTTGGATCTGGTTCTAGAGGTCCGACTTCTTCTCCACGAGCAATCTTATCGTCTCGTTCCTTTTTCTTCTTCAGCCATTTAGTATGCAATTCTTCCTGTTTCTTGCGGTACATTTGATGACTGTTCTAGGCTTCAGTTCCTTCTTGCTCTGTATGGAGAAGAACATTATCAAGACGTACGCTAGGAAGGGACGGTTGGCAGACTTTGTGGAAACCATTCGATTGGGGATAGCGGGATCCTCCACTTTGGGGCAGGAGGGGTCGTCGGATTCAAATGGAGGCATCGCTTCACCGCCAGCCATTTCTCTGAACCAAGACATGAGGACAACGGAGATTAACAAGTGGACCCAGGGTCAACTGCTACTGTGTAAGCAAGCGATCATTGTCACCTTCCTCACGTGTCCCAACTCGGAACAACCCCTGAAGCTCAGGTGTAGTTAGTAGTGTACTGCTATGTATCTCACTCACCGCACCTGCTTGTTGCGGTATATACAGAATTCTCCCTTTATTCTCTCTTTCCCCTTCTTCACGTGGGGCAGGGTCACGTCTACTTCGGGTCTACTTCGGTAGGTACCGGCCACATCAATGGATTACAGATTTGAGAGGTATTATATTATTTATTGATACTGGTCTGGATTGGAATGTATACTATATAAAACTGAATGGGAATACACGACTGCTCTCTCCCACCAAAGCTGAAGAGAGTGTGACTCTGGAATGCAGGAACTGGAATTACAAAAGACTCGAAAATCAAAACAGACCAGTGTTATTAAGATGAAATGCAACTGGGAGGATGGTGACTAAAACATTAAAGTGAGATGAAAGGTTATGTATCGTATGCGTGAAAAAGAGGACAAAAGATGGAGATGGAGATTAACCACGGGGGAGTGAATTGGATTAGGAGAGTCATGAACCAGGATATCTCCGGTATTTAGCGCCAGGCTATCTCTGTGTTTGCCGATTCTGCTGCTTGTGGCGTTCTCGTTCGGTTGCTCGTTCAGAGATTGTCATATAAGCGCCGCCGATTTCGTCGTTACTACTCGTAGGTGAAGATTCTTGTATGGATAGGAGCCGAACATCCCCATCAAGTGACTCTAGGTCCTCAATGTCACTTCGTCTCGTTAGGAAGGCCGGAGATTTCATGAACTATGCCCAACTTGATGAACGAAAGGATCGGGAGTAGGAAATCAACTCACCTTTGGCACGGAATCCGTAGACATCAAACGATATACATGTGCCTGGATTCGTTCATATAACCGGATGATATGCTGAAGCTGGGTAGCATTCAGTGCTTGTGCATGCTCCTGTTCCAAGCGACCTTGGAAAGTTCTCCCGGGTGTACTTGAAGAAACGAGGTCTTCAAGGTAGACGGTGAGCTCGTTCCGCAGGCTATGATCAATATTGAGTTCGCTGGGACTTGAATGTGCCAGATAATTGTTGAAAATGAAGAATGTAGTCTGTATCAAAAGTTCGTGATGCTTTTCCATGGCTATGTGACCCGGTGTATTACGGCTGCCTGAGCGGGTAGATCGTTCTGAAGCCGTCGCGCTGGAAGTGACCAAAAATTTGCTTTTGAGCTCCTCTACATCTAACCAAAACGTCAAATTTTCTTCACAGATATTGTGCCGTAGAAAATCTCGAAATAGCGCCCGCAACCGTGAGGACTCTATGATGTATTGCAACCTATCAGCATTCGTTTCTTTGAAGCGTTTGTCTCCAAATTCTGCTACAGACAATCGGCGGTGGAGTCGATTTGCACGAGATGTATGCTCGTTTCCCTCCTCGGAAACATCTACTGAAGAGCGGGAAGCGAGTTCAACCGATGAACTACCAGGCGAATTATAGTTAGCTAGACGAAACTCTCCCCAACGTGCGACACGGCGGCCCTCGTCCGTGATCCTGTAAACAGCTTTGTTTGTACATCGGAACTCGCCCTGTTAATTTGTCAGAGGTTGTTTATAAATTATTGGAAAAACATACGTTGACGGAGGGACCAGATGTACTTGATGGAATCCCACGAATTGTAAAAACAATTGCGGATTCAGAAGTTTTCCGTTTATCGCTCACGAGCGTGATAAGACCAAAGCGAACGAATTGAGCAGCCATTTCTGCAGCTTCCTCACGGCCAACCACTGAAGTGAAATCACAGAGCCATTCAAGGACTGTCACAGCATAAAATGCAAAGCGGACGACACCGCTTCCCTTTTTGTTCTTCTCCTGCAAGTCGAACAATGGGATGCCTTTCGCTTGTTCATGGTAGCGAAAGGATGGATCTGTATCGTGACTGTCGGATGGGAGATAATTGGGTCGCTGACCAGCAAATCGACGAAAGAATGCAATGATTACAGATTGAGTAATAATGATCTCGTCATCAGACGAGCGACGTTCAAGGTGGAGAAGTTTGATACAGATGGGTTGGGTTGCGAAAACTGGTTGAAGAGCGTTAGCATTGATACCATTCTTGCTGATGAAGCGTTCGAGAACATGGAGTCCCTTCGGAGTAACTTGATAAATACTACGGTCCTTGAAAAGATTCGAGAAAGGATCCGTTGCACTCCCAATCAGGCCTGCATCCATGAAATGTTGACACATGGCCTTTGCTATTTCGGGAGTCATAGTGAATGTCGTGGTAGTCGTGGTCGTTATAATTCGTGAAGGTTCTTTAGGATCCGGTCCACGATTTGATTGAGAGAATTTGAGAGAAGCCAGGTTTTGCACAGCTTCATCTCTAAAGGAGCAGGTTCAATGGATGATATGAGATCAAGGGAATGAGCTCACGTAGTAAAGGAATGATGAAAGTTGCGAAAAAACTGCTTATGAGTGCCAAGTTTAAGCGAGACGATGAGGGTGGAAAATAGATCGAAGGTATCCTGAATACAGAATTCAGCGGATTCCAAATAATAGGAAAGGATGGCCCACTTTGAGGAAGGGCCTCCCTCGTCTGGTGGTTTTCATCATGTGAGATGAACTACCGCTTGACTCCTGGTCTTGAGAGGACATGTTGGATGGCCAATAAAACAACGAAGAAAAGAAAAGGCTCTGGATTCCTCCCAGAGAAAGGATAAGCCAAGGACGAGTGTGGGAAAAAGCTGACTCGGTTGCCAATCCAACCTTTCCCACAAGGGTGATTGCCTCGTGGCTGGCCGTGTCCCCTAATTAGGCCTGACATTTCGGACAAGCATTATCCCTTGCACTAAGTGGTAGTCTAGAGGGCGCACGGCTGCTTCTTCCGAAAGAACGGAGCAGATCCAGAGAAGGGACAATGGGAGTCTGCCTCGTTGATCAGAATCGCTCACCGTGTTCAACCACGTTTATCACTCTTGTCACCGATCAACACCTTGATCACCGGAACAATGTTTCATCTCTACCCGAACATATTTTCTTCCGAGAGGACCAAATGATTGAAGATACGTTGCAAACAAACCCCGGCATGTTTTTCAGATTGATCCCTCTGACTATAAAAGGTAAGCATCTCCTGGGTTTCGTGGTCTGAACTTCGGACCTCGAAAGTTCAGGCGTGGGAATCCAATCTCACTCATAAGTCATAACAGTATATGGGTCTCAACTTGAATGTGAGGTGGTTGCAGTTCGTGGTCTCATCTATGAATGAGTCAACTTCAGGATCCAGCAGGTATTCAAACAATTCTTGACCAGATCAGGTCATCGCAAGCATGGCAGGATCTGGCAGCAACGTCAAATCGATCCTCCGGATTGACGTCCCCCTCCAATGAAGGAATGACAACGAAGACTAGTTCTTCAGGATCTTCTGTTGCATCTCTGCTTTCTCAATTAAGACCTGCACATCAAATTCTCGAGTCTCCCACAAACTCTGGTGTGAATAACGAACGGGAGCCTGCTCTGCAATTAAATCACTCAGAGTCCAACTTCACGACATCTCAATCTGACATTGCAATGGTCTCGATGAAAGATTCTTGTTCACTTGATCTGAGGGATTCTATGCACATCCTCCTACAGCTTACCCGCGATTCTGCCTTTGTGGAAGAAATGAACAAGGTAGCTAACTGTATTTGATCCCAGTGACTGTTGATTTGATTATTCCATGTAGATGAAGCAGGATCAGGATACTCTTGAACGACAACTATGGGAGGAGCGACGATCAGTTCACAAAAAGTACGAAGAAAAACTCAAGGCGGCAAAAACCAAGTATTTGTACCTTCATTACCTAAAACGACTTGCTGATATGTTTTAGAGCAAGTATCATTGGTTCCAGCATTTCAAAGCACGATGCTGAGGTTGGTAATAGGCTACTCGAGCTTACAGGCCATATTGACCCTGGAATAGATGTTAATCGATGCTCACAAGAAGGATTTACAAAAGTTTGATAGAGACCGTGCACTACCTGCCTGGGACAGCCTCCTCTCTCAGCAACAAGTCAAACTTCAGCAATTGGAGGTCCCTGCAATGCACATCACCTCTGAATCTGCTAAACGGGAGGTACGGATTCCAGTTCCTCCCTTCATATCTCTTAGACCATCCTTCTAGCTTCAGCAACGTGTCTTGCAAGTTCTGATCAGCCTCGTTGGTCTTTCCGTCAAATAACGATAGTTTCCTGTCCCGGCGGCTATAGAAGACTTTCGGCTCCGCCGAGTCTACGACATAGAGCCTAAATCTACCTAGTCCTCGACACGTTGATGTCCCAGCATCTGTCTTCATGTGGCGCTCCGTGAAATAGTAATTATGTGCTTCTGAATCACGTCAACGCCATGGACGCTCTTACATCTCTGATAAATCAGACGTTGCAATCGGCTTTGAGCACAGTGGGGTTCGCTTTCCTCTGACTGATTGTGTTCCCGAATTCATGTCTGTTATGTGGCTAAACCTGATTGCGGACATGGCAGCTCTTCTCGAGAGTCAATCAGTTTCAAATTAAGATCAGAATTGCGAAAAAAATCCCTGAGTTTATCTTGAAGAGATACATCTTTACTGTGATCTATGGTTGCTGAACAATGAATTTCTCATTGTTGAATATGAGGCAAGGACCACAGGGTTCTTGCACTGCCTTTAACTGCCTTCACACAATACTGCGTCATTCATGTTATGAGATGACATCATATTTTTCTTTATTCTAACATCGATGTTGATGTTCACTAAGAAATTTCCTCCTTGACCACCACCATCCTCTGTGAGTGAGCCTTCTCTTTGGGGGTCTATCCCATGGGACTACTTATTGGATGTTGAGCAGGTGTTGAGTAGATGTCGAGCAGATGTCATCGGAAGTCAATCCCATTACAGGCGATGAATATTAATGGTAGATATTTGGTGGAGTAGGCACCTCAAGGAGTGAAAGGAGTGACCCTCCAAGAGGATTGTGGCAGTTAAACAAGAAGAAGCTGGACACTGTTCTGAAAAGAAGCTACACTGCAAACCTGAGTAAGTACTTCTGTAAGAGTAACTATGACATACAAGGGCTGGTCTGCTCAAAAATAGCAGAATTTATATTTCTGTTCGTATATGAAATTTAAGGAGCTGTAGTATTGGTAGCAGGACTTTCAGTGTAATTAATAGCAAACATGACTCCAACATACTTCGTAAGAGTAGTCAGAAGGTAGCTATCAAGCTTGACAAGCTTTTCAAACGATTGAAGTTGACCTTGTGGCATTCTCACATGAAGTTTGTGAGCTATTTCTGTTTTGATATAGGCGGCAACTTATCATCTGCTTGGCATCAGGAAAGTTGGTCATCATTTTGGACTATGCAACGCTCAGTACAAACGTTGCCAAACGATACGAAATGGGCAAACATATTTTCGGGTTGCACGGAATAGATGTCTTGCGCTGCAGGTATAACATCAATCCAAAGATCATCTTGAACCTCAAGCTTCACATCTGTGTTTTTCACTCTTTCCCCATGCCTCAGGCGCTTTGGATTCTAGTCATTAAGTACAATTGGAGCACTGTGCATTTTTATATTCATCTGACCCTTAGCGACAACTACTTTGGGTTCTAAAAATGATTAGTGGATTCATTCTCCTCCATGCCTTTCGTCAACTTCCACAATACAGATGACTTCATCTCGATACACTACCAGACCAATAGTCAATATGGCAATGTCGGTGGATTCGACGTGGACAAGCCGATTATCTTGATCCTCTCTCCAATGTTTTTTGATATACGATGGCTTGATAATCACTGCGGAGACCCACGACTATACGAGAACTATAATGTCATTGCTTTGGATACGCGCTGTTCGGGTGAAACTATGAGCAGGCCTAGTCCTCGCCACGACACGTGGGTGGAGGCAGCTGATGTTGCATTATGCCTTTTGGTATGCCACATTCTAACATGATCATGACCTGAGCCTCACTATAACACAGACGCTGCAGTTACCACCCTGTCACGTCATGGCTCTTGAACCAATCTCAGTTTGTGTTGCACTACGGTTCGCTCTTCTGTACGTTGGTAGTCACGACATTCCCAATACGGGGTGATTGACCAGCTTCTGCACCCAGTTTTCCAGAGTTATGTCTGAGTCTAGCACTGTGCAATGTCCCTTCTCCCTATGAGTAAGGCAAATGTGCCCGATGATATGTTTAAATTTCTTGTTCATGCCCGCCGGGCTTTAGGTCTGACCGGACATTCGAACTTTTAGATGAGGTTCTGAAACAATGGTGTTTTGCTGAAGACATGGAAACATTCGAGCACGGAGGGGTGGAAACCATCAATTTACTTTGCGGTGATGTAAGTTTCATGCAACTCTATTCGTCCTCGGCTTATTTTTCATAACAAAGGAGGTAGACCCTAATCTATACGATGAAGTTGTTTGATCTAAATTTTGACCTAAATCGAAATCCTCATCTATATTTCAGCTGATTGCCCATCTGGCTTTGAAGACACCGAGGGATCAGCGTGTCTGCTTGGCTGAAGTTTTGGGAGTGTACGTGAATGTGAGTATATTCTCGTTTGCGTTTAAGGAGAACTCCATGTTATCACTTTTGCCCAGCGGACACCATTAAGTCCAGAAAGCTTGGCTAAATTGAGGCAACCTATCATCATTTTCCATGTAATTCTGCAAAACAAGGCCATCTCTAACCTAGGTTCTGAAAAGAGGATTTAGGGCGAGAAAAATGAAATGCACTCGACCGAGCATGCTGAGGGGCTAAGAAATTCATTGACCGGGGTTGAGGGGGGGGCAATATCTCACATTATAATGAGCAAGTCCTGTATCACATCCAATGACATGGATGGGCCACTGAAATCTTACAGATGGTACATCTAACCTATTCCTCAATCCGACAAGTGCTTCGTTAGTAAACAAAATCTACTCAAAGTTTCTGCAGCAGAATGTCAAGGGAGCATGGCTAGATTTGCGTACAATTGAGATTCCAACAGATTCAACAGAAGAGAGGATGCAGAAGGCACTGTTTAAATTGGCAGACATAATGGAACGTTCAGACTTGCGAACAAGATGTTCATTGTCTCCAATATCTTTTTCGTGCCTCTCTAAAGAAAGCGCCCAGCGGCAAGAGAAAATAATGAAAGAATACGGAGAACAGGGTAATACTTTCTCGCCTTTGGATTTGAATGGGAAACCACTGCGAAAGTATGATGGTTGACTCGTTCAAATACGTGACTCTGATTGCTTTGTATTGCGCAGGTATTCCGATCGTGAAGATCAACACTGGTTCAGAAGTGATATAGGGAGGAACTCTATCGCAAGTGAGTCAAGTGGCTGCGCACTTGTTCATAGTTGACTCTTCTCTCGAGACATATTTTCCATTGGCGCTAAGGCCATGCCGGAAAATGATCAGGGGATTAAACAATCCACCAGCTTGTCAGTAACCAACCTGGTTCAATCGCGGCCGAGCTAATCACAATGATCAATCCTATAACTTTGCTTGGTGATGGCGTCAGGTCAAAAGGTGCTAGGAATTTATGATACCCATATTTTCTGCCTATGAAGATGTATTACTGCAATCAAAGTTTAAGCGATACTCTATAAGGATTTGTACATCAAGAACCGATACAAGGTCTTTCCTATAAGCTGCCTTCTGCCATCTTGGCCTTGTAATATCTGACCATCTCCTCCAGACCCATATGAACAGACCAACAAGGTTGCCACTCTAACGACTCGTTAGCCCTTGAAGTGTCAGGGCGGCGCTTCTGAGGATCATCGGTAGGAATTGGTTTATATACAATTTGAACGCGTTTATCCAGTTTAACCCCGTCTTCCTTCTGCACTTTTTCAACAATATCGCGAACAAGTTCTGCGAACTCCCCAATTGAGTATTCTTCCCCATTGCCGATGTTAACAGGACGAGTTTCGTTGGAGTTCATGAGAGCAATCATGCCATCTATGAGATCATGGATGTATTGGAAGGATCTGGTTTGTTTTCCATCCCCATATACAGTCATATCTTCGCCTTTAAGCGCCTGGACGATGAAGTTGGACACAACTCGGCCATCGTAGGGGTTCACTCCAAACGCGTGTATTCAGTACCAGTCTGATCATTCGAGCGGGGAGACTTACTGCGAGGTCCATAAGTATTGAATATACGTGCGACACGAACATCAACACCATCTTGACGCTGAAAACCATATGTGAGGGTTTCCGCCACTCGCTTTCCTTCGTCGTAACAAGCTCGAGGGCCAATCGGGTTGACATGTCCCCAACTAGTCAATGGATTCGATAAGTCTGAGCTAATGATAAATTTGACACAGGGTCGCTCACTAATCTTCATGTTGTGGGTGAACTTCGGGATCACCGTAGACCTCTGTAGGTGGAGTTAAGCGGAGCCTATGCCAAAGCACATAGAAATAGTACCTGAAGTACTGCTGATCAAAAAGCGTGCTTTAGTGCGCTTGGCCAAGCCAAGCATATTCAGAGTTCCCATGAAGGAAGTTTTGATAGTCTTTACAGCGTTAAACTGATATTGGGGAGGCGACGCTGGGCATGCGAGATGATAGATCTCTGAAAAGTGGAATTTTGTGACCAAGTCGATAGTGAATTTAATCTACTCACGGTCGCATTCAATCATGAAAGGTTCAACTACATCATGCCGGACCAACTCGAAGTTTGGGTGTCCGATCCAATGACTGACAGTCGTCTTGGAGCCAGTAAAGAAGTTATCGAGAACAGTGACCTCATGTCCAAGTAGCATAAGACGATCGACTAGATGGGAGCCGACGAAGCCGGCGCCTCCTGTCACAAGAATACGCTTGCATCCCGATGGAGGTAGAAGTTTGACGGGCGGGAACCGAGTTTGGGTGGTATAAGAAATGGATGACATGTGAGGAAAGTATACGGATGTGGGCCGGAACATTTCATGACCAGTGCTCAGTTTGGCATGTTCAGTTTCAGCCTCCTCCTCTCCAAGGTATTCGAGGGCCCCCAAATCCTCCGTCGAAGCGATATAATGGGGACGCAGGTATAAAGAACGGAGAGTGTCGAGGGGGACTTCCGAGTCGAACCCAAAGCGCTTGAAACCCACAGTAGTTATTTCATTGCCACTGTTATCCAGCGTCTTGATCTATGGATGGTAAGATTATTGGACGGTAGAGTTCAATGGATAAGCCAACACTTACGTGTGAAGGAGACATGGGCGGGAAACTGGTGTAAGAGCGGCAAGAAAGAGGACATGGAGCTCGTTTCGACGTTATATAGGCATTTATAATTAACATTGTCAAGATCTAAAACATCTAGACTACAAACGTTCATAACAAAAAACAATTATGATTTTGACCTTGATACGGCTAGAATCCCCGCTTTCAAAAGTAGCGGTCGCCTGAAGCCGATCAGACTGTCAAAGACCAGTCACAACCAATTATACTAAGACGGTATTGGAACACCGCAGGTTGAGTGAAAATATTATAACGCATCGGTAACGAGCTCACGGGAGTCAGAAAATGTTACGAGGCACATTCAAATGCATTGTAGTTCAAGTCAACGAGTGTTCTTCAAGTAGCTGAAGTGAATATCATATGACACCCAGTCTCAGCTGTTTGCTATATTCTTGGTGCCCTAGGAGGGCCTGCGACCAAAATTTTGGCAGTAGCTGAAAAAAATCAATGTTTGACTGTCGATGGAATTCAAAAATAAAGTTTTGACTAATTTTTGATGCCGATTCATTTTGTCTACGACTTTCTTGTTCTTCGACTCGAATGCCTCGATCACAAAAGCTCGATAAGAAACCTAGGCATGATCCTCTCTATACTCAGCTCGATAAAGACGAAACAGAAGCAAAACACGGACGTATATCACAGCCCGGAAAACGCAAAAAAACTCACAAAACAGACAACAACGATAGTGGAGATGTACACCTGATCCTGTTTCTTTATTTATCAGTCTCTCAATTGAATACCAGGTTATCCTTGATCCCAAAACATCTCGCAGGATCTTTGAGCTGGCTCGCGACCAGCAGGATGAATTGGAAAAGCACGATGAATTGGAAATGCCGGATGATGCCTGTGATGATGGAGATAAGAGCGCATTCACGACCCTACGTCCACCAATCGATGAAGATGACGACGAAGAATCGGACATTGACTTCGATAAAGAAGTAGAGGAGGAAGAACTCGTGAGTGATTCAGACTTTACCTTTCGAGCGCTTGATTTACAGAATCCTAAGAAAATAGACGAAGAAGATCTGCATACACTAGGAGCCCTCTTGCCTGAAAATTCTCATGAGCGACGAACACTGGCTGATATTATATTTTCCAAACTGGATAACACCGTAGGCAATGCAACGGCGGCGATCCAAAGAGTTCAACAAGGTGCATTACCTATGCCAGTCAAAATTGCCTTCTGACCTGTTCCTAGATAGAGAACGACCTGATCCTGCCCTAGGTCTCAATCCAACCGTTGTAGAGGCTTATCGAAAGCGAGTCCCTATAGGCATTTACCGCGAATTTATTCTCACAAAAATCTCAATCAAAAGGTTAGGATTGTTCCTACAGAAGTACAAGTCCGGACCCTTGCCAAAGCTTTTCAAGGTCATCCCCTCACTACCGGCATGGGCACGAATGTTGGCACTCACAAGTCCAGAAAGTTGGTCACCCCATGCATGCCGTGCAGCAACAAGAATCTTTATATCAAACATGAAACCACCTCAAGCACAACTATTTTTGAGCGTAGTTCTGCTAGATGCTATCCGAGAGGACATTGATCAAAACAAAAAATTGAATGTTCAATACTATGAGGCACTGAAGCGAGCACTTTACAAACCTGGGGCATTTTTCAAGGGTGTCATCTTTCCAATGCTTGACGTGAGTTGTTGTCTTTTCTATCAAGGTGACAAGGACCGAGTATCTGCAATGGCATAGCAAGGTTGTACTTTAAAACAGGCCGCAATTATTGCCTCTATCCTCTCGCGAACTAAGATTCCGGTGCTGCATGCTTCGGCTGCCTTACTTCGCATCGCAGATATGGACTATTCAGGTATATAAATGTACTTCTTGAACGTGTATCTGTCTGATGTTCATCAAGGACCCAATTCTCTGTTCATCCGGGTCCTCATTGACAAAAAATTTGAGCTCCCATATCAAGTCGTCGATGCTTTGGTGTTCCACTTTATTCGTTTATCAAATACTTATAAAGCAAAATCCCGAGGAGACTGTGATAAACTGCCAGTGCTCTGGCACCAGAGTCTGCTTGTTTTCTGTCAGAGGCAAGAGTTTGATCATGTATCATTAAGGAATCCTTCTAAGTGCATGTTCTAGATATGCGTCAGACTTGACACCTGATCAGAAGGATGCTCTGTTAGACGTTATTCGGGCTACACCTCACCCCGAAATAGGACTTGAAATCAGGAGAGAGCTGGTAAATTCAGTTGTCAGAGGTGCACCGAGAACACAAGCGGATGGGGATATAATGATGGCGTGATACACCTCTGCTGCTTTCATTTCTTATTGTACCTCTATACACTTTGCTTGAAACGTAAGGATCAGTTATGTATATATGCTTTCTGCTAAGTGAGCTATCAGGTGATGGGAATGCACAAGTTCGAACCCCTGGTAGCGTGGAGCAGGTTCTGAAAAGACATGGTTAGCCACTGGAAGGATGTGAACATCAGAAGATGAGCATCAGAAATCACATAAAAAGAACTTTGTAAAATAATCACAAGTTGTGCTCACTTGGTGCTTTGGATGGTCAGACCCAGTATATAACTGAGCCAATACATGGAAAGTTGAGACAATTTTATTATCAATTTATCATCCAGCTGTAAAGGACAAGTGTTTGGACCACTATATGGACTCCGTTGAGTCATCTGAAGATTTTTCGATGTCAAAGCTGACTCCCCAATCACATCCCATCATCTCATTGCTTTTGCCATTGGTCTCATCCAAAAGCATTTGAGTACTTTGTACTCCAGTCACTGGCAGACGCAAAATTCCTCTGGAACCATCTGGTGCAGAGTACGGGACGTGAGCAGGTAATAATCCTGCTTGGAAAAGTGCTGTAGCCTGATCCCACCAAATATGCTCTGATAGACTGAGTTAGATTCCTCGCAGCACGGATGTCACCGCTTACCGTTATACAAACGATCGCCCCGTATGTTCACCACCGCTATCATAGGAATGGAAAGTTTCTTGCCTGTCGGAGGTACACCAGGTAAGAGCCAATCAATAGTCCGATCATGAGTTGCGTAGAAAATAAACTCGTCTGATACGTTCCACATTAGTCAATTGAAAGTTGTCGACGAGAAAGCATACCAATGATGCGATCAGGTCCAGCAGTCCTTGAAACAACCTGAGTGTTCGTGTCATCCGGGTTGTTGAATATAAAATGATCTCGATAGAACTCTGTCAGTGCTGCACGACCAATTCCTCCAGTCATCTAATGCGGTGTGAGGGGCTAATCTCTCAGCATGACCATGGACACACTGTTGGAACATGATTGACATAAGGTTCTTGCTGTAATCAAGGTTGTGATTCTTGTAATCGTTTTGACGGGGAAAAAATAACATACCACCATCGTGGCCATTGTCTTTGCGACACTCCGAGCTTCAAATTCGAAGTAGCAATGTCGATCCCAGATGACCTCAAGATCAAAAACAGGACCCCCTAGCCAATTGCGTAGGAATACAAGAGACCGACTGTGTGCCAAGGAGGCATTTCCTGGATCGTAATCTGAGGTCTGCGGTAGGACAAAGTGCGGGGATTGCCCAGGATAGGAGTATGAAGTGATATTTTCCACAACATCTATCTTCTGAAGTACGTGTAGGAGAGTCGGAAACCTGGGCTTTGGATATGTCATCCTTGAAGAAGCTCCATAAGAGATCAGGCACGCAATTGGTAACCTTTCCAAGCCTATCAATGAATCCAAGACTGCCGGATCGTTGTCATAGACTAAAGAAGTGTCTCGGTGCGGTAACTAGCACATATCTGGATGAGAAAGAATTACCTATGACCGCAAATTTATCTCTATCGTCAAGCTCCTTGACTTGAAGCAAACAGTCGATTCCCTGTTTTATAACTGAGGAGATGGCAGATGCCTGATCGAAAACCGAGCTCGGTGTTAATGTCACACCAGCTACTGTGAAGCCCTCTTCGGCCCACTTCTGAACAGGTTCTGGATCAAGAGGTCGACGGCTCTGAAGACTAGTGCTCAAACATGAAGGGTTCTGAAGTAGGAGTACAATGCCAGGACCTGAACCACGGCTGGTCAGGGGTGGCTGAATGACAAGGTTGGAGGACAACGTGATCAGAGGGGCCGACGGTAAAGGAGGTGCTTGTTCGTTCTCCGAGTCTGGGTCGTATGCTTTTGGCGCCATGGTAATAGACAATGTGTGCAAGAGAGGCCCGAAGATACCCTAGTTGCCAGGAGAAATTGGCCCTTGTGATTACCATGAAGTTCACAGACTGTAGGTTGGGTGTATCAAACAAAACCTTATTAGGCATTGTATTATTAATAAGGCTGGTGCAATTTGAACGAGGGGGATCATTTCTAACTCTATCTTGGGCTTCATCGACAAAGCTATACAGGACCAAAAGCCACCCATGGCATTTGCCGAAGATTATGAAATTATCCATGGTCACTATTATCTTCGTTCCCTCCTCAAGATTCCAGGATGAGGTATAATATTTCGACCTGTCTATTGATGTTGTCAGCTAACATATTTTCTCTAGTCACCGTAAGGTTTGTCCAATCTAATGGCCACATCATTGCATCAAGGAGTTCATATTTAATCTTAGTTTGAAGCTCCTCGCCATGGGTCTCTAGGTTTCCTCCCAAGAAAGCGTTCTGCTCGCCATCGTGGGAAGGTCAAGTCTTTCCCGAAAGTATGTTTTATCTGGTTATTAGTTATAGCTTCTTATGCTAACATGAACAGGATGATCCCAAGAAACCTGTTCATTTGACAGCTTATCTGGGATACAAAGCTGGTATGACCCACGTTGTTCGTGATCTCGACCGCCCTGGATCCAGTATGTACTGGCTGTCTTTTCGCCTACATGGGTCTCATGGCATATTACAGAGATGCATAAGCGTGAAATTGTGGAGGCTGTTACTGTGGTTGAGACTCCGCCCCTGATCGTCGTCGGTGTTGTCGGTTATGTTGAAACTCCCCGTGGTCTTCGCACGTTGACCACTGCCTGGGCTACTCATCTCTCCGACGAACTTAAGCGCCGCTTCTACAAGAATTGGTACCGTTCGAAGAAGAAAGCCTTCACCCGTTATGCCAAGAAGCATGCTGAAGATGGTGGCAAGTCTATTGCTCGAGAGCTTGAGCGCATCCGTAAATACTGCACTGTCGTCCGTGTCTTGGCCCACACACAAATTAGGAAGACGGGTCTCAGTCAGAAGAAGGCACATTTGATGGAGATTCAGGTCAATGGCGGCTCCATTGCCGACAAGGTTGAATTTGCTCACGGTCTCTTTGAGAAACCTGTCGAAGTGTCTTCAGTGTTCGAGCAGGACGAGGTTGTCGATATCATTGCTGTAACCAAAGGCCATGGCTTCGAAGGTGTTACGCATCGGTGGGGTACCAAGAAACTTCCTCGTAAGACACATAAAGGTCTTCGTAAGGTCGCTTGTATTGGTGCCTGGCACCCTGCAAAGGTCATGTTCTCTGTGGCTCGTGCTGGTCAAAGTAGGTATTATTTCAACCTTGGTACTGGCTGCCAGATGTCTGACTTTGCGTCTTTCTATTTCCTTAGACGGTTATCACCATCGTACTGAACTCAACAAGAAGATCTACAGAATTGGCTCGGGCTCAGATGATTCGAATGCTTCTACCGAGTCAGATGTCACTAAGAAGACCATCACACCCATGGGTGGTTTCCCCCACTATGGTATCGTCAAAAACGACTTTTTACTGCTCAAGGGTTCCATACCTGGAACCAAAAAGCGTGTTATCACAATTCGCAAATCGCTAATGGTTCACACATCTCGTCGGGATCTCGAGAAGGTGCAACTCAAATTCATCGACACATCCTCAAAATTCGGTGTAAGTGGTGTCTCTTTTTTACCAATATGATACTGACGAAGTCTATTGCAGCATGGCTCTTTCCAAACGTTCGAAGAGAAGGCTGCGTTCCTGGGTACTCTCAAGTCCTCTGCGTAGATTCATTTTTCTGTCACCGTCTCATTGTACTGTGTTTACGATAAGTCACATGATAAGTAACATATCGTGGGAATATCATGCCTGAAAGGTGTGCTCGAAAGATTTATTCGAAACATTGGTGAGCGGCGTGCGTTTACGTTGTTGCCGGGATAGTGCACGTCTGGTAAGTGAGGCAGCAGCGTACTCAACAGCTTCCTTTACCATTTGTCTCTCAGGATGACTGCACCTTCTATTGATGCACAGAGTGTCCTCTCTGGGCCTCCCACCAACAGTCATTTCTGTCATCCAGAAATGTCTACGAGTCCCAGGAAGGACCGTTGGACGTCGGTTTTTGATACTTGCGTCTCGCCCATTGGCTACGAATTGTTCTGTCTCTCGCTGGACCAACGAAGGAGAGTGTCTGGATACCGAGAGCTTTCAGTTGGGCGGCGTCGCACAGCCTGGCGTTCTTTCTTCCGGGGAAGAGAATGCGGAAAATGCAGCCGCAACCAACATGCCTCCCCAAGATGCGATCGGCCCACTTGCCAAACAAGTTGCAGAGGGAAGCGTCGCGCAGAAGACTATACAACGACCAACTTTTTTTATTCAAGATCCACCTTTTCTGTCTGGTCGACCTTGGACTCAACTGCCGATCAAAATTCTTCGTACATCGTCAAAGGATGCGATGTCAACGATACCCTTTATAGAAGGCGACGATGCAGTTTTAAAAAACGAACTTCACGTACTCGCAACAACACAATCGGCAGAGAAAGGCTGGAGAGCATATGGAGTTCTTTCCCGAATACAGCAGCAACAGAACTCCTTGAATCGAGGTACCGACCCTATTCCGGTTGTTCCCTTTGCTCACCTCCACCGCCTTGCACGCCTGATCGCCAGGAATGTCCCAAAGACCCGCCCTCAGTTTTCGCGCCTCCTTTCTGTTCTGACGACAATACAGAATTACGGAGGCGACATTCAGCTGCACGAGTGGAACGCTCTTATCGATCATGCCGGGAGAGGATACCGGACTACTCTCTCGCAGAATTTCTATCATTCCCTGAGCATCTATTGTGATATGATCTATGACCGTCCACCCGGTTCAGGTTTCTTAAGTGACGATGGCTTCAGTTTCCCTCGGGAAGGTGACCCATATGACCTTCACTTTCCGAAAAATTCTGCCGCTGAACCTGACATTTATACTTACACGACATTAATCAACATCGCGGCCCGAACTGGCGACCTTGCTCTACTTCATCGCACTATTGCATTATTAAAAGAGGCCGGGCTGCCTCCCAATAGAATAACCCACCTCACCCTCCTGAAATTTTTCACTGCCAAGAGAGAACTATCGGGAGTTCGTTCGACGCTCGCGCGCATGAGAGAGCAAAATCTGGATATCGGAGTTGATGAACTTAACGCGTGTATGTTGGCGTACAGCAAATGTTGGAGGGTCGATATCACCATCATGATATATCGCGCCTTGCGTCATAATATGGTCCCGGAGGATTACGTTGGGCACGACGATATCACTTTTGTCCAGGGACATCTTCGTCGTGAGGGGATCTTTCTCCCGTCTGATCTCTGGCCGAACGAGGTTACCTTCACCAGCATGATTCAGATGATGGCATATCATGGTAACCTTCTCGCGACCCTGAGTGTCTTCAGTGACATGATATCTACGCCTAATTCTGAGCAAGGCGCACCTCTCATCCTGGATGAGAAAGGTGAACTTCAGCGGGCTCTCTACGCTCCCACCGTCTCCATCTTTCGTGCTATGTTCCTTGGATTTTGTCGTCATGGTGTCAGTCCAACTTCCCCTGAAACAAGCCCTCTTAAATCGGACCCAGATGAGCCGGAATGGAACCTCGAGACCTTGCAGACCATTTTTGAAAAATTTATCCAACTGCCTCCTGACACCAAAGTCACTGCATCAATTATGTTCTGGATAGTTGGTTCATTCAACAAGACAAGCAACCGTGATGTGCAGCTTTTACGTACCATTTGGTTACGCGTCGAGGATTGGTTTGGACCGTTCAGATATGGTCCTGATCATCGATTGACCAGATGGCGGAAGAGACTCTTTCCACAAGATACTCATGACACGACTTGACAAACATCATGGTGGTATTTCCCCCAGGTTATGGTACATTGATCTGTATTCAAAGTGATGGTGTTTGTATTATCGTATCCTATTTGTCTATCATGATTCAACTTGGTTCTCCTTCCTCCACACCCAATAGTCACGCCATGATACACTACACTTCTTGCTTTTGAACCTCCGGAGTTTAATGCTCCTGCGCAAGTCTTCAGTCACGGTTCCTTCCCATCCTGCCTTCTGGATGGCACAATTTATAGCATCTAATCTATCCCAGCGCTGTTCAACCATGACTTCAGGTAGATAAGTAGCGGAGAAGGTCCGATGAGAGGTTATGTGAGGCAAATTAGGGGTAGATGACGAGGGCGTTGGAGTTCCCGAGGATGACGACAGAATCAAGGAAGGATGGGGGAATGTGATTTGAATCCCATGTACACCAACTGTCCAATCGAGATAGGACTTTGCATCCTCAAAATCGGTAAGTAGAGAAATTCTAAGGCCGGTGGGAGGCAGATTGGGAATTGAAGGGTAAAAGAGGGGGAGAGGAACCGATTGTCAATATGGTTTGTCTCGAATTTCATGTTTTTTTTTTACAAGTTGCATGCAAGACATACCCGCATTCGAGTGAGTCAAGTTCATCACTGGTAATTTTTCGAAAGCGGGAGTCCTGAAAGGCACTTATGAGCGCATATTGAGCGATACCGCCTCTGATTGGCATCGGTTCGAAAACGCCGACGCAGCCCCTCAAGCGAAGAGGACGACCTAGTCGAGACGAGCGCGTGTTCCAGGTCACAAACAGTGCGCTAGTATTCCTCAGATCGAGGCATTGGAATATATTGCGGGGATAGGACGCACTATTTTTCGTCAGGAAACGCGGGTGGGATCGGTTCAGCAAAAGTCAGAGCGCAATAGAGGGTATCAAAGGCGTGATAGCAATGTTCAGGGGCACAAAGAGCATCTGACCCCAGATCCTCCACTGTTGGATTGGCCATCGCTTGAAAATGGAGGGCTAGGGCAAAGGTGGAAGAACGGGGACATAATCCTTATAACTGATGACCTAATGATCGATGGAAACGTGGCCGAGCCAGTTCACTTCGCGGATCGTTTGATGCATCAGATTCCTGAGTAGAAGACATATGGGACATATGTGTTTAAGATAGGATATAAGCTAGATAAAGCGAACCCAAGGCAAGCAAAGAAGACGAAAAGAAACTTGACTCGATATAAAATGAAGCCCATGTCCTGGATTGCTAGCAGCAACGTTGTTGGGCCGTCTGGCGAGCCTCTTCTTCATCGGCTTGGGCAGACCAGGTGGGAGTCGAGGCGCTTGATAGGACAATCCTGTTGCGCTTCCTGAGTTCATTTTCTCGCTCGATGGCATCCTTTCTGAGAATGATGGCGGATATGAGGTGGTCGAAAAGACTTTGGATGCCTAGAGATGATCGTAAGCCTGCGACGCCGATCAAGAATCGTCGACACGCGTACCAGTGTCATCCTTGGCAGATACTTCAAACAGTTCCATTCCCTTACTGAGACCCCACTCGAGTTCTTCGCTCTCCAACGCATACTCATCTTCTTCCTCGATGCTGTTACTGCTATTATCGCCATAAGCATCCCAGCCACTGCCGAAGCCGAAATGAGAACCGAAATGAGAAGATTGAGGAGTGCGGGAGCCGGAACTGGTGTTGGATCGGGTAAGGGAGCTGTTGGCGCGAGGGCGTACTTGGAGAGTCTTGCTGCGCTGGAGGGCGGAGTTTCGGCTAGAAGGGAGATCGAGGTAGGCATGAGAAGATGCAGGGGGAGAGGAAGGGGCGGAGTGGGATCTCAGGCCAGGGAACGAAGTAAAACGGGGACGGATATAGGAGAGGGTGGAAGGAGGCGGCGGCGGGGGAGGTGGCGGGGGCTGTGGGGGAGGAAACCAGTTGTGGAGGGAGAGGCGGGCGATGTCGGCGGTGACGGCGCGCTTGTGGTGGAGGTCAGCCTTGGCGCCGACGATGTAGATGAGAAGGTCAGGGTCACAGTTTTTCCTGAGTTCTAGAAGACGTCAGGACTGGGAGAATGGAGAGGGGAATGCACGGACCTAAGAGCCAGCTGCGGACGTCGTCAAAGGAGGAAGCATTGGTGATGTCGTAAAGAAGAAGAGCAGCATTTGCGCCTGGAAAAAAGTAAGCAGAGAGAACGTTGTGGCGAAATTATTACTAGTACCTCGATAATACATGGGCGCCTGTAATGAGAGAGATGAGAAAGAGTCAGGGTAGACATCGTGAAGAATAGAACCAACCATACTCCGAAATCGCTCCTGGCCAGCAGTGTCCCAGAGCTGCAGCCGCACCTTGACACCGCTCATGATCACTTTCTTCGTGATGAACAGCGCGCCGCTCGTCGAGGTTGTGTTTTTCGGGTCGAATTTGTTCTGCACGTAGCGGTTGAGGAGGGAAGACTTGCCAACACCCGCACTACCCATGACAACAATCTTGGCGTCGACGCCGCGGTCGATGACGAAGGGGTCCATGGTGGAGGACCACCGTAAGCGTCTGTCTGCCCGCCCTTCCTTTTAAGCCTTGTCCCCTCCGAACTGGCTCGGCCCGGCTCAGATCATCCACATGCTGTATTTTTTTCCGCCTACAAACAGAATGCTAACTACTAGTTATCCTGCGACACCACTGGGAATTCAAACTTGACATCCACTCCAGTCAGGCGCTGGTAGATGGCTGAGAATGACTCGAGCTTGTACTCGAGCGACGTTGCGTCCTTCAGATCCAAAAATCTATGTGGCGTCAGCATCCCTGCCATGTACTCAAGCACACTCTACTTACACTGTCGTAACTCTCGATCCATCCACCCGGACACGAGTCCTCTTCCCAGTGATCTCCGTAGGGTGGACCAGATCTTCCAGGATCTTGTCGTGCACATTGGTCAGCGTGCGGCTGCGAGGCCTCTTTTGCTTCACACGCGAATTGCGCGTAGGCTTGCGCAACATTCGGCGTTGCGCAATGAATACAACATGACGGTCAGAAAACTTCTTCTCCAGTTCTCGTGTCAGCCTGCCTCACATGAGCCATCCTGCCATCACAATCAATGCAAACAACCGACCTTGCCTGGATCTTGTGGAAAGCCTTCAATTGGGGAACCGGCACAAATATCACAATTGCCTTTTTGTTACCGCGGACATCAACTTCGCGGGCGGCAGAAAATTGGAGAGCTCGAAGCTCAGTCTTGAGCTCAGAGACATTATTTTCGAGATCGACAAGTGCTTGGGCAACTTCAGTCTCAAGAGCGTCGGGAGGAGTGGTAGGTGCATTTGCAGTGCGAAGAACTTTGTGGTTAACGGACATCTTGATGAGGACCCTACAGAACAATTCAACACCACATCCAGCTTTTGATCATGCCATCCAGCCTCTCCGTCCAACCAATCATCCAACCACCATGACCGATATCCCTGACGGCGACCTGGACGCACAACCAGAACTGCATCGTACTCACCAGACCTTTTGGCGACGGCGACGACAGCGAACGAAGAACTTGCTACCGAGCAGGGAGACTTGCCACAACAAGGCCAAACTCAGGGTTCACTCAGGGTTCCTCATATGGAAGGTAGTTCGATTGCTTCACTCCCCTATACTTCACTCGGTTTGCGACCCAATTTCCCTCCACTCTACTCTGCTCTCTTGGAGCTTTTAGTCCTGTCTTATGCTTCAAAACCTCCCTTCAACTTCCATTCAGCACGTCCAAGATGGTTCAGTTTCCAAATGCAGCAATCTGATATGACATCATCTTGGTAGAATACAACCAATCACGGTTCAACCCTGGCTTCTTATCGCTTTGAGTTCCTCCACCCATTTTTTTTCAGCATCCGTGCCCTTCGGCAGCACCACAAACGTCAAGAATCCGTCCTTGAGCTCCAAACCATCCCTTGGCTCTCCTTTTTTTGCTTTGGCGGCATTACAGACATCCAACAGCGTCATGTTCTTTCCGACCTTGAGCAGCCGTTTTCGTCGCGTAATGGCGTACACGACCAGCTTTCCACTGACGTACTCTTTATTTTTATCCCACTCGGCTGGTGTGCTGTTTGGCGGAAACATCACCTCCAGATGCGCCGAGAACGGCGTGTCCTCAGAAAATTCCGTTATCATGTCTGATGTCGCATATTGTGGGTAAAGAAAGAAGACTGGGACAATGAGCCTGAATTTGGAGGGGTCTTCTGTATCCCAATGGGGTGAATATTGATTTGATGAATTATCCTGGTTGGGAACATCTATGATGTTCCGTGCCTAGTAGATTGGCGTTATCAGTTGGTCCATTCCGTTGCATGGCTTGATAGTATGAACCTGGTAAGCTGCTGCAAGAATCGCTTTTTCTTCTTGCTTCTTCTTTATCCGTTCTTCTCTTTCTCTCTCCCGTACTTCCTGCTCCTTCTTGGCTTTAAGGGTTCTTTCATGCACACTTTTCATCCCCGTATTACTAGGGTCGAAAGCCAGGCACCGCCTGCAACAGTCGATAGCTTCGTCCACACGATCCAGTGCCAACAGCGCCAGCACCGAGCGATAATAAGCTTTTGAGCACTTGGCATTCATAGAAATCGCCCTCGAACAATCTCTGAGCACCGAACCGTAATTTTCTGATATGACGTACTATGTGAAAATCATTCCATTCAGAACGAAGGAACAACACGCACTAAGCTCCAGATTACAAGCCGCGGTATTACACAAGAGGGCTTCCAAAATACTCTTATCCTTTGGCTTGGCGTCAGTGCCTTGTTTATAGAAACCTAATGCCTCTCTATATCGCTTTCCCTTGAAGTACTCGTTTGCTTGTTCCTTGAAATTGAGTGCGACCTCTGTTCCTGATGAGTGAGAAATCATCATTATTAATATCGGCAGACTTGACCCACCGTCTTCTGTTCCCTCGTGGACTAGATCCTGCAGGGCTGATAATGCTATATTTTCTGTTTCATCTCCTGGAAGGGTTTTCATGAATAGGGGTACTTCATCGAATCCGTTAAGGGATGTGTCATCCTCGTTTCTTTTTTCTGGTAGTGGCCTTGTGGTCATATTCCAAGACATGATTCTTATCAAATGATGGCTTACACAAAGTCTTGATGACGTCTAATTTAGAGAGGGAACAGATGACTCAAGTCACGAAATTTGCATAGCAATAGAACAATCTCTCTCTCTCTCACACGCACTCTCTCTGGTGCGATTCTTTACGGCTATTAAATCTTGTTAGCAGGGTTACTCTCACCTTCTCTCGCATCCCCTTACACATTGACCATTCAATGAACCAGTTTCGAGGTCTCACGCGTGCTCTCAATCAAAGTGGAAAATTCAAATTCAAAGTATGCGTCTCTTCCTTCAACTGGCCAACCTTTATCAATCAAATTTTCATCTTTAATTCATGTAATTCTTTAATCGTTCACAAATAACAGCCACCAGAACAAGTCGTCGATTACCTGGTCATAGGGGGAGGTGGGTGTTTCAAACCATGTTGCAAAACCGATCATCAAAATGACGGATGGGGATGTCAGGTGTGGTTGGTCTAGCCATAGCTCAAAGACTTTCCCAACGTTTTCCTTCCAAATCAACCTACTTGATTGAACGTCACGGCCAAGCCGGTGAAGAGACCAGGCAAGTCAGCGTGAACCAATATCCATTTAAATTTTGACCATGTGGTTTGATGACTTCATTACCCCTCCTTTTTGTTTGTTTTCGGTCACTCAAGCTCACGCAATTCCGAGGTTATACATTCTGGTGTGTCAATCTCCACTACTCCTTGCTATATTCAACATGAAACACTGTGCGTCAAGGTCTCTATTATCCTCCCCAATCTCTCAAGACAAAATTATGTCTACGCGGTCGTGATTTGATGTATGAGCGATGCAGGACATACAACATTCCCCACGAACAGGTCGGAAAACTCGTCGTAGCCAAAGAGTCTCAACAGGACTACATTTGTAAACTTCACGCCAAGTCCCTCAAACTAGGGAACAAAGAAGATGGTAGTCCCATTCTACCGACGGTGCTCCTCTCTAATGATGCAGTGCGCCAGATGGAGCCCGATCTATCAAAACACATCATTGCTGCATTATGGTGTCCGATGACAGGCATCATTGACTCTCATTCCTTTATGGAGAGTCTGGAAAAGGATATCATTGATTCCGAAAACGGTGAACTGGTATATTCAACACGCGTTGTCCGGGTAGATCCATCTGCACGATCCCTTGTTCCTGCTACACCTGATCTGGTTAGTCCTGAAGATGGGTGGGTGGTACAAGTTGTGACTGGGGACGCAGAGGAAGGGGATGCACTGCTTGCAAGGACGGTGATCAATTCCTCAGGGCTCTCCAGTTCCCTCATCCTCAACGCACTGTTGCCTGATGATTGCCAGATACCCATGTATTATGCCCGGGGCTCATATGCGTCATACCATGGCCCGGGCATTGGTAGCGTGAAACGCCTCATATACCCATGTCCCGACACAGGGTCAAACGCACATGGGTTCCAATCTCTAGGTACTCACCTTACTCTGGATCTTCGGGGAAAAGTTCGCTTTGGGCCAGATATCGAGTGGATAGAGCTACCACTTGATCCCATCCACGACCGACCTGAGGATGAGGCAGATTTCTGGATGAAGCACCTCATACCTGACGAGTCCCGATTACCTGAGATGTATGAAGCTGTCATTGATTATCTATCCAATATCGAACTTGCGGGTCTACAGCCTGACTATTGTGGAATCAGACCCAAGCTAGTCCCGCCTTGGGGTGGATTCCAAGACTTTGTATTCAGATCAGACTTCCCAACTGGTACAAGAAAAGGTCGAAATCCCATGCTTAGCTTGCTGAATATAGAGAGTCCTGGATTGACGTCTAGTCTTGCGATAGCTGAACATGTAGTCGAGAACATCCTACATAGAAACCTCGATCACGAATGAAGGTAGCGGAATATCAAATACATTCGTCCAGACGTCTATCGCCTAATCACGAGCCTTGACTTTGGGCTCCCAGCCATTGATTTTGGGAACTACGGTATTGTACGGTTTATAAGCGCCACGAGTACCAGTTAGATTTTCAACATAAGGCTATATGAGTATAGAAAGTTAATTTTCATTACGAAAATTCGTCAGCAATAGTTTAGGAACGTACTGCCTTCCAAGTTGGTGTAACTTTGGCAAACACAGGATCCTCAGGAGGGGCATCTTTTCGAATGTGCTGCAACCAAGAATGCCATTCAGGAGGTATCTGAGATGCGTTGTAGTCATGCTAAAAGAGAAAGTGTTATCAGAGGAACTACTTTGAGATCGGTTAGTCTTCGCACTTGGGTAAAGTCCACCCATCGTTGACGACCTGTTTCACGAGACGAACAATGAGACTTGTCCAGAGCGTTTTGATGAACACACCTGGAACTTCTTCTTCTGCATTCATGTTCTCGAAATAACGATTTCCGAACCTATCATTGTGTGTCTTAGACTCGGTGTATACTCTTCCCTCTGCACCCAACTTACTGGTCTCTGCCAACGTAACGACCTGACTTGGCATCACAGATATACTGCATCTGCCTCCACCACTCACGTAGACCGACACGTCGAATGCTACGGATTGTCCGTGCCAAAGAAACCATAGGGACGAGGAGAAAGGATTCTGTTTGACTGTATTTGCTCAAGACTGTCAGTTGCCTTTTTAGGAAACGCCTGAGCCCGTAATTTAGTTTATTGTATTTAATTCACAAAACTTAGCAATTGGATATTTTGTACAACAAGAGCCATCTCACAATATAGAATAAAGCTGAGCGATGATGTCACAATGCGACCGAAGAGACAATAATTACAATCCGGATAGAACGAGGTCCGATCAAGAGAGTGGAGAAAATTCACAAGAAAAAGGGGGGTTGAAAACAGAGGAAATGCAAGGGCAGAGCTAGTCAGCATAAAGTACATGCTTTCTTGTCCCTTCTATCCACAATCTAAGATCTTCATCACTCCCAAGCCCAACAAAAGTATTCGTAATGCTATCGCGGTATCTGAGAATAGTAACATCACTCCCGAGGCGAGCTTGAACCTTCTCCATCAGCTCTGAGTGCGTTACTTTGGGGTGGACTCGAATTGCAATGAGGTCATCCGCTACACGATCGAAAATTTTGATTTTTACAAATGCAATCTGAGGATTGGCAGCAGATATTTGTGGACTGTTGGGATTAGAGGTAGCGTTAGAATAAGATCGGTTACGAAGTGGTAATGAGTTGAATAATGAGGCAGATGGTGTTGAGGCGGTGTTGTGGTGGCCATTGTCATATTGGGACTGGGACTGTAGATGACTGTCGTTCTGAGGTGAATCGTTGTTATCTGGATAGGGTGAATGTGACCGTGAGTAGAATGAAGTTGACGAATCCGTCCGTCCGTGGGTCTGATTGTATTTCCTGGTCCCACTCTCACTAGGAGTATTTTGGATATGGGATCGCAAATCGCCTTCGAGCGGTGGGACAGGAGATTGACTATAACGATCTTCATCGTGGCCCGATTCTTCTCTTCCATCATTCTCTATATGAAGCTCCTCCATTTTATCCCTGATGTCTTGGTCATAAACTTCATTCATGACTGTACTGTCATCCTGCATTGTACCAACTTCAGTGTCAAACAACGAAGCCAGCTCCTGAGTTTGTGGTTCAACTTCGTTTTCAAAGTCGCCAGGTTTAAGAGACAGGAACTCCCGGACGATGTGATGTTCTAGGATGTACCGAGCCCCAGACCTTGCGAGGCTGCAAAGATCATGAATATATGTATCCAGTTCTCCCCTTCTAACTGCAGTCAAGGCATCATCTACGTCTTCCGCTGGACCTGGCATGAACGGAAGTATTCGCGGGTGAGGTGGGTGACGTCCACCTTCACGAGGAAAAGCATCAAGAAGTGAGACTTGAAAGTCATAAAAGTCGTTATAAACTCTGAATAATATAAGTTGCCTTGCTGGAGGAAGCTCAGAGTCTCCTGGTTGCTGGTAGGGCTGATAGAGAGCATCTATCCGGAACCAATACTCTTCCATCTCATAATGGAAAGATATTACATCGGCGCACAAAAGCAGTCCATGGGGGAGAGGTTGTAATGTGGGAGGAGAGATAGGATCAGGGGTGGTAAAGGTATGGTAACTGGGGACGTCTGGCTTAGACGATGCAGGAAAAGGGCTATCCGTGACTGGACCTTTGTTGGTGGGTTCAAGAACACCAAGCGAGATACTGTTCTGTTTATAGCTGAGCATGGCCTTTTTCCAGTCGTCTACCTTTGGTAGTTCTCCTCTGTCCATTATTCCTTCGATGTCTGTTATTGGTTTGCCGGTTGAAGGATCATGTATCTCTACAAAAGAAGCAGGAATAAGACCGGGCCGTCCGAGACGGCCGATAGGCTTAGCGACAAACCACTCTCGATTTGATTGAGCAACCACAGTAATTGCATCACCACGTTTTGCATCCAACTCATCTGGGCGTTCTGCTTCAAAATCATGTTGAACGATTGCATAGAATACTTGCGATTTCTGAGTAACAGAAGAAGGTGCAGGTTGAGGGGCCGGGCTCTGAACCTCGGGCTGAGAAGCGCGACTGCTAAGATGCCAGTCAATCTCAAAGCTGACGAAAGTTTAACGGTTCCCATACGATGTATTCTTGCTAAATTCTTCGAACATGTGCCGTGGCACGAGTCCCCGTGCACCGGTCACTGGGTTGTGAGCTTCAAACCAACGGTTTCCATCTTCACCTGAGTTTAGTACATAGAAGAAGTCGCCCTTTTGGAATGAAAGTTCCTGAGGAGCCTGGGAACGATGAGAGTTGAGTGCGCGAATGACTTTCTGAGGAGGTAGTATTGCAGAAGGTGGCTTGGAAAGGGCGGGAAGAGGTAGCGGGGTGGAGATAGAAGGTCGAGAGCCATCCTTGTGCCCATTGAGAGATTTCCGAAGTGACTTCATCAAATACTTGACTTGGTCGTGGATATTTGCAAAGAAGAGATAATAAAGTATCAGTCACGTGCGTCATTTGGCTACATCTCGGTGTGAGGGTTCCTGATCGCTGGCGCTCATAGAATAAGTGGGAACCTCCAATGCGGTTACAAAAACTCTGCGACTCTGTGCGGGCGACAGGAAGCTGTCAGCCTGTTGATCACCACCGCCATGCAGCTAGTCAGAGACTGACAGGGACGCGCATCAGTGAGAGTTTCCTTGCTTTTGTCTTCCTCCATTCTTTCAACGCAATTGTCGAGTTTTGTAAAGTCTTTTCTTCTTGAGAGCTGAAAACCCTTGATCCTGTTCCTG
>Ga0153939_1000076_pt1 | contig 30808 bp, 19 predicted proteins | sample TSNJ023MetaG_FD_104734 | JGI IMG/M metagenome (GOLD analysis project Ga0153939, IMG submission 104734) | Attine ant fungus gardens microbial communities from New Jersey, USA - TSNJ023 MetaG | ecosystem: Host-associated > Fungi > Mycelium > Unclassified | place: USA: New Jersey, Brendan T. Byrne... | reverse complement strand
GCCATGAAATAAAGTAAAAATCACGGAACCACGGGGCTATGTTACAATGTTCTCGGGTACCCGTTCGAAATCTTTGATTTCGGTAACGGGTGAGGTTATTATAACATGAACAAAGTATGCGCCATGAAATAAAGTAAAAATCACGGAACCACGGGGCTATGTTACAATGTTCTCGGGTACCCGTTCGAAATCTTTGATTTCGGTAACGGGTGAGGTTATTATATAACAATACCATGAATAACACAATGCCAAAATGAGAAATTATATGAAGTTTATCTTTTTAATTTCTGTAATTTGTGCAATCTGCCAGTTGCTTTATGAGTTCTTATGCACGGACTGTTCTTTGATGCCAAGAATCTTTGCCGCTACATGCTTATTGAAAAGGGGAATGAGCGGTCCTGTTAGAAATACCATGATCACCGTGCCGATACCCACCGTGGCGCCACATAAAAAACCGATGATAAGCGCCAGTGCGTCCTGGGTCATGCGAACCCACCGGTAAGGGAGCTTCCGCTTCTTAATGCGGTTGATCATGACAAAGGCGACGCAGTCGTAAGGGGCCATGCCGAGATTCGACGTCATATAAAGGGAGCAGCCTGCAATGATGACCAGTGCGCCCAGCAGCGTCAGACCGATGCGAATCCCCCACTGAAAGGAAGCCGGGTCGGTAAAGGAGCTGAATACACCGCGGAAAAAGTCGGCTGAAAATCCGCAGATGAACATGTTGCCGATGGTGCCCAGGCCAATAAAGGCGCGGCCCGAAAAAATCACCACAAGAATCAGGATCAGGATATTTATAAGGGCCTGAAATACGCCGAAACTGAGGCCCAGTTTCGCGCTAAGGCCCAAATTCATCGTGGAACAGGGATCCGCCCCTGTATTGGCGAGAATACAAAGCGATGTGCCAAACCCCATAAATGTGACGGCAATCAGCATGACGACGATGCGCCGCGGAAGTTTTTGCCCCGCGTACTCACATAAAATCCCCTTCATATGAAACCCCTGTTTTTCATGATATATTCTCAAAAAAAGGGAAGCACGGAAAAGACTTCCGAGGCTTCCCCTATTCATTTTTGTGCTTTATGACCGTCTCATTTTGGGAATGAAGATGATGAGCAGCATACAGATGAGCTCAAACACAAACAGCGTAAACGATGAAAGCTGGTGCATGGCGCCAAAACAGGCCATAAACGCGACGAGCAGGAACCCTAATATAACCGCGCCGGTCTGCAGCGCAACAATCAGATTCATTTGACGCTTGCTGCTGACACACAGTGAGACCACATTCATCATGGATTCGACACGGCCTTTTGTGGCGACCAGGGCGTCGCTTCTGGGAATCTCCCGTTCGGTAAGGCTTTTACAGACTTTTCCAAGATCATGATCCAGTACGGTCACGGAATTATTGTCGATGTCAAACAGCTTGGAGATCATCGGCGCCGTAACATTGGGATCTGTGGTGTGAACGACGACGCTTACACCGTTTTCCTCCAGGCGCTGTAATTCATTCTTACGCCGTCTGTCGGCGGAATATGTGATAATCATCATGGCAATGACCTGCGTATCGGCAGCAATATAAACCACCTGACGGTTTCCGTTGGAATACTGCGTTTCATCCTCCTGCGCGGGCGGGTCAATGCGGTGATTGATCAGAAGGGCTCGGTTGCCGATATAAATCCTCTGACTGTCCACATGTCCGCTGATGCCTTTGCCATCTTCATATTTATAATTTTCGACCTCCGGCAGGGCATCCTCGTTTTCACTGATGACCTGTTCAAAGACACCGCTCAGAGGGCCGCCTACCTCATTGACAAGGGCGGAAGCCGCTAAAACCACATCCTGTACCGTTGTACGATCGCCATAAGTTTTAATGCCGTTCAGCACCACCGTACCCCTTGGGAACAGCTCATTGGCATCGACCATGATGGCGTTGACGTTGCCGAGCTCCTCGACGCCTTCATAACCGACGATCATGGCGCCCGCGCGCCGTGCGCGTTTCGTCAGCCGGCTGATGGGCAAGTTGACGGCCAACATATTGGAAATGGCCACGCTTGCAAGCAGTGCCGCCGTCAGCGCCGACAATGCCGCCGGTACGCTGCTGGTCAGGAGCAGGCAGGCAATACATAGCACCAAAGAGGAAATCAGACCGATGGGCGCAATCATCTGCGAAGCGGTTTCAGCCGGATCGGCCTTATAAGAAAACTCCAGAAAGCGCTTTAAAAATCCGGTACGGCTTTGACAGGCGATGAGTGGCTTTTCCGCCACAACATCCTTGGTCATTTTCAGCGCCGTGTTATAGTCATCATAGCTTTGCACCGCGTATTTCTGTTCGCGCGATGTGACAAAGCGGAAGTTGCTGTGAATTCTGCGTATCATCGTCAGCTTGCCGGCTGCGTTTGCAAACAGGAGCACCGTCAGCATCACCGCGTATAGATGCAGGGAGCCTTTAGCGATGTCTTCCGTAAAGAATAATCCGGACAAGGTCTGCACAACAACGCCAACCGCGGCAATTGCAACACCGCTGTCGGAATTCGCGTTGAACATGAACAATGCCTTCAGTCCGTTGACAATGGTTTTAAAGCAAACCGCAATTGCAGCTGCCAGGAATACCAGTGTGAGCGCAATATATATGACCGGAGCGGAACCGATTTCATCCGCTGAGGCAAATGTGCCGCCAAAAATCATGTTGATAAGTGTCAAAATCACGGTGCAGGCTCCCGTGATCATCATGCGCATGGTGAGGTCGTGCATATCCCCGCGCAACTCGGTGGAGATGGATTTTGCATCCTCCGGGCCGGTGTAGTCCTCAATGGACTCCTGCTCCATATCCTCTATGGTATTGATTCTGACATTTTCGTACTCGTCGTCCTGAACCACCTGCGGCGCCGGACGCGGCTTTATGCGGCGCTGCTGCTTTTCGATTTGTTCCTGTTCCAGCAACCGTGTTTTTTCGATATCCCGAGCCTCTGATAAAAGTGCACTTTGCAGGACATCCGCATTGATGATGTGGGTCGGTATGCCCCGTTCGCGGTACTCGTAAATGCTGGATATGGATGGGATTCGCGGCACGGGACGTCCTTCTATGATGGTGTCCGACAATGTGTTTTCACTGGGCGCCTGCTGTTTTTTGTCGGCCTGTGCGGTGGAGAAGATAGGTTCAGGCGGCCTTGACTGTACAGCCTTTTCAGCGGGTGCCTGAAACTCTGCGGTCTCCTGCTGCCCGGCTGCCACCGGAGAGGCAACCGGTTTTTCCGGTTCCGCAGTCGGAAAAACGGTATCTTCGGCGAAAAAATCTTCTTCCTGCACATCAGGCGCTTGTTCCAGAACCTTTTGCACGGTTTCCTCGGTAACAGGAGAATCCCCGCGTGTCTTTTGCAGTTCGATGGTATCGTTCAGCACATTGAGCTTGATTTCCATCGTCTGATCTTTCTTTTCTATGGAACTTAATTGCGCTTTTTGGAACTCCGGGAGTTCCTCATCCGTTTTGGAGCCTTCCACGCCAATGCCATGCTGCCGGGTATAGGGGTCTGCTCCAAAGGAGGATACTGGCATGGGCGCAACAAAGCCCAGTTCCTCTTCAATTTCGCTTTCATCTATTCCTGCTGACTGTACGGCCTCAGCGACACGGGAACGCCGTTCCCTGCGCAGCTGTTCGAAGTTTTTCTCAACTTCGTTGTCTATGGCTTTCTTCGAATCGTCGAAAAGCGAGGCGTACGTATCCGCTTCTATATCCAATTCGCCGGTTACGGCGTTATAGCCCTTGCGGTATTCGTCAATGGGTTTTATCTGTATTCCGTAATACATGTCATCCGACTCATCAAAATCGGGCGCTCTCTTTTTCTTTTTTTTCTTGCGGCCAAATAAACCGCCTTTTTTCTTTTTTTGTTTTTCCTCCTGCGGTTCTTCCTCATAATAATCCTCTTGGGAGGATTCCGCAGGCAAATCGGTGCCGCCCATCGCATTCAGGTTCAGGTCTTCGGCGCCGGACTGGGGCTCTGACTGCGCGTTACCGCTTTTGGGATTCTGTTCATATTCCCCATATTGTTCCTGCGAAAATGTGTCCTTTATGCCGGTGTCAAACGAATGAGAATCCGGTTCTGCATTTTGCGCTGCTTTGCGACGGTCGGACTCACGCTGTTCCGCCAAAATCTCTTCAAGGTCAAAGCCGTTCGTTTTATCTTCTCCCATGTATGGAACCTCCTTTACGGATTTACCGACTGAATACCGCTTCTCTGCCGGGCAATTTCGTAACAAATGACTCCTGCCGCCACGGACGCGTTAAGCGAATTGATTTTGCCTTTGACAGGAAGCGAAACGATGAAATCTGAACGTTCTTTCACAAGACGTCCCACACCGTTTCCTTCGGAACCGATTATGAGGGCCAGCGGTCCTGAAAAATCTGTCTCGTACCACGGCTTTCCATCCATATCGGCCGCATAAATCCACAGCCCTTTTTCCTTCAGACCGTTTATGGTTTCCGGTAAATTGGTCACCCTGACCACCGGCATATATTCCACGGCACCCGCGGAGGCTTTGCCAACCGAGTAGGTGAGCCCGACGCTTCGGCGCTTCGGGATAATGACGCCATGCGCTCCGGCGCATTCCGCCGTGCGTAGAATCGCTCCCAGATTGTGGGGATCTTCCAGTTCATCGCAAATAATGACAAAGGGAAGCTCCTGTCGGCCTTCCGCCAACGCAAATATGTCTTCCAGCTGCGCAAAGTCCTTTACCGCGCAAATGGCGGAAATTCCCTGATGATTCTGCCCGCCGCTCATATGATCAAGCTTTTTGACATCGGCCTCTTTAATGGCAATGCCCTTTTCTCTGGCTTTGGCAATCAACTGGAGAACACTGCCTGTCCTTATGCCGCGCTGTATATAAATGGTATCGATCGCTCTTCCGGAGCGCAGAGCTTCGTTCACTGCATTTCTGCCGATGACGGCATCGCGAAAGGGTTTGTCGGAAGAGTCGCGATTTTTGTCATTTTTCAATCCTGTAAATCATCCCTTCAGTAAAATTGATGATTGTTCTTTTCATAAAGGCCATAAGCATCCATAATTTAGCCTATTGTATCATATTCTTTTGATTACTTCAAACAAATTCACGAATTTGTCGGCTTTTTCCAACAGACTAAAGTGAGAGTGACTTTTTTTCGCTCAAAAACAAATGAATATTCTTGCATTTTGGATTTGGCGAAATACCCTTTTCGAAGGGTCAGACAACAGAAAAAATACTGTTTACATAATGACAAATTACAGAGAAACCTGAATTGTGGATAACTCTGTGGAAAATGTTCAAAACTCCCATAGTCAAGCCAATCCGCTTTCAAGATATAGTTAGGAGAGGTGGAAAGTTATGTGAACTTACCGGAAAATGCAGCCCATGTGGAGGCAAAAAAAGAATTTGGAAAAAGAAGAGGAAATCACAATTATATAGTATATTACCAAATGCTTGGTACCGTATTTTGTGGAATTACAATTTCATGTAAAATTGAAAACACATTGTTCTTTTACACTATTGACAACAATGAAAAATTGCGCTTCATAAAATTTTCGCCTAAGGTTTCATACGGATAAAGTTTCACTACACAAGGTCCTTTCTTTATGGTATACTAGGAAAACAGACGGTAATCGCATCGAAATGAATGGAAAACAGGTCTGTGAAACCGGGTTGATTCATAATCAGAACAATGCATAAATATACAAAATATACACACGATATTCATTTGATGGGGGTTGACATGAGAGAAGATATATGCTCTATACCGGTCAATGATGTTTTTATCCCGAAAATGGGATGTCCGTTTTGTACGATGCGCGACATGCTCGAGGACCGCATCGCCACCTATATCACCGGAGCCGCCATGATGGAGCCCGATGTGCGGGAAGAGACCAACCGACTGGGTTTTTGCAGAACCCACTACGATCATATTTTAGCCCGCGGCAGCCGGCTGTCGGTGGCGTTGATTTTGGAAAGCCTTGTTATCGAAGTACAGAAGGAGGTTTTTCCCGAGGGTAAAATAACCGCAAAAAAGGAGGCTGAAACAGTGAACCGGCGAACGGATAGCTGTTTTATCTGTGAAAATGTGGATAAAAATATGCATCATCTCACCGGCAGTATGATTAAAATGTGGGAGTCCGATGCCGGGTTTCGCACACTGTATGAACAGCAGCCCCATATTTGCCTCAGACATTATGGTATGGTGATTGCCGACGCCCAAAAAATGAACCGAAAAAACTTTTCCGTTTTCGCGTCGGTGACAGCCCGGCTTTCCAGGCAATACCTTGATGGGCTTTCAAAGGATGTCACGCATTTTTGCCGTATGTTTGATTACCGCAACAAGGGGGCCGACTGGGGGAACTCAAAGGATGCCATCGAGCGCAGTATCGAGTATTTAACCGCTCGCAAGCCGGAAGTGCATCAAAGGGCCGAGGAAAAGAACCGATGAACGGCGAAGTGGTTTTAGCGGCGGATTTAAACTTACAGGAGACGCTGGAATGCGGCCAGTGCTTTCGCTGGAACGCAGTTCCCGCCCCGGATGGGGAAATCCGGTATCAGGGTGTCGCCCTGCAAAACGAGCTGACAGTATCGCAGCGTGGAGACAGGGTGACCTTTCACTGTACAAAGGAAGATTTTCAGCAGTATTGGAAATCATACTTTGACCTCGGAACGAATTACGGGGAAATCCACTCGCAGCTTTGCGACATCAGCCCTGTTCTGAGTGAAGCCGCGGCCTATGCCCCGGGCATCCATATCCTGCGGCAGGACCCGTGGGAAGCGCTGTGCTCCTTCATTTTGTCACAGAACAATAATATTCCGCGTATCAAAGGCCTTGTGGAACGGCTCTGCCGGTACTTTGGAGCGCGCCTGCCAAGTGGTGCATTTGCGTTTCCCGGGCCGGAGGTCCTTGCAGCGCTTGAAATTTCCGATCTTGTCCCCGTTCGTGCCGGGTTCCGGGCAAAATACATACTGGATGCCGCAAGATCTGTGTTAAACGGCGCCGTTGACCTGAAGAAAATAAGGGAAGCCCCCATCTCCTATGGAAGGCGGGAGCTGCAAAAAATCTATGGAGTGGGGCCGAAGGTGGCGGAATGTACACTTCTCTATGGATTTTACAAAACGGAGGGTTTTCCGATGGACGTGTGGATGCGGCGCGCCATGCAAAAGCTGCTGCCGGGGCTCGATCCGGAAACATTTGGAAAAAATGCGGGGCTTGCCCAGCAATATCTGTTTCATTACAGCCGCATGCATCCGGACCTAGTGGCTTAGAAGCAAATGAACTTGCCATAACGTATAGTTTACAGACTGATTTTCCGTATCCCTGCGTTTTGAACTTGTGTTACGAAAATCATCTCTGTTTCTTTATGTGCTATGTCTGCGTAATTTGCACTAAAAACTGCTGAGCAACGTGCCGATCACGGCGTTTGACACGGCAAAGCCTTCTTTTGTTAAAGAAATATGTTCACTGTCCGCCCGGAGAAGACCGGACGGGCATTTTTTTGTGTTTTCCAGCACTGCGTCAAACAGTTCGGTCCCCTTTGCATAACGTTTCGCACAGACGGCGCGGCCGAGGCCTTCTGTCAGGCGCAGAGCAAGCATGGCGTATTCTTCAAATTCGCCGCCTGTGCCATCGGATACGAGTGAGGTTCCGTCCAAAAACATTTTTAAATCTGCCGGGTAAAAAAAGCGCCTGCCCTCATAAAAGGAATGGGAGGACGGCCCAAAGCCCAGATATTCCTCACAGTGCCAATAAAGAAGATTATGCCGGCCTTCATAACCCTTTTTTGCGAAATTACTTATTTCATACTGGCTATATCCAAGATTTTCAAGCTTCTCCGCCATAAAAAGATACAGCTCCCGGCTGAGCTCCTCATCCGGCAAATTCTCCGGCCGGTAGCGCGCGGCAAAAGGGGTTCTCCCTTCGATTTTTAATATATAGGCGGAAACATGCTGTGGGTCCAATCCGGCTGCAAAATCGATGGAACGGCCGAGCGTCTCTTTTGTCTGCCCCGGCAGCGCCAGCATCAAATCCACCGACAAATTCTCAAAGCCTCCTGCGCGGGCGTTTCGTACGGCTTCGGCGGCGCTCTGTACGGTATGCCTGCGCTGCAGCAATACGAGTTCCTGTTCGTCGCCGGACTGAAGGCCAATGGATACGCGGTTGAAGCCGCTTTTATGAATTGCGGAAAAAAAGGCTTTATCCACCGTTCGCGGATTTGCCTCCAATGTGATCTCCGCCCCGTCTTCCAAGCTGAAGCTTTTCGTTATGGCGTCAAGGATTTTATCGAGCCGCCGCGCACCCAGCAGGCTCGGTGTTCCGCCACCGAAATAGACCGTCGGGGCAGACAGATTTCTTTCCCCGTAACGCAGCAGCTGTTCCGTGATTTTGTCCGTATAGCGGTCCATCCGCTCCTTAGAAACAGGCAGCGAATAAAAATCGCAATACGGACATTTGCCGTCGCAAAACGGCGCATGAATATAAATTCCCGGCATGTTTTTTCCTTTCTATTCAAATCGATTCAAAACAGGCCGCACGCAGATGCGAACGGCCTGTTGGCGGTTTTCCGGTTATTCGTCCAATTTCAGCACCGACATAAACGCCTCCTGCGGTACTTCCACCGAACCGATTTGCCGCATGCGCTTTTTGCCTTCTTTTTGCTTCTCCAGCAGCTTTTTCTTTCGGGTGATGTCGCCGCCGTAGCATTTGGCGAGTACATCCTTGCGCACGGCCTTTACGGTTTCGCGCGCGATAATTTTGCCGCCGATACAGGCCTGTATCGCAATCTCAAACAGCTGACGCGGAATATTCTCCTTGAGCTTTTCAACCATCTTCCGCGCCCGCGGATAGGCGTTGTCCGAGTGAATGATGAAGGACAGCGCGTCGACGATTTCCCCGGCTATCATGATATCCAGCTTCACAAGCTTGCTGTCATGATAGCCGACCAGTTCATAGTCAAAGGACGCGTACCCACGTGTGCGGGATTTCAACGCGTCGAAAAAATCATAGATAATCTCATTGAGAGGCAGTTCATAATGGATATCCACACGGTCCGTGTCCAAATAGTCCATATTTTTAAATACGCCGCGCCGCTCTTGGCAGAGCTCCATAATATTGCCGACAAACTCTGACGGGGCGTAAATATGCGCGTCGGTGATGGGTTCTTTGGCGCCGACAATGGTGCCCGGATCCGGGTAGTTTGTGGGGTTGTCGATCATGATTTCCTCACCGTTCGCCACCGTGATTTGATAGATGACGCTGGGCGCCGTGGTGACAAGATCCAGATTGTATTCGCGCTCCAGTCGTTCCTGTATGATCTCCATATGCAGCAGCCCCAAAAATCCGCAGCGGAAACCAAAGCCCAAGGCGATAGAGGTCTCCGCTTCAAAGGTGAGAGAGGCGTCGTTGAGCTGCAGCTTTTCCAGCGCGTCGCGCAGGTCGGTATAATGCGCGCCGTCGGCGGGATAGATGCCGCAGAAAACCATCGGCTGTACCTTACGGTATCCTGCAAGGGGTTCCGCCGCGGGGTTGTTTGCGAGCGTGACCGTGTCGCCCACCTGCGTCTGCCGCACGTCCTTGATGGACGCAGTGATATAGCCCACCTCGCCCGCGTACAGCGCTTCGGCAGGTTCCAGCGAGGTAGCCCGTAAAAATCCGGTTTCCACAACCGAAAACTCACTGCCCACAGCCATCATGCGAATGGTGTCCCCCGGACGTACGGTGCCCTCTTTGATGCGCACATAGACGATGACACCTTTGTAAGAATCGTAAAAAGAATCAAAAATCAGTGCCTGCAGCGGCGCGTCGTCGTCGCCGGACGGCGCGGGAATGTCCGTAACGATGCGTTCCATTACTTCTTCAATATTGACGCCGGTCTTGGCGGAAATCTGCGGGGCGTCTTCGGCGGGAATTCCGATGATGTCCTCAATTTCCCGGTACACGCGCTCCGGGTCGGCGCTCGGCAGGTCGATCTTATTGAGCACGGGGAGTATATCAAGGCCCGCGTCCACAGCAAGATAGGTATTGGCAAGGGTTTGCGCCTCAATCCCCTGAGACGCGTCAACGACGAGCACAGCGCCTTCACAGGCAGCAAGGGAGCGCGACACTTCATAGTTGAAGTCCACATGTCCGGGAGTGTCGATCAGGTTAAAAACATAATCCTTCCCGTCCTTTGCCGTATAGATCAGTGTGACCGCGTGCGCCTTGATGGTGATGCCACGCTCACGTTCCAAATCCATGTTGTCCAGGATCTGGTTTTCCATGTCGCGCAGGGCGACGGCCTTTGTCTGCTCCAGAATACGGTCCGCAAGCGTGCTTTTTCCGTGGTCAATATGCGCGACGATGCTGAAATTGCGAATTAAACTTTTATCCATAGAGATCCTCATTCATATAAATGGCTTTACCGGAACCGTTCCGGCTAAATACTAAAAAAGTCCGTCTCTTTAGTATAACACAAGTTTTTTCAATAAACAATCTTATTTCCATCAAAAATGGCATATAACGGGGGCTTGCGTCAGATGGCAAGCCCCCCGGGGAAGAATTGTTTTTATTGGTCGATGGCGCCGCACGCATATGCGATTTCAGGATAAGCCCAATGTCCGGAGCCAATATCGGAAAATGGAAGGGAGGTGCTGCGGATGTTCTTCCGCCGTTGCTCATCAGGCTGAAAGCCGTCGGCTTTTCCGATCATGCTGGCCGCTTCGGCGCGCGAGATATTCCGCAGCGGGCGGAAGGTGTTATCCTCATACCCGTTCAACACTCCGCTTTGTGTCAGAGCGGCAATGTACGGCGCAGACCAGTCGCTGATGGCTCCGGAATCGGAGAAATCACAGCTGCCGTCAGGGAGGCTCACACCCATCGCCGCAGATACCAGCTTCGCGGCTTCCTGACGTGTGATCTTGTCATTCGGGCGAAATTTTCCGTCGTGACCGGAAATCCATTTCATTTTAGTCGCGTAGCCCACGACAGCTTGGTACCACTGGGATTCGGGAACATCCTGATACATGGAGACATCGTAAGCTGTTTCGGGTGCGAAATCCGTACCAAAGGTATAAACTGCCATTTTGACAAATTCGGCACGGCTGATCTGGCTGCCCGGCCGCACACCGCCGTTCCCGTCGCCATGCATAAAGCCTTTCACAAATCCCGCGGTAAAGGTGATATCCGAAAGGACCGTCATGACGCCGGGATCAGCCGCTTTTCCGTCCAGCAGCCAGCCTTCAAAGGTATAGCGTGACTTTGCTGTCACAGACGGGACGAATTCCGGTGTTTTTCCTTTTACAACCTTTTCCGCCGAGTCGCCTGTCAGGCTGCCCATCATGGGGTCGACTTCGTAAACCACTAAGTATAAGTCGCTATCTGCTTCCTCATCCTCATGAAAATCTCCCTCAGCCTTGATGGCAATGGTTCCGCTAATACCGCTTTGCATGGAAGAAAAATCGTAGTTACCTTCCGGTAAATCGGATAAAAGCACGGTTGCCGGAAGCTCAAACGCAAATGTTGAACCGCTTTTTAAGCTGTTAAAATATGCCTGCAGCAGGCTTCGCATAACCGCTGCCTGTCCGCTGTTTTCCGGATTGTTCAGTTTATCGACCGCTGCCTTTATGGCTTGTTTGTTTTTTACTTTGCTGGCATTGGCGTCGTCACCGGAAGCCGGTACCACCGACAGGATCGCCATTGCCGCGGTGAGGTTTTCATCCAGGAACTGTTCAAAGCCGGATGTTTTCGCGGTGAACGTGAACAGCGCGCCTGTCACCCTATTTCTGTCCGCTGCGCTATCGGCGCTTCCGATAAAATCGGAAAACGGTAAGGCTTGTGAGGCGGGTATAGAATTGGAGGTTTGAATAAGAACCTTACTGCTGAATATTTTATCAATGAGTCCTGCTGCATTTACCGCGCCGCTCTGTACGGCAACAGGAGAACTGAGAGAAAGGCCGGTCGCTTTTGCTTTTGTAATGAAACCGTTTGCGGTAAGCTCCATCGAAAAGTTTTCCGGCAACTCGTAGTAGGCGCCGTCGGTTCCGGTAAGGGTGATGCCGGAGGCGATTATTTTCAGGCCCGTACCGACATTGGCTGTTTTTGTACCGTCCGCCTGAACAAAATCAATGGAAGCGGCTTTTATTTGGATATCTGCATGGCCGTCATAAAGTGCGGCGGCGTTGCAGGAAGGAATGCTTTTTGGCGCTTCACTGGTACCGTCATATACCTTTTTGATGCTGTCGGTATCCCAAAAGATATCCATGCCGGAAAGCTGTCTGACGACCGGCTGCGTTTCGATGGATAGGCTTACGTCCAGAACCCCGTCACAGTTGATTGCCGGATACAGGAAGGTGGCAGAACCGGTATCCGTATCGTAAGCGATTTTTGTGACTGAAACGGCAGCACCGTTTATCGAGACGCTTTTTATCTGCTCCCCGTCTCGAAGGCCTTCGACGATCATTTCGGCGCCGGATGTGCCGGACGGGATAAAGCCTTCGGAAAGCTGTACGGAATAGGGGATCCCTTTACCACTTCCGGTTGCCGCAATAGCGGTACTTTGCACGATTCTGTGTCCGTTCTCTGTGAGCGTTATCTCCGCAAAGCCCTTTGCGCTTACGGAGCTTTCTCCAAGGGTTTTATGTTGGTTGACATCCTGCTTTTCACTGAGCAACCCTGCGGGAAGCGCAACATAATAGCCGTACTGGCTGTCAAAAGAAGGACCGTTCTTCTGAGCGCCCTGCTTTAAGGCGATATTCATGACCGTACTGCCCGTTGCAGCATTCGCAGTGGCCTCAAGGCCTTCGATTCTGCTGCCGTCTGTCCGGTTAAACACAACCACTTCGACAGGAGCGTTCGCCGTGTCTTCAAAGGTCACTCCATTGCCTTTTAACTGAAGCGTGGCGCTTGCTGTTCCGTGATTGGCGTGGCCGGTAACGGTTCCATACGAAAAGCCTTCTCCGTTTAGCTGCTGCTCCGCTGAACAGAAATCTGCCGGGGTGGCCTTGAGGCGGACCGAAAGGGTGTCCGATTCCGCAGCGTGAATTAATTCCCCGGTCATGTCCGCATACGGTTCTGAATTTATAGAATACTCAATCCCGGTTTCCCCTGCGCTGAGCTGGAGCGTGGTGCAACCCCGTTCTCTGTCCGAGACGGAGGTATTTGTTGAGACCGGCTGTAAAACCGGCCTTTCCGGTATGGGCAGGCTTTGAATATGACTTGGGAAGGAGGTTTCCGCATCAGAAGACTTGGTGCGGTAATAAAGGGTGGTTCCCGGCTCATGCCCGTTCATGGCGATATCCGCACCGGACACGCCGGTGAAGGTATTCGGAACTTGGGTATCAAATGCATATTCGGTCGTAAACGCCGCGCCGGTGATTTTTTCGTTTTGATAGTCAATGGATAACGGCGAAGGAGCCGCCGCACGGGAGACAGAGATTTTGTTGGCTGCCGCCGGGTCGTTTTTATCGTCATTTTTTGAAATGACGATAATGGCGTCTGAAAGCTTTGTACCGTCTGCAACAGCCACCTGCAGTCTGTCCAACATACCGTCCTGACCGGAGGTTCCGCTCAGTGAAACTGTTTTTGCCCCGGCTGTCGTCCACTGCGTATCACCGATGATCTTAAATCGATCCGTGGCGGAACTTACCTGAAGGACCGCACCTGCTGCCGCGGATAAATCCACGGTGGCGGCGGGTTTCGTGACAAGCTCCAACAGGACCATCCCGCAATCGGCATATTCCGACGTAATGGACGCATTCGGTTCAATGGTGATGCTGTCCTCGGCAACGCCGGATGTATCGATGGTGAGCTGAATGGCGCTTTCACCTTCCGCAAGACCGGCGGTGATCTTTTCGACTTCTGTTACAGTGCCGCCGCTTAGAACACCCGTATTCCAAACAGATGGAGTTGTGCAGGCCGTCTCGTGAAAGGCGCCGTTTTTGTTCAGCTTCAGCGTGACTTGCTGTTTCGCCTGCTTCCTTATGGCAGACCGCTGTGCGGTGAGTTCCGGTCCGTCGGACAAAACGCGAATCCGGATATCATTTACCTGAAGGGAGCCCTCTTCTATTTGATCCTCCGACGCGAAAGCCTGAACAGAGCTCTCTGTTTGCAGTGTATCGGCATACCATAAAGAGGAGGATACGGAACCGACTTTATCCGTGTATTTAATGGTGTAAACCCCGGCCCGATTGGCGGTAAGGGGAATCAGAACATCCCAGGCTGTTTGTGACGCGACAGGCGGTTTCTGTACAGACGGGTTGATAAGGCTGGCACAGACGCCTTCTTTTCCTTGGCCCTGAATCAGAGAAATGGAATATTCGTATTCTTTTGACAGAAGCCCTGTTTCAAAGGCCGCCTGCTGTACATTTACTGTATTGCCGGTAAGCAGGGTCTGGTTCATCATCCGGTTTGCCGGATGGCTGCCGAAATTTCCTCCGATAACCTTTGGTGAAAACACACCGGCGGCATAGGAGAGCACAGCGTCTAATCCAGACAAATATGCATATCCGCTTGCATAAATATCATGCTTGACGGCGATATAAAATGTTTCGCCCTTCTGTACGACAATGTCATAATCCCCTTCGCATTCGGCTTTTACAAAAGCCTGATCAAAAAACTTGCTTCTTGCCGCCAGTTTTTGATAGGTCGCGCCGTTTTCGCCTTCGGCTGCGGCGTCATCTGAAAGGATCATTCCGTTTTTATCACCCACCGACGCCAGATACGATATAGAGTTGGACCAATAATCTTTTGCACTCCCGGCTGTCAGTGTTATCACGGTATGTCCTTTGACTTCATACAACCGGTTGTCGGCCTGCGCGGCTGTCGGCAGAAAAACAATCACCATCCGGATCGCCATCAGAATAGACAACAGTCTCTTACATGCTTTCATTTCTCCACATCCTTATACATATTTCTGTTTTGGTCCCATACTCGATTTTTATATCCACTGTTTTGCCCAGAAATCTATTGATAGCGAATGGTCACCCCCATTTCATACCGGCCGCATGATAAATATCTTCCGTTGTTCCGTGTCCTGTATCAGCAATCACATAAATATGCTGACAAGTGAAGGGTGGAAATGTGATTAAATGTAAGTGTCATTAATTCACGTTACTGCCAATGAAAGGAATAGAGGAAAGGAAGATAAAATAAGTATCGGAATTCCAAAGAAAAAATCATTGAATCTGGTAAATTTTTCCATTTTAGTGTAGCACAAAGCATATATTTGTTTCAAGCAAAAATATGAATATTTATGTGTAAATGTTTCACTGTAATGGGTTTTCTGATCTTTATACAGGAAAGACACCGCATAGAATAAAAAGTGTTTTTTAGTGTGGAATAAATTTTCAATAAAACAACAAAGAAACATACTGATTTAAAATCAGTATGTTTCTTTGCTTCATTACATACAGGTAGACGTCGTTATTGAAGGAGGCTGCGAATAATCGGTTTTCCACTTACTGCCGATCATCTGTACAGTAGTGAGTGCCGCCGCTGTGCACTCAAACGGTTTCCATACACAGCACCCAGTCGTGTCCGTTCCCCTCGCTTGGCGGCACATAGGTCTGCGGCGCGGTCAGGTCGTTTATAAGGAAAGAATCGCAGGTATTGTATTTGGGGCAGAACCAGCTTTCCCGGTATGTGCCGCGCCGCCAACCGTTGTCAAGGGTGAAGGGGCGTCCGTACGGGGAATAGGCAAGCAGGCGCGAAGCGTCTGAAGCCAGCAGCACGAAAACACCTTCATGGGCGGCGGGTGACTGCAGGAGCAACGCCTGGGCGGGACGCAGGCCGCTGAAATCCATGCGTTCCATCAGTGCTCGCAGATATCCCATCTGCCTTGCGCCCGGGTGGTGAAGCGATTCACGCCAGGTCTGGTTTGCACCGATAACCGGTGTGCGGCCCTTGTCGTACATCTGCCACACATTGTTGTTGCCGTAGGTGTGGCCGCAGGCGCCGGAGAACACGGCGGCATAGGCGGCCCGCCGCACATCCGCGTCGTCAAACCGCCGAAGGGCCGCGTGCCCTTTGTTATAAAACCCCATCGGAAGCTGTTCATAACGGGGTTCACCGTCCAGTGTGGGTTTTACCGGCGTTAGGGCGTAATCCCGGGCGATGAAAAGCTGGTTCGGGTGCGTCGGCGCTGCGTGTGAGGTCTGGTTCATATTGAAGCGCATCCACTCTTCATTGTGAAAAACCGCTGAGGACTGGCCCGGTCCCATCGGATGAAAAGTTATGAGGGCGTCTCCTCCGGTACGCAGCTCCTTTGCCAGCTGCCGTATGGTCTCCCTTTCCGCCTCACAGCGGGGCATGCGGTCACCTCCCAGGATCCAGATGACGTCAAGGCCCCGGAAGGTCTCGGTAAGATAAGCGCCGTATTTGCGGGCGTTCTCAGCGCGAATCAGTGCCCGGCCGTTTTCGTCCTGCTGCCAGTGGCAGCCCCAGGACGGCAGGATGCCCATCGTGAGGCCGTACTTGTCCGCAAGCAGCGCAATATCCCTGCAATGGGTAAAATACGCCTGGTTTGGTTTTGCAAGATCGCCGCCTGAAAGGGGCAAATCACCATTTGCGTTAGGTTCCATTACACCGTTCAGCTCCGACAGCAGCACAGCCTGAATAACAGTGAAACCCAATTCGCTTCTGTTTCGGAAATATCCGTCCGCTTCCTTCAGCGTCAGCCGGTGGAACAGCTCCCAAGCTGTGTCGGCAAGATAAAAAAACGGGTGGCCGTCTTTGGTCAGTACGCGGCCGTTTTCGTGTATACTGAACATATATTCACCTTCGATCTGTAAGCTCTTTTACATAGTGGAGTACTGGTCTCTGTATTCTTTGGGGCTCATGCCCGTCTGTTTGCGAAAAACGTTGATATAATACCGCGCCGATTGAAAACCTACGGCGGTGGCGATGTCCTGTATTTTCATGTTGGTCTGCTTCAGCAGTTCCTGGCTTTTGACAAGGCGCGTCCGCTTGATTTGCTCAACAACATTCACTCCTTTAAGCTGCTTATAGAGCCTGCAGATATAAGAGGAGCTTAAGTACACATGCGCCGCCACATCCACCAGGGAGATGGGCTCCTGATAGTTTTCGAATATAAAACGGTCAATGCGTTCTGTCACAAGCGCTTGTGAATCCGTTCCGCCTGTGGCGGCGACAGAGCAGACCACAGTTTGGTTTTCCCTGGAAAATACGGCGCAGCGGCGCTCCAATGCCTGACGGCAGTCCGAAAGGCGGCTCCAAGCTACGGGCCCGGTGGGCAGCACAATGACCATACGCTCTCCCAGTAATTTCTCCAGAGCATGCTGTACCAGTTCGAACCAGTCACCGACATGGCGAAACGCCGATGCGTCCGGCGCCTGGAACAGTGCAAGAGCACTCTGGTCATCCAGGTGCAACAGGTAACAGGTGAATTTCTGTTCCAGCTGCTGCGCGATATAGCCTGATAAATGCGTAACAGAACCGGTTGTGCTGGGCTGCAGCCGGTGTATCAGCACCGGATATACCGGCTGCCCAGCATCAAAGGGAAGCTGCCAAAGAGAAAATCCCCACACGATGTCCGGTTCTTTTATGGCTTCACGCGTCAGTCGCTGCAGGAACACATTCTGCAGAATTCGGGCCTGCCAGGCGGCGCCGGCCGGGTCGCCCTCTTTTATATGCTCATCCAGCAAGGCCTTTGTGATATCAAAGGCCGCCTGATCCACCAAAGAGAGGATTTCTCCAAAACCCTCGCTTTTTAAAATAAAGTAGGTGTTCTGGTTTTGGGTGGTGTAATAGACATAGTCAAATTTACTGTGGGAGGTCAAAAATACGGTGCGCGTTTCCGGCCAGTTTTCCCGTACGGCCCGGTGTACGGCGAACCCGTCGATGCCCGGCATCTTAATATCGGTAATCACAATGTCAATACGCATCCGGTCGAGGATGCGCAGGGCCTCTTTCGGCGAGTAAGTCTTCTGGATGTCGTATTCATCGCCCCGGTGCTTGAAAAAATATTCGTAAAGCCCGTCTGCAATGATGCTTTCGTCATCAATGATGAGTACCCGATACATCGCCTTCCCCCTTTCTCAGGTCAATGAGCATTCGAATGCGCAGCCCGCCAAGGGCAGACCGGTCAAGCTGAACCTGGCTTTCACCGCCGTAAAAAAGGCGAAGCCGCCGATTGGCGTTGCGCAGGCCCGTACCCTTGTCGCCGTCTTTACCGCTGTCCAGCATCTTCCGCAGATGAAGCAAATCCTCCTCCGACAGGCGGTCGCCGTTGTCCTCCACTACAATTTCACAGCCGAAATCGGTCGTTCGGCAGGAAAAGCGAATGAGGCCGTCCGCGTCACGTGTACCCGCACCGTATTTATAAGCGTTTTCCACCAGCGTTTGCAGGATAAAACGCGGCATGGGGATTTCCCGGCAGATTTCCGGCAGCGGCGTAAGCTGGAAGCGTACCCGGTCACTAAAACGAATCTGCTGGATTTCCGCATACAGCTCGGCAAACTGGAATTCATCCTGCATCGTGACGACGCTGACGTTTAGTTTTGTGGTGTACTGATAATACCGGGAGAGCTTTTCCGCCATTTCCTGCACACCCTCGTGGTCCTCCATTTGTGCCATTGCCGCAATGCTGAGAAAGCTGTTGTTCAGGAAATGCGGATCCACCTGTGCCTGCAGCTGCCGCATATCAGCCTGCTGCATCAAAAGCTGCTGCTCATACCGGTCGTGGATGTGGCTCTTAATCTGTTTTGTCATATAGACAAAGCTCTCATACAGTTCCGAGAATTCATCGTGCCCCTGATATTTTATATCGACATCGAAATCGCCCTTGCGCAGCCGCGAGAAGGCCTGCACCAGCTTGCTGAAAGGGCGGGTGAACATCCGGTAGAAGAAAACGAGGAACCAGATAATGAGGAACATCGAAGCAATCAGAATATAAATGAAGTCATTGGAGTAGGTATGAAGGTCTCCGAAAGCGGTGGAAACATCCACAATGGACACAACAGAAAGATTATCAAAAAAGAACAGATCCTGCCGAACCATGTATGGCATAGCGTCTATGAGAATTTCTTCCGGCTCTGTGCCGTCTTTTCCCGCCATCGCCGTCCAGACGGCGGGCGCGATGTCCTGCATGCCGTCAGAGGCTGCGATGGGTTTGCCGGTTTGGACAAAAAACAGAATGGTGTTTGTGGGATGCTGACTGTAAAGGTAGTCCAGCATCTCCATCACATATCTGTCTGACAGCCGCACAATGCACAGGTAACGGAGGTTCCCGTCCCGGTCATGCACCTGATTGACAAGGGAGAAGGCTCCATCAATGATTTCAAAGTGAAAAAATTCAGCATACCTTAATGTGATCTGCTTCTCAAACTCAGCGCCGATAGGGGTGATGCCCTGTTCTCCTTCAATCATACGGTCGAGTCCCGGCAGGATGACGACAGCGTTTTGTACCCAGGGATTGCCGTTCATAAAGGTACTTAGGTGCTTCTGTATCTGCAGCATCAGGGTGTACAGCCGGTAATCGCTGAGAGAATGATACATGTCGATCAAATAGGAAATATCTTCATTGAAGGTAATGTCCATCTGCTGGTAATAAATGGACATCAGCTCTTTTTCCAGTGTGTTTACAATGTATTCCTGCCTTGTGTTGATGCTGTAGATGGTGCGTTCCGACGCAAGCCTATAACCCTGGTTGAAAATGAACCCGTATCCGGTCAAAAGCGGGATCATCACAACCAGCAGCATGGCCGTCACTTTGATAAGCAGGATGGGTTTGACACCGGTTTTCTGTTTCATAGATTATCCTTTTACGCCGCCGAGGGTAAGGCCCGTTACAAAATACTTCTGTAGGAAGGGATAGACGATAAGCACAGGTAGGGTGGAAAGCACAATCTGCGCGGCGTTGTATGTGCGCGTATTTATTTTCGATAGTTCTTCCATTTCTTTTATGGTCAGGCTCTGCATATTGGTGTCCTTTGTCTGATTCAACAGCACCTGAAGATAGCTTTGCAAAGGGAAATCCTCAACGCGGTTCAGGTATATCTGTCCGGAAAACCACTCATTCCAGTGGGTGACCACACAGAACAGTGTCAGCGTGGCGATGGCCGGCAGCGAACAGGGAACGAAAATCTGCCACAGCACGCGCCATGTGCCGGCGCCGTCTATACGGGCGGCCTCTTCCAGTTCGATGGGTACGTTTTTAAAAAAGTTCACCATGAGAATGATGTTATATACAGGCACGGCGGTTGGCAGAATCAGCGCCCAAAAGCTGTTGATGAGACCCAGATTGTTGATGGTGATGTAAGTGGGGATCAGTCCGCCGCTGACAAGCATGGTAACGACAAAAAACCAGACATAAAATTGCCGAAAGGCCAGTTGGCTTCGGCTTTTTGACAGTGCGTACGCGGACATGACTGTCAGCAGCATATTCAGCGGCACACCGATTAGGACCCGCTTGAAAGAATTGAAGAAGGTCCGCAAAAATAAATCCTGTTTCATGATGTGCTGGTAGGCCGTTGTATTAAAGCCTACGGGAATCAGGGTGACTTTGCCCGTAGAGGCAGCTTCCATACTGGAGAAGGAAACGGCCAACACATTGATCAGCGGCAGCAGGCACAGCATGCAGATCACCACCATGAAGATATGGTTGAACACATTGAATACTTTTTCTCCTTTTGTTCGGTGCGGCATGATTTCCTCCTATATAATGCGGTAACCGGTGGTTTTATATGCGGTGACGTAAGAAAATACAATCATCACGGTGGAGATTGCGCTTTTAAACAGCCCCACGGCTGTAGCCGCTGAGAACTGAAAATCCTTCAGCCCCAGCCGATAGACGAAGGTGTCGATGATGTCGCCTGTGGAGTACACGGAAATAGAATACATATTGAGAACTTGATCAAAGCCCGCGTTCAGCACATTGCCGAGGCTCAAGGTCGCCAGCAGGATAATCGTAGGCACAAGGCAGGGCAGCGTAATTTTCGTGGTCTGCTTCCAGCGGCTCGCGCCGTCCACAACGGCGGCTTCATACAGCGTGGGATCAATTCCTGTCAAAGCCGCAATATATATTACAGCGTTAAATCCCATTTCTTTCCAGACATCGGTGACGATAATCGTCCAAGGAAACACCTTAGTATCGCCAAGAAAAAAAATAGGCTCACCGCCGAGACTCTTGATGATGATGTTGACAACGCCGTTGGAGGGCGAAAGAATATCCACGAAGATGCCCCCCAGAATAACCCAGGACAGAAAGTGAGGCAGATAGGTGATAGTCTGTACACTCTTTTTAAAGCCCGGGCCCCGCAGCTCGTTGAGCAGCAGTGCGAATGTAACCGGCACAATTAGATGCAGCAGCATTTTGATAACGGCGATAAAAAAAGTATTGTAAATAACGTTTGAAAATGAAGGAAGGTTGAACACATACTCGAAATTCTTCAGGCCGACCCACGCGGAATCGCCAAAGCCCCGGGCCGGCGAATAATTTTGAAATGCGATGACAATGCCGAACATCGGCACATAGCTAAATATGAACAGCAGGATCACGGAAGGCAGCAGCATCAGGTGCAGTGGCAGCTGTCTTTTTATTTTTTTCATGGAGACCTCCAATAGGAGAGGCGCACCCATAGAATGGATGCGCCTCAGCTTTTACTTATTTCTGTGATGCATACCAGTCATTCATTTCGTTTACGATGTCCTCGCCGCCCAGCTTATACCAATCCTCGACAAACTTGTCAAAGTCATCAACATTCTTTTCTCCTGTGATAATCTGTACGATGGTTTCGTCCCGCAGTTTCTCCAGTGTTGACATTTTCTCCAGCATGGTATCGGTGGTGGGGCCGTAATACATGTCGTTTATCATCGTGTCATTGTCAAAATATTTCCAGCGAATGTCCATAGAGGAATGCGGCAGGAAGCTGTGATTCCAGTAGTGGTCGTAGGCAACGGCGTAATAGTCGCCTTCTTCAAACGCTTTGATGTTATTGTATATCTGCTTGCTTTCGCCGGTAAGTGTTTCCGGGTCAATACTGCCGTCATTGACGCCCCGAATGTTTTCCACACGCGGGTTGATGTAGGGCCATAAACCGGGCTGGAACGCAAAAGACTGCGGCGTACAGTTTTCATCCACGGCGTACCGCATATATTCCTCTTCTGTCAGATCCGGCTTGAACATGTTCTCGAACCAGATGTTGACGAAATCAAACAGTGCTTCCGGATGCGCGAAATCTTTGTTACAAATCATGAAGTTGTTCGGCGCGGAGGAAGAAGATTGCAGATTCACGGAACTGCCGTCATTTGTTACGGACTCGATACACCAGTAACGGTCGGTCTGTTTTTCGTCATCAGCCATAAACATTTTTGTTGGCGCGCCGCCGAAAGTCCACCAACGCCCGTACATTGCGCCTATTTTCATGGAGATGACATCTTCCTGTACCTTGTCGCTATCTTTGACAATGAACTCCTTATCGATGGCTCCCTCCTGATAGAGACGTTGCAAATCTGTCAGCGCAGCCTTCATGGCTTCTGCCTGTACGGTGCCGTATACCAGCTTACCGCCGTTTTCATACCAAATGTTCGGGTAGGCGTGATAGGCGTTAAAAAAGCCCTCCAGGCCATAGTTAACGGTCCACAGCTCCTTCTTGATGCCGAGCCCGAAGGTGTCCGCCTGGCCATTGCCGTCGGGATCTTCTTTTGCAAATGCGATGAGAGTATCCACCATCTCCTGCTGCGTGGTTGGCACGGGAAGCCCCAGCGCTTCCAGCCAGTCATGGCGGATAAAAGTCAGCTGAGCGTCTGTGGTCGGGTCTTCATTCAGTTCAGGAAAGGCCATCAGCCTGTCGTCAATGGTAGCGGCCTGGAAAGGCAGGTCATATTCGCCGAGATACTGCTTGGAGAGATCTGTCAGGTTTTCTTCAAATAAATCCGTCAGATCAAGGCAATAACCGCCTTCCTGTGCAAGGTAGAAATTCTTTTTATCCGACATCCAAATGTCGGGCAGGTCGTTTGAGGCGATGGCCAGCGCCAGCTTCTGTGGATATTGTTCAGGCACTGTGACCAATGTGAAGTCCAGTTTGTATCCGGCATTTTCATAAGCCCGCGTCCAGGCGTTATTTTCCATGTTGTCGCCTTCCGGATATGTGATGGTTGCGCCTCTGGACCAGCCGACGCGTACGGTGATGAGCTCGTCAGATGCACCGCCTTCATCGGATGCATCGGTTTTACTTGCGCTGCTTTGGCTGTTGCCGCTTGCCGCGTCAGACGATGCACCGGTGTTTGAATCATCGGGCGCGCAGCCCGAGCAGATCAACAGCAGGACTGCTAAAAGAATGGATATCAGCCGTTTCATATTTTTCCCTCCAATGTAGTTTGTGAGACAAATCTCATAATAATATTATAGAGCGACATGACATGTTGTGTAAATTACACAATATTTACTTCTGTAGAGTTATTTTGCGTACTGTTGCCGGTACATGGCTGAATGCACTTGTACGAAGGACATGACTTCATTACCATAACATACTTTGATTGCATGTGACAGCAGGCAGGTTTCACATCATAAAATAAACCTTATTTCTGCCGAAAGCCAGAAAAAAGAAAAAGATGTGAATTACCACATCTTTAGCGTATCATGTTCTATTTACTTATCCATAAAAACAGGCAATATCCGATGATATTGCCTGTTTTTTGATGGTGGACCTTAGGGGGATCGAACCCCTGACCTCCGCATTGCGAACGCGGCACTCTCCCAGCTGAGCTAAAGGCCCAAAATGTTAATTCATTGCTTTTTGAGGTATCATGAAACGTCTTGATACCCTCCGGGGCAAGGAGCAGCAGAAATATTCTATCATAAGAAACGACAATTGTAAATATCAAAATGAAATTTTCCCTTTAAAACGCAAAGTGAATACATATACAGTAAATGAAAGGTTTCTTCATGGCTTTGCCTGACCGCAGGCGGGATGAAATAATAACAGGCATGATTTATTTCTGATATTGCGTCTGTACCATGAAGTGAATGAAATTGGCGGCGGTATACAGGCGGAAAAAAATCCTGCCGGGACAGGAAGGGGAAATTCCGGCAGGATTGATCGTATGACCTTGTTTTCTGGTAAATTTTCAAATCTGCTCAAGCCGTATTTAAATCTTGCGGACCCGTACGGCCATATATTCCTTGCGCGGCATCTCAATGCGGAAGGTTCCGCTGTGGATACCGGCGTCGGTTATGGTCATATCCCAGGTATCGATGACCTCCACCCGATATTTTGTATTCTGGTCCAGCATAAACAAACGGCGGCACGGGCGGAAGAATCCATAATAATAGAGGTAATATCCGCTGTCGCCCATCACATCAGCCGTGGCGCAGACCTCATCCCACATGGCGGGCTTCCGCGTGAGACCCGGTCCCGGTGTTTCCGAAAGAATTTTCAGCAGGAATTGGATGCGCTCCGGGCTTTCGCCGTGTAGCTCGCCGCCGTGGCTCCACCACAGGATGTCGTCGCCGCGGTCGAAGGTTTCACCGTGTGTGGCATAGCCGCCGCGGACAGCGCTTTCCCAGTAGCGGCGTACAAGCTCCTGCCCGCTGATATTACCCCAGCCCTGGTCAATATCGCCCTCATAAGCAATTTCATCCAGAATGACGGGTTTTTGGTAACGGATACGGTATTCGTCCACGAGCTCCGCGCATTTATAGATGTCGGTACGCTGAATGCTGCAGTGTGTGATCCACGGATGGGTATGGTCGTACATCGGGCCGCAGTTGTGGATGCTGCGCAGATGGTTGTAAGGATCCTTTTCCACGATGATGGCGGCGTAACGCTCCCAATCCTCTGTGGTCTTTTTCCGCAGCAGGTCGTATTCATTGGCAAGGGACCACCATACGTTGCGGTAAGCCGCGAAGCGGGAGATCACGTATTTCCAGTAAAGATCGTCCTGCTCGGGGCTCATTTCGGAGAAGCCCCAGCGGTCGTAGGGATGCATGACAATGATATCCGCCTCAATGCCTAATGTGGCGAGGCGCTCGATGTTTTTTTCAATGCCTTCAAAGTGGGCCGGATTGAAACGGGTGAAATCCCAATTATTGCCGGGCTGGACCCCCATCAGCTGATAGAAGTTGCCGGTGATATCGCCGCTGAAGGTGCAGGGAGTGCCCTCGTAGGGATAAGAAATCGGCTCATGCAGGTTGTAAAGATAATGCTTCGGGAAAACACAGAAACGGATTTTGTTGAAATAACCTTTTGCCAGTGTGTCGAGGGTTTTCTGCTGCATCTCCTCAGACTGTAAATTCCATACATAGGCCGTGGTGCCGACGGGATAGTAGGGCGTACCGTCGTCGTGAACAAAATGGAATCCCTGTGTACGCACAATACCGTGGTTGCCCTTGTCATTTTCCGTAACATCAAAGCTTCCGCTGAAGCTCTCATCGGAAAAGTTGCCGGTGATTTCAAAGCTGTAGGCGCCGGTAAACGAAGGCATGAAGCGGACCTTGTATTCCCCGCCGCCATTATAGAAGCCGTCTGTTTTTATCGTCTCATTCTTTCCTTTAAAAACGCCTTCAATGGTATAGTCGGTAAAAGGATTCCCGGTTGTCTTGCCGGTCATTGTAATCTCAAAAACCTCATACTTTTTTGTAGTGCTGGGATGCTGCATGCTGTCCTCCTGTTATTGTGTAAGTTTTTTTACCACATCGTAGAGCAGACGGTCACGGTCAATCGAATAAACATATTTCATAAAATGCCGGTTCTCGTCAAAGGAATAGCGATGGCCGTACTCCGGGATTGGACTGTGAATGATGCGGTCGGACATAAAATCCTCATCCATCAGCCATCCCACAGCCGTCACATCCCAGATAATGCGGGTCCATGTGGGGGGATGGGGGTAATTTTCCACCTCATGGAACACGGTGTCCGCCAGATAGTCGCACAAAGCATTCTTGCCCTTGAAATGGGCTTTGAGGTCGGGACCGCTGACCTTGAAGGTTGATACTACGCCCATACAGGGCAACTGTACCAACGCCACGCCGCAGCCGAAAATAATGCGGGCCGCCGCGATGTCCTGCGTGAGATTGAATTCCACATTGATATGCCAGTTATGTGCGTTGCCGCCAAGCCACACCACAACAATGCGGTCGCGGATTTCCGGATTGATCAGCAGTGCCGACGCCACATTGGTGATGGCGCCGATCGCCACCACGTAAAGCGGTTTCTCCGGTGTGTATTCCATTGCGCGATGTGCAAGATCCTTCGCCGCGTCTGAGATGACCGGCTCGGTTTCGGAGGAAAGGTATTCTTCAGAGCCCCTGAAAACAATGGTTTCCAGGTCGGGTCGCTCCAGCAGCTTTAAAAGTTTCAAAATTTCCTTATAGCTTTTTTCCATGCCATCGCGTGGCCCATCGGATTTTTCATTGTGAAACGGAGCTGCATAAATAGCTTTCAATTTGAGCTTATCACCGGATTTTATCAAATAACTCAAGGCGAACTGGTCGTCCACCTCGTTATAGGTATCGGTGTCGATGACGACGTCGATTTCCCCCTTTGGTTTTTCCAGGCGGTAAAGCAGCCCGATGTTGTCTATGGTTTCATTGCGCTTCATCATCGTGCCAAAGCCGGTTTCTGTAAAAATTGGATTCATAGGTTTTCTCGCTCCTTTATAAATTGGCGGACTGTTTTAATCGCGGGAATGGATGGTACGGCGCCTGCCACCGACACAGCCAGCGCGGAAGCTGCCGAAGCCGTTTGCATGGCGTGGCGTGTGTCATACCCCAGGGCGGTGAGGCCGACAAAATACCCGAGAAAGGTGTCGCCTGCGCCGGTTGTATCGACTGGCTGAACGGTATAGGCCGCCTGTGTGAAACGTTCATTTCGGCTTGCGTACATGGAGCCCTTTCCTCCCAGTGTCAGAACAATCTGCAGATGCTCATACCGGGTGAGCAATACATTTAAAATGTCGTCCGGCGCCTCTTTGCCGGTCAGCTGAGCTCCTTCGATTTCATTGATGATGAGCCAGGTGATGCCGGCCAGTGGAAGCTGCTTCAGCGCATCATCCATCGGGGAGGGGTTCAGTGCGATCTTGAGCTTCTTTTCTGCGGCAGCTTTCAGTAAATAGCGTACATGGCTGATTTCGTTCTGAACCACCAGAATGTCCTCGGGGCCAAAATGAGTCAAAACTTCGTCGATTTCGTCGGTAGTGACAGCTTGATTGGCGCCGCCATATAAGATGATACAGTTTTCACCGTTTGCAGAGCGCTGGATCAGCGCGTTTCCGGTGTGCGTGTCGCCCTCCATCAGAAAATCGCAGTGGATGCTGTTATTTTGCAGCTCCTGCCGCAACATGACACCGTCGCGGCCGATTTTACCCGCGTGATAAACCGTACAGCCGGCGCGGGCCAGCGCAACCGACTGGTTCAGTCCTTTTCCTCCGCAAAACCAGTCGATCTGTTCGGCGGCGATGGTTTCACCGGGCATGACGATATGCGGCAGCGAGTACACCGTATCAATGTTCAGTGAACCGAAATTTAATATTCTTGCCATGATTACACCTCAGCAAAGTTTGGTACTTCGATTATAGCCTCCCTGCAAGTTATTGTAAATGCCATCTTTCTTCAGCCAGTCCGGTGGCTTCTTCAATGATAGCGGGCCGGTCCTCCTGCAGTAAAAGGCCTTCGCGGATAAGCCGGTCGACGCAGCGTTCCACAAGTTTACGGTAATTTTGAATGTCCCCGTATAGCGCGGTAAGTTTTTCAGGGGTAAAGGGCCGGATTTCACCCATCAGCTTGTAATCGCCGCAGCGAAAGCTGTTCTGCGGCTTATATGTACAGGTGGGTACGTCCACAAACGGGCTGCGCACGCCGCCGATGGCATTGCCGTGTTCATCGGTTTTGTTCTCCAAAGTGATCTCGTCGATTTCAATGCGTTTTCCGTGGGGCGGCGGAACATTGTCACGGATCCAGCGGCACAGATGCGCATACATCGCATTGATGGGGTATTGATAGGGATAATCCAGCGGATGCTCATCCTCGTCCAGCCGCTTCATTTGTACCTTTCGCTTGGCAAAGGCACGGTCATTTTTATAGTAGTCAAACAAGGTTTGTTTGTTGTCGTGGGTCGCCCCTGCTATTTCATAAATGCGGTAATTGAAGTCGTTTCGGTTACTGTCATCCTGACGCGCCTCAAAACCGCCCATATGCGCGTTTTCACTTTCGGTCTGCACGGCAATGTATGGTACCGGCATGGCCGTAAGCATTGTGTCTTCCGGTTTAGAGGATCGACCGTATCCATCTTGGTTTAAAGGTACGGCGAAGGAGTGTACGCCGCCTGCAGCAAGGTAACCGTCAAACAAACGTTTTCCGCGATTGTACTCGGGATGGAACGCCAGATATTTCACATAAGTCCACAAGTAGCATGCGGATTGAGACCACCCGGTTAAAATCACCTTTGACGGACCGTACGCGCGGATCGGGTTTGTTGCGTCATCGCTTCGAAGCAGCAGAGACAGGTCGGTCAGCATATCCCAAAAGAGCCCTGTTTCCATTTTTGGATTGGGGGTCGGCAATACGGGGTCTAAGGGAGCGGCGGTAACGTCTCTGTTGCCGGGATAATCCCAGCATAGTTTTGCGTAACGCCCGCTATCAAAGGAGAGCAGTGCGTCGAAAGTATCGGGTTTGCTTGTGATACCGATATAAATGTCTCCCTGCCGCATGAAATGCTTCCCGCTGATAGCCCACATGCGGTCAAGGTCAATACGAGCGGTTGGATTCAATATTTCAATGATTACATTGCCGCTGAATTTGCTTTGATCTTCAGGTCTTCTCAGTAAAAACCGGTTGCAGTACGGAACATCTTGATACAGTATCGAAAATGAGTCTGCTCCATTTTCATTATATATATTGGCTGTGCCATATGCGAAATACTCTTCTTCCAAGTAACCGGCTTCCTCAAAGCCGTATTTCCCCATAGCGGACGCAAAGGGAAAGGAGTGGTCTGTTATCGGTTCCAATAGTAAACTTTTTAACATCTGTTACCGCCCTCTTTTATATAAAATTTTATTGCATGTGTTAGGGTAATTTTAGTCTATGATGAAACAGAAGTCAACAAATGAAATGATATTCGAGGATACATTGTAGATATTGCACAATGATATGGCCAGTATTTTGTCATAATACCTAGTTGATTTTAGGCAAAATCCCGGATATACTAAACGTAACAACAAAGAACTTAATAAAATTTCATATAAAGATTTACAATGAGTATGGGGTTGCATTAAGTTGAAACGCTCGAATGATTATGAAGAGGTGAAAAACATGAGAAGAAAGACAGTTAAAAAGATCGGCGCATTGTTGCTGGCGGTACTGATGGTTCTTTCCGTTTTTGCGGCATGTGATAACGGCGGCGGTACAAGCAGCGGAACCGAAAGCACTCCGGCGGTGTCTTCAGGCACTGAGAGCAGCAGTGCGGAAGAAGTGGAATCCTCCGGTACCGATGTGGGTTCAAGTGATGAGACATACAATATTACGATGGCCTATATCGGCAGCGAACAGCCGAATCAGGAAAAGGTATTCCAGGGAATTAACGATTTAATGCTGGAAGATATCAACATGACCTTTGAAACCATTATGATGGGTTGGGGCGAATACCAGGATAAGCTGAACCTGATGCTTTCCGGCGGCGACAAGCTGGATATTCTTCCAGTCTACTTTCAGTATGCAAACTCGTACATCAACGCCGGTCAAATTGTGGACTTGAACGACTACATATATGATTACGGCAAAGATATTCTGGAACTGATGACAGAAGAAGTTGCCACAAGCGGCGCGGTCAACGGATTTGTTTATGGTATTCCGTCCAATAAAGAAAGCGCATCTCTTGCGGGAATTGTCATGCGCAAGGACATAGTGGATGAATTGGAAATTGATGTGGATTCCATATCCACATATGACGATTTGGCTCCGATATTCGAAAAGGTGAAAGCGGCGCATCCGGAAATGGATGTCATCAACGGTACGAACCTTGTCGATCAGATTCTTACATGGGATAAACTGATTGACTCCTTTGGTGTTTTGTTAAACGATGGCCAGGATACAGAGGTCGTAAATTGGTTTGAGACAGATGAATACAACTCAAGAGTTAAGCGCATTAACGAGTGGTATAAGGCGGGTTACATCAAGCTGGACGCGGCTACCACAACAGAAACCAGCTCGAACCTTGTGAAGGCCGGTTCCCTGTTCAGTTTCTTAGCTCCGATAAAGCCGGGATACCTTGCGCAGACAAATGTTGACTGTAACCGCGAAATGGTTACTGCGTACATCAACAAAGATGACGGCAGTGTTTCCAATATTATCTGCACAGACAATGTTAACTTCTTTAACTGGGGTATCGCAAGGCAGTCAGAAGACAAAGTGAAGGCTATGCAGTTCCTGAACTATGCATATTCTACAGGTGAATGGAATAACCTGATGAACTTCGGCATTGAGGGCGAGGATTACGCACTGGTCGAAGGCAGTGATATTGTTATAGATTATCCCGAAGGAGCGGATACCGCCAATTGCTATCACCTGAACCTTGGCTGGATGATGCCGAATCAGTTTACCGGTTATATCTGGAATGGTTATCCGGAGGATGTGTGGCAGCAGTATCAGGATTTCAACGCTTCGGCAACCTATTCCAAAGCATTTGGCTTCATCTATGATCCGTCCTCTCTTTCCACAGAATTGACGGCATTGCAAAGCGTTCTGAATGAATACAAAAGGCCCCTGGAGACAGGATCGGTATCGGATGTAGAGGCGACGCTGAAGGAGTTCAACGACAAGCTGTATGCGGCGGGTCTGCAGAAAATCATGGATCTGAAGCAGGAGCAGTTGGATGCGTGGTT
>Ga0153939_1000075_pt1 | contig 30906 bp, 27 predicted proteins | sample TSNJ023MetaG_FD_104734 | JGI IMG/M metagenome (GOLD analysis project Ga0153939, IMG submission 104734) | Attine ant fungus gardens microbial communities from New Jersey, USA - TSNJ023 MetaG | ecosystem: Host-associated > Fungi > Mycelium > Unclassified | place: USA: New Jersey, Brendan T. Byrne... | reverse complement strand
GCTCACAAACTTTATTTCCTTTTGTCCCATCCGGTCTTTTTTACGATACATCAAGCAACCCTCCCGATATGGTCTATTATACCATATCGGGAGGGTTGTTGTCCTTTTCGTCTACAGGCTGAACCTCCGGCACAGCCGGAGGTTTTCTCATACAAAAAAACGACGCCGATCTGCTCGGCGCCGTTCTCACGATATTTGTCACGGCTTCCCGCCGTATCCCGTGGTAAATCCGCATAAATACAGTCTTTTCCCGTTCAATCCTGCCTCATCCCGGGTTATCTCATTTTGTCAGTTATCCTGCGTGGGCACAAACAGGCGGCGGTTTTTCCAGCAGTAGTTGACCCCGCTGAGCACCGTGAGCGCCACCATCGCATAAAAGAGCCCCAGCACCAGATATTCCAGCAGCACCATCAACTGGGGCGGCACGTCGGCCACCTCCATCAGACTGCGGTCCAAAAGCGCCAGACAGATCCACACCATCTGGGACGCAGTCTTGAGCTTACCCCAGATGTCCGCGGCGATCACAGTGCCCTTGCCCGCGGCCAGCAGTCGGATCGAGGTGACCAGGAACTCGCGGGACATAATCAGGATCAGGCAGATGATCCAGAAATCCCGCCCCTGCAGCAGACAGATCAGCGCGCTCATCACCAGCAGCTTGTCGGCCAGCGGGTCCATCAGCTTGCCGAAGTCGGTAACCAGGCCCCGCTTGCGGGCAATTTGGCCGTCCAGCATATCGGTAATGGAGGCGGCCGCAAAGATGATCAGCGCCCAGAAGTAATTGCCCGCCAGCTCCTCAGCCATGAAGAAGAACAAAAACAGCGGGATCATCAGCACCCGCAGCACAGTCAGCTTGTTGGGCAGGTTCACGGTACCATCTCCCCCATCAAATCATATTCGTCCGACGCCGTTACACGCACCCGCACATACGCGCCGGGACGCACATCCCGCTCCGCCGAAAAATACACCTTGGTGTCGATGTCCGGCGCATCCATATAGCTGCGTCCGGCCCAGAGGCCCGCCTCGTCGTCGAAGCCCTCACAGAGCACCTCCAGATCCTTGCCCACGCGGCTTTTCCCGGCCTCCAGCGCAATCTCCATCTGCAGCTCCATGATAATCTCGGCGCGCCGGCGCTTGGTCTCCTCGTCCAGCTGGTCCTCCATTTCGGCGGCGGGGGTGTCCTCCTCCCGGGAGTAGGCAAAGCAGCCCAGCCGGTCGAAACGGCAACGCTTCACAAATTCGCAGAGCCGGGCGAAGTCCTCGTCGGCCTCGCCGGGGAAGCCGGTGATTAGCGTGGTGCGCAGCACCACTCCCGGCACCCGCCGGCGGATGCGCTGCATCAAGGCTTCCAGCGATTCCTCGCCCCCCTTGCGGTTCATCTGCTGCAGGACTCTGCCCACAGCGTGCTGCACCGGCACATCCATGTACTTCACGAGCTTTGGCTGGCGGGCCATAGTGTCCAGCAGCCGGTCGGTGACCCGTTCAGGGTAGCAGTAGAGCACCCGCACCCAGTGAAGCTTCCCGATCTCGCACAGGCGGTCCAGCAGACGGGGCAAGGCCAGCTCACCGTACAAATCCTCGCCGTAGCGGGTGGTGTCCTGGGCAACCACGTTCAGCTCGGTTACGCCCCGTTCTGCCAGCGCCTCCGCCTCGGCCACGATATCCTCCATGCGGCGGCTGCGGAAGTCCCCGCGGATCAATGGGATCGCGCAGTAGCTGCACCGGTTGTTGCAGCCCTCCGCCACCTTTAAATAGGCCGAGTAAGGGGGCCCCGCCAGAATGCGCTCCCCTTCCAGCGAGAGACCGGATTTGGGGCCGAACTCCACGACCTTCTCCCCGTCTAACGCGCGGCGGACCGCGGCGCAGATATTCGCGTTTTTGCCGATGCCCAGAATCACATCCAGCTCGGGCATCTCCTTGGCCATCTCCTCCCGGTAGCGCTCGGCCAGACATCCTGTGACCACCACGGCCCGCAGGTCCCCTGCCTCCTTCAACGCGGCGAACTCCAGGATGCTCTCGATGCTCTCCCTTTTGGCGTCCTCGATAAAGCCGCAGGTGTTGATCACGACCACGTCGCAGTCCGCCACATCGGGGCTGATTGCAAAGCCATCCCGGCTCAGCATGGCCAGCAGGCGCTCGGCGTCCACCTGGTTTTTGGAGCACCCCAGCGACACCATGCCCACTGTTGTATTTGTAGTTTTTCCTGCTTTACTCGTCTTTAATCACCGTATTCCTCGTAGTAGTCGGGGTCCTCGGCCAGATTGCGCAGCACCGCGCGGATGTCCCCGTAGTCGTAGCCAAGCCTCTGCAACGCCGCAATCGTTTTCATGGCGCCCTTTTCGTCCCCCAGATAGCGCAGGTATCTGCGCTTTACGATCCGCGCGGCGGCCGCCTCCGGGTCGAAGCCGACCTCGGACAGAACGCTTTCAATCAGCTCGCGGTCGATCCCCTTTTCGCAAAGCGCCCTGGCCGTGCGGGTAAGGGAGTAATGCTTCAGATTCAGGCAATCCGCCGCGAAGCGTCGGGCGTAGTCGGCGTCGTCCACCAGCCCCAGCTCCTGCATGCGGGCCACAGCTGCGGCCGCGGCCCGCTCGTCGCCGGTGTGCTCCGTCAGCTTTGCGCAAAGGCCCTCGCCGGTATAGGAGCGTCGGGCCAGCAGGCTGAGCGCCTTTTCCCGCGCGCGCTTTTCCGCCGACCGGGCGCGCAGCTGCTCCAGCTCCGGCTCTTTAATGCTGCCGCCAACTGAAAGGCCGGACAGCGCGTAGACCTCCGGGTGCAGCACACAGGCAAATTCCCCGTCGATATACAGGCTGAACCGGCCGCGTTTGGTTTTGCATATCTCGGTGATCTCCACGGCTACGCCTTGTCCTCGAACTCAATGTCCACCGACTTGGCGGACATCGCGGGCACAGGGGCGCTCGGCACTGCGGATTTGGCCGCCAGAATCTTCTTGCCCTTGGAAGAGGTGACAACCCGGTCCTTGTTCTCCATGAGCTGGCGCGCGATATCCTCGCGGAAGTCGGGGTTGTCTTTCATGTACTGCTTGACGTTGTCGCGGCCCTGGCCCAGGCGGGTGTCACCGTAGGAGAACCAGGCGCCGGATTTGTTGATGATGTCCAGCTGCACCGCCAAGTCCAGGATTTCGCCCTCCCGCGAGATGCCCTGGCCGTACATGATGTCGAACTCGGCCTCCTTGAAAGGCGGGGCCACCTTGTTTTTCACAACCTTGACCCGGGTGCGGTTGCCCACCACGTCGGTGCCGTTTTTCAGTTGCTCGCTGCGGCGCACATCCAGGCGGACCGAGGAGTAAAATTTCAGCGCGCGACCGCCGGGCGTGACCTCCGGGTTGCCATAGGATACGCCGATTTTTTCGCGCAGCTGGTTGATAAAGATGCACACACAGTTGGATTTGGAGATAGCGCCCGTAAGCTTGCGCAGTGCCTGGGACATCAGCCGTGCCTGCAGGCCTACGTGGGTATCACCCATCTCCCCTTCGATCTCGGCCTTGGTGACCATGGCCGCCACCGAGTCGACCACCACCACGTCCACGGCGCCGGAGCGCACCAGTGCTTCGCAGATTTCCAGCGCCTGCTCGCCGGTGTCGGGCTGGGAGACCAGCAGCGTGTCGATGTTTACCCCCAGCGCCTTTGCATAAACGGGGTCCAGGGCGTGTTCCACGTCGATGAACACAGCCTCGCCGCCCGCCTGCTGGGCCTGGGCCACCACATGCAGCGCCACCGTGGTTTTGCCCGAGCTTTCCGGCCCGTATATCTCTACAATTCTGCCACGGGGCACACCGCCGATCCCCAGCGCCATGTCCAGGGACAGGGAGCCCGTGGAGATCGCCTCCACGTTCATCACCGAATTTTGCCCCAGCTTCATGACAGCGCCTTTGCCAAACTGCTTTTCAATCTGGCTGAGCGCGGTTTCCAGCGCCTTCTGACGGGCGCTTCCATCCTGTGCCTTTTTGTTATCCGCCACTGTGCCAATCCTCCAATTTTTCCCGCTACTACAGACTTTCTCAAGCATTTATTATACACCGGATTACTGGTAAAAGCAAGCAAGCTTTTTTTAAAAAATTCTTTAAAGCCCATAAAGTTTTGAAGATTCCGGCCGACAGTTATGATATAGGTAAGATGTGTTGAGGAAGCGGCGGCGCTGATGACGCAGCGCATGCTTCCTCCTCGTCAAGCGTTAACGGAAAGTGAACAAAATGGATAAACCAGTCATTTGTACATGGTGTGAAGCCAGTGTGACAGACCTCAGGGCGGTTTTTTGTCCGGTGTGCGGCGCAAATCTGAATGCGGCAGGGAGGGTGCCCGAGATGAAATACAAACACATTGATCTGAATGAAAACGGAAAAGCGCTGGTTTGTCCTCACTGCGAAAACGAGGAGCTCACACAGGGTGACTACTGCAAGATCTGCGGCAACAGCATCATCAACCGCTGCGCGGACACCCCCAACGCCAAATCAAGAAATCTGATCGTGCGCGCCTGTGGCTCGATTTTGCAGGGCAACGCCCGTTATTGCTCGAAGTGTGGAAACGAAAGCTCGTTCTATCAGAAGGGCTGGCTCAAGGATTGGCGCACCGAAAACACCAAAAAGGCGATCCGCAACGTCAACAGCGGCGACAACACCATCACATTCAAAGAGATCAAATCGGAAAAAACAACGTAAGCGGAATAAACAACGGGGCGGTCGAGATGCGTATCTCTTCCGCCCCGTTGTTTGTGCCTGTGCAGGCTCTTAGTTAATTACAGTACCGCTGTTTACATGGAATACCTGTCCGGAAACATTGGAAGAATCCTCGCAGCCCAGGAATACATACGCCGGCGCCAATTCATATGGCTGCGCCGCTCGCTGCATGGGGCTGGTGGACCCGAATGTGGCAACCTCCTGGGGGGAAAAGCTGGAGACGATCAGGGGTGTCCATACCGGGCCCGGGGCGACCGCATTCACCCGAATCCCTTTATCCATCAGGGAGAGTGCCATGGAACGGGTAAAGGCTACAATCGCCCCTTTGGTGGAGGAATAGTCGATCAAGGTCGCCTTTCCCTCAAAAGCCGTGATGGAGGCCGTATTGATGATGGCGCTCCCGCTCTCCAGATGCGGCAGCGCCGCTTTTGTCGTATAGAAGCAGGAGAAAAAATTGCTCGCAAAGGTATTTGACAGCTGCTCAGCGGAAATATCGGATATGCTGTTTTGGGGATACTGTACAGCGGCGTTGTTGATCAGAACGTCGATTCCGCCCATTCCGGACACTGCTTGCTCAACCGCGTCCGCCGCGTTTTTTTCCTGCCGCAGGTCCGCTCCAATTTTCAGGCACACCCGGCCCAGCTTGGTCACCTCGGAAACGGTCTGGTCCGCGTCGCTGTTTTCACACAGATGAACAATGGCGACATCCGCCCCTTCCTTGGCGCAGATCACCGCGACAGCGCGACCGATTCCGCTGTCTCCGCCGGTAATCAATACTTTTTTTCCCGCCAGCTTCCCCGACGCCTTGTAGGCGGGATTGTCATATTGGGGCGGCGGGTTCATCTCCGCTTCCCGGCCTGGCTGCCGGTTCTGGTGCTGGGGCGGAAAGGTGTTGCGTGGTTGTGGCTGCATGTTGTTCTCTCCTTTTTTGCGTTATTTGTTGCCATTGCTATAGTATTTCCGCAATAGCGCAAAAACATGTGAGCGATACCGGCTTCCATCAATTCTCAGCACATACCGTGTGAATACACCGACCAAATTTTTGTTGACATCATCCGCAAAAGGGTGTATAGTGTCAACCAGAGCTTACCATTTTACATTTCCGGAGGGCTTTCCATGACCGGTTTGTGTCCTGATCGCGCAGCTCGCACATATTACTTTAGCGGCTTGGGCTATTTTTATAGCGTGAGCCTTTTTGCGTGGGACAATTTAACAGGACTGCCGAAAGCCGGAACATAGCGTTCCGCCGGGTATCGATGAAACGGATGCCGATGATACCGACGCTTTTGGAAAAAAGCGTCGGTTTTTTTGTGTAAATTATGATATAATTAAGGGAGTGCTGAGATATGGTAGTAACAATTCGTTCTGACGCGGACAAAAAGCAGTTCGACACTTTCGTGAAATGGGCCGGGGACATGGGGCTCACACCCAACATTATTGTGGGCGAAAAGCTCACAATCGTCGGACTTGTGGGGGATACCTCCTCGATTGATCTGAGCCTGGTGCGTAGCATATCCATTGTGGAAAACGTGTACCGCATCCAGGAGCCCTACAAGAAAGCCAACCGAAAAATGCACCCCCAGGACTCGGTGGTCGAGGTGCGGGGCAGAAAGCTTGGCGAGGGCCACTTCAGCGTCATCTCCGGCCCTTGCTCGGTGGAGGGGCTTGAGCAGATTTGCGGCATCGCTGAAAGCGTGAAAGCGTCAGGCGCCTCGTTTTTGCGCGGCGGCGCGTATAAACCGCGCACCTCCCCCTACGCTTTCCAGGGCCTGCGGGCGGAGGGTCTGGAGCTCCTGCTCGAAGCCAGGGCCCGCACGGGATTGCCGATCGTGACCGAAATTATGAGCATTGAGCACCTGCCCCTGTTCCAGGAGGTGGATGTAATCCAGGTGGGGGCCCGCAACATGCAGAACTTTGAGCTTCTGAAGGAGCTTGGAAGGCTGAAGACGCCCGTCCTGCTCAAGCGCGGTCTCGCAAACACCCTGGAGGAGCTGCTGATGAGCGCCGAATACATCATGGCGGGCGGCAACATGGATGTGATATTGTGCGAGCGCGGCATCCGCACCTTTGAAAACGCCACCCGCAACACACTGGATATCTCGGCTGTGCCTTTTCTGAAAGCGCGTTCCCATCTGCCGGTGGTGATCGATCCCAGCCACGCCAGCGGCATCTCCTGGATAGTACCCGCCCTCGCCAAGGCCGCCGTGGCCGTGGGGGCCGACGGCCTGATTATCGAGGTGCACAACGACCCCGAGCGCGCGTGGTCCGACGGCGCGCAATCCCTGCGCCCCGAGGCCTTTGCGGAGCTTATGCGGGAGCTGGCGCCTCTGGTGGAAATCTGTGGAAAACAGCTCAACTAACGCCTCTGCCCGCCCCGTAACAGCAAGAATATGTTGTAAAGGAGAAAGAAGCTTGAAAACCATAACCATCTCCACCGGAAAACCTTACGATGCGCATATCGGTAAGGGAATTTTGCAGCGCGTCGGCAAACGTGTGGCGGCCATCTCAGGGCAGCGGTACAGCCGGGTCTTGGTGGTTACCGACGACAAAGTCGGGCCGTTGTACGGAAAAACCGTCGCCGACTCGCTCCAGCAGGCAGGCTTTGCAGTCAGCACTTTTGCGTTCAAAAACGGCGAGGCGTCCAAAACCATGGACACCGCGATGGACATCATTGCCGGCATGAGCAAAAACGGCCTCACCAGGTCCGACCTGCTGGTTGCGCTGGGCGGCGGCGTCACCGGCGACCTCACCGGTTTTGCGGCGTCGATCTATCAGCGCGGCATCGACTACATCCAGATACCCACCACTTTGCTGGCCGCGGTGGATTCCTCGGTGGGGGGCAAGACCTCGGTAAACACCGCTGCGGGCAAAAACATGGTGGGCTCTTTCTGGCAGCCGCGCCTTGTGATCTGCGATACAGCCACGCTGGACACCCTGCCGGAGGAAATTCTGACCGACGGTCTGGCGGAGGTGATCAAGTACGGCTGCATCCTGGACGACGAGCTCTTCGCCATACTGGAAACCGAAGTGCTGCAGGAGCATCTGCCCAAGACAATCGCACGGTGCATCCAGCTCAAGGCCATCGTGGTCTCGGAGGATGAGCGGGACACGGGGCTGCGTCAAATCCTCAACTTTGGCCACACGGCGGCCCACGGAATCGAAAAGCTTTCGAACTACGCCATCTCGCACGGGCAGGCCGTTTCCATCGGCATGTGCATTGCGGCGGCGGCCGGGGAGGCGGCGGGCAAAACCGAACCCGGCGCCACCAGCCGCATCCGCGCCCTGCTAACCCGCTATGGACTGCCAATCAAGAGCGGCTTCACCATACCCAGGCTCGCCAAGGCCAGCCTGGGTGACAAAAAGCGCAGCGGGGACGACATCACGCTGGTCACGCTAAGGCGCGTGGGGCAAGCGCTGCTGCACCCGGTGCCGGCCGAGACCTTGCAGGCGTTCTGGACCGCCGGAAAGGCGATCAAATAATGGACGCTGTAATCACCCCCTCCCGTCTGGGGGGCGCGGTCAACGCCCCCCCATCGAAGTCAGCGGCCCACCGGCTCACCCTTTGCGCGGCCTTGGCCCATGGAACCAGCCGCATCTCCCCCATTGCCCCCACCGAGGACATGCAGGCCACCATCCAGGCCGCCGCCGCGCTCGGCGCGACTCTGGAGCAGCGGGAAGGCACTCTGCTGACACAGGGCGTCGGCTGCGCGGCACCGGCGGCTGATGCCCTGCTGGACTGCGGCGAAAGCGGCTCCACCTTGCGCTTTTTCATACCGGTGGCCGCCACCCTGGGCGCAAGCGCGGTCTTCACCGGGCGCGGCAGACTTCCCAAGCGGCCGCTTACTCCACTGCTGGATGCCCTTTCCTCCCACGGCGTGCGCTGCACCGCCCCCTACGGCGACGCAATCCTGCGCATACAGGGCAAGCTCCTGCCCGGCGCCTTTACATTGCCCGGGAACGTCAGCTCCCAGTATATCACAGGGCTGTTGCTGGCTCTGCCCCTGCTGGACGGCGACAGCGAAATCCGCTTGTCCTCCCCGCTGGAGTCGGTTGGATATGTGAATATGACGCTGGAGGCCATGTCCTGCTTCGGCGTGAGTGCGCACAGCACCGGCTCCGGCTGGCGCGTTCCGGGCGGCCAGCGCTACCGCTCCGGCGACCACACGGTGGAGGGGGATTACTCCAACGCGGCCCCCTGGCTCTGCGCCGGGGCAATCGCCGGACCCGTCACGGTCAAGGGCCTCTCCCCCGCCTCCCGCCAGGGGGACCGGGCGGTGCTGGAGCTGCTGCGCCGCTTCGGTGCAAGGGTGGAGGCGGACGCCGGCGCGGTCACCGTGTCCCCCGGCGGGCTCCGGGGCATCGATATCGACGCCTCGCAAATCCCCGACCTGGTGCCGGTGCTGGCCGCTGTCGCCGCCGTCGCCGCCGGAACGACGCTGATCCACGGCGCCGCGCGGCTGCGCATCAAGGAGAGCGACCGACTGCAGTCCACGACCACGGCGTTGCGCGCGCTGGGCGCGGACGTGGAGGAGCGTGCCGACAGCCTGGTCGTCACGGGCAGACAGCGCCTGCGCGGCGGCGTCTCCGAAAGCTTCTCCGACCACCGCATCGCCATGGCGCTCAGCGTGGCGGCCCTGGGCTGCGAGGGCCAGGTCACGATCACCGGTGCCCACTGTGTGGCAAAAAGCTACCCCGATTTTTTTAAAGAATTTGCAAGTCTTGGAGGATTGGTCCATGTCGTCTAACTGGGGAAGAAGCCTGCGCCTTTCCATCTTCGGCGAAAGTCACGGCAGGTCGGTGGGGGTTGTCATCGACGGCCTGCCGGCGGGCCTTGCCATTGACGAGAACGCCCTCGCTCTCTTTATGGCCCGCCGCGCCCCCGGGCAGGGCCGCCACACCACCAGCCGCAGGGAAGCCGATGCCCCTGTGATCCAGTCGGGCTTTCATCTGGGAAGAACCACGGGCACGCCGCTGTGCGCCCTGATCGAAAACGCGGACACCCGCTCCTCCGACTACGCCGAGGTAAGCCGCCTGGCCCGTCCCTCCCACGCTGACTACACCGGCTTTGTGCGCTACGGCGGTCACAACGATATCCGCGGCAGCGGGCACTTTTCCGGCAGGCTGACCGCTCCTTTGGTGTTCGCGGGCGGCGTGGCAAAGCAGGCGCTGGCTGTATGCGGTGTTGCGGTGGGGGCCCATATCCGCTCCATTCACGGCGTGGACGACGCCCCGCTGGACCCGGTTTGCGTCACCGCGGCCGAGCTGGACGCCGTCGCCGCAAAGCCCTTTCCCGTTCTGGACGACACCAGGGGCGAGGCTATGCTGGCCGAGATTGAGGCGGCGCGGTCAGCGGGCGACTCGGTGGGCGGTGTCGTGGAATGCTGCGCGGTGGGAATGCCCGCAGGCGTTGGCTCCCCCATGTTCGACGGGGTGGAAAACGCGGTGGCGTCTTTGCTGTTCGGCATACCGGGCGTGCGCGGGCTGGAATTCGGCGACGGCTTTGCCAGCGCCGCCCTACGCGGCAGCGAGAACAACGATCCCATGCGAGCCGAAAACGGGCGCATCCTCTGCGAAACCAACCGCCACGGCGGTGTTCTGGGCGGTATTTCCAGCGGCATGCCGCTTCTGATGCGGGCCGCTTTCAAGCCTACCCCCACCATCGCGAAAGAGCAGCGCACTGTCGACTATATGACCGACGAAAACGCGTCAATCACCGGAAAGGGGCGGCACGATCCCTGCATTGTCCCACGCGCGGTGCCCTGTGTGGAGTCCGCCGTGGCGCTGGCCCTGCTGGAGCTGCTGCTGGAAGGAGGGAATCCCATTGGATTTACAGACCTTGCGCGGTGAGATCGACCACATCGACAGCCAGCTCATCACCCTGTTGGCGCGGCGCATGGAAATCGTGGAGCAAATCGCGGAGTACAAATATGAACGCGGCCTGCCCGTGCTCAACCGGGACCGGGAGGCTGTTGTGATTGCTCAGGTGCGGGAGCGGGCCGGGACGGACCTGGCCGACGACACCCAGGCGTTTTTTGAGCACCTGATGCGGCTGTCCCGGGAGCGGCAGGAGGCATTGATCCTGCGCAAGCGGAAACAGGCGATATGAAAAAAGCCCTGTTCTAGCAGATACGCCCGCCGCCAGGCGAGGCTCTCTGCTTGGCGCGAAAGAGAAAGCGGGTGCTTGTGCAGCCCCGCCTTTTTTATTTTGCCTCTTTTCATTCCAGAAAAATATGCTATAATAATGGATAGTCAATAGAGTAGGAAGTTGTGCGTCAAGTGTCGGCCGGACGGGGAGTTGTCGGTCGAACGAATAGACCCTTGGGTTTAGCGGTACAGCTTTCGCATCCCGCTGTTGCATAATATGGAAAAACACTTCCGTTTATGTTGCATGGTATGCGTATGACTACATGAATGGAGGTATTTTTATGCAAAATTTCTTTTCCCTAGAGGGCGTTTTCAAAACGCGAAACATGGTTGTGATCGCGCTGATGACAGCGCTTTCCGTCGTGCTCAGCCAGTTCAGCATTTATATAACTCCCACCTTTCGTTTGATCAGCTTCACCTATCTGTCCGGCGCTGTCGTGTCCATGCTGTACGGGCCGTGGGCGGGCATCGCTTTCGGCCTGCTGTCCGACACGGTGACCTACATCGCCAAGCCGGGCGGGCCATATTTTGTCGGCTACGCCATCAGCGAAATGGTCTCCAACTTTATTTACGCCTGCTTCCTGTATCGGAAGCCCCTGAGGATTTGGCGCGTGCTGCTGGCCAGAACCGTGATCATGCTGTTGGTGACCCTGGGGTTGAGCTACCTGTGGAATGTGATTATGTACGGCTCGGTGGCGAGTACATACTTTACCTCGGTGCGTCTGATCAACAACCTGCTGCAGCTACCGGTGAGTGTGGCGCTGATCGTCTGCTTTGCCCGCCTGGCCATGCAACTGGAGAAAACGGGCCTCACCCGCTCCTGAGCGCCGCCATCAAAAGAGCCCCTGTGGATGCAACGATCCGCAGGGGCTCTCTGCAAAAATAATGAAATCACACTGAATTTGTATATGATGATTTCCTGCCTCCCCCGCGTCCATTTGGCGGCAAAGCCGGTATTCCTCACTGGACATTCGCGCACGATCGCGGTATAATACAGATACCCATGAAAAATCCTTAACCCTAAAACCATAAAGGAGAGACGAATCATGAAGAAACTTGTATCCCTGATACTGGCTGCCGCTATGATGCTGGGAATGGCCACCATGGCCGCCGCGGCTCCCACAGGTAAGATTACTGAAATTACCGCCCCCATCGACACCAACGCGAGCTATGATTTTTCCAGCGTGCAGGTAGGAACCCGCAACGTGTATGAGTTCCCGCTCACAGCCAATATGTTCAGCTGGTCCGACGGCGCCGCCGGCGCGAAGACCGACCCTGTCAGCACATCTCAGCTGAACTCCGCCAACATCAAGGTCAGGACCACCACCCTGGACAGCAGTGCCATTCAAAGCGTCACGATCGATACCAAGGCATTCAGTGTGACCAACAACCAGAAGACCGCTTATGTCAAGGTTACTTTCGTGGACAACTTTGTAAGCGTAACCGGCAAGAACTTCAAAACATCCGTCTACCTTGCCTTTGGCTCCAACCGCGTGGAGGAATCCAAGCTGGTTCTGGAAGGCACCGTTGAAAACGAAACCGTAACCGCGGGCTCCGGCACCGATTATGTGGACCTTTCCAAAGGCAGGGTACTCGTCCCCTCCGCCTACATAAACAACCTTGAAATCGGCCTGGGCGGCGGCGTCATGATCAAGACCCGCGTATATTCCGACCGCAAGTATTACGCCACCGCCAAGGAGTATGTCTCCAGCGATGACGGGAAGGTGCTGGACAAATACCCCGATATCGACACCGTTGTGGTGCTCAGCACCGTGAACATCACCGGAACCGGAAACATCGTCTACCTTGAGGGCTACGACAGCTACCACGTGTACAACGCCAGCGGCAAATATCTGGGCAGCTCGGATAATGCGGTCAGCCTTTCCACCAAGTACTACCTGTCCAAGAAGAAGATTGATATGGGGGGCGGCATCGAGAGCAGCTCCTCCAGCACCCAAAGCTCCTCCAGCACCCAGGGCAACAGCCAAAGCGGTACCACCATCACCGCCATCGGCGCCGCCATCACCACGGAGGTTGCAAAGTCCAAGACAGCTGCCGCGGCCAGCACCGCCAAGGCCAGCGGCGCAAAAACAGCCGTTGTCCGCATTAACGACGCCGGCAGCATCTCCTCTGCGGCGCTCAAAGCAATGCCCGGATCGGCACAGGGCCTGGCGGTCAGCTTGGTTGTGGACACCATGAATGGCAAATCGGTGGCGGGCCGTATCACCGTCAACCCTGCCCTTGCAACCCTGACCTCCGACACGCAGCTGGGTGTCTATGTGGACAGCGCCCACACCAGCGCCACCAAAACCCGCTTCGAGAAATTCTTTAAGAATCAGATCTCGGTGGTTTCCCTGGCACAGCAGGGCAGCTACGGCATGTCGGTGAAGATCGCCGCCAAGGTGAGCCTGTCGGGCTTTAACACCAGCTCCCTGTATTTCTACAGCTACGACAAGGCCTCCAACAAATACAACCAGATTCAGAAGCCCAGCTACTCTGTGGATGCAAACGGCTACGTGCATTTCTACACCTCCGCCGGCGGAGATATTCTGATCTCCAACGGCCCGCTTGCCAAGAAATAAGCTGGAACGCAGAATCCTCCGGATGCGATGGCCGCATCCGGAGGATTTTTGTTTTTGCTCGTCAAAGGCGCATTCAGGCGCGGAAAGGACCCCTGCACCGGGGCCTCACTCATCCAAATATACGGAACCCGGTTTTTTTTGCCCTTTGCTCCCGCAGCTCGGGGCTCATGTTGACAAGGATGGTATCCTCGCCGATGACCTCGATGTCGCACCATTTGATGATGATGTCCTCCTCGCGGAAGAAAAGCCCGAACAGCCTGCATTTGCCGTAGATGATCAGCGATATCACCTTTGCGGTCACCGTGTCCACCTCTATGTCGGATACACAGCCCAAGGCACAGCCGTCACGAACGTTTACAACTTCCTTATAGCGCAAATCGGTAATACGGCATAACAAATCCGTCACCTCCCCATGTATAGTTTATGCTTGTACACAGGGAAATAGAACCGGTGCGCCGCGCAGGTACACCCCTATTTTTCCGCCGCGCCCTTGTCCGCTCTTTGCTTAGTCCTGCTCCACCTTGTCCCCGTACAACTCCTGGTAGCTCTCGATGGCTTTCTGCACAATTTCCACCGCTTCTTTCTGCCCCTTGACCTCGTTTACGGCAGTCTCCTTGTTTTCCAGCTCCTTGTAAACGCGGAAAAAGTGCTCCATCTCGGAAAAGATGTGACCGGGCAGCGCGTCTATGCTGCGGTAGCCGTTGTAGGTGGGGTCCTCGAAAGGGATGGCGATGATCTTTTCGTCGTTGCGTCCGTTGTCGATCATTGTGATCACGCCAATCGGGTAGGCCCTGACCAGCACCAGCGGCTCAATGGGCTCGGAGCAAAGCACCAGCACATCCAGGGGATCTCCGTCGTCTGCATATGTACGCGGAATAAAGCCGTAATTTGCAGGGTAATGGGTGGAGGTATACAATATGCGGTCCAGGATTATCATGCCGCTTTCCTTGTCCAGCTCATATTTCTTTTTGCTGCCCTTTTCGATCTCGATCACTGTAAGAAAATCATCCGGTTTTATACGGCTCTGCGCAATGTCGTGCCAAACATTCATTATTTTCTGGCTCCTTTAGTTTTAATCCACAGCGCAACAAGTATACCACGAAAAGGCAGGTTTTACAATGCACTCACCTGCGCGCACCCTCAATGTGCAGAAAGCGGATCTGTTTGTAGTCATAGGTGTCCAGCGGGCGGTCGATGCTGTCGTAGGAGTGGCAGGCGATTAGGATGTTGTCCGGCGCGGGCGTCTCCCCGGCCTCCAGCACTACCAGCGTGTGATGGTATTCCGGCAGGTAAATCGCCAGCTGTATGATGTCCCCGGGTTGTATGGACGCAATATCGGTTTCCGTTGCGTAGGGGCCGATCCCCTTGTTTCCGGTCAGGAAGTTGTACAGATATTTCACGCCCGACCAGGAGGGGGTTCGGTCATTCGGGGAATTGTAATACCAGCCGTACAAGGGCTTATAGTTCATGATGCCGACCCCCGCGTAAATGCACTGGGAGGCAAAGTTGGCGCAGTCCCCGCCAAGGTTTCCTGTAAAATTGTAATACCGTGGATTTCTCCCCAGCGCCCATCGCCGGGCGTACTCCACTGCCTTGGCGCGATTGTATGTGATCTCACTCAGACTCATATGCATATCCCCCTTTTTGGCATCGGCGGCGCCTTTCGGATGCAGCCGGTACGCCAGTGTATGCTAATTGAGGGAATATGGTGCAAAGCCGCGCGTTTTCGTACTTTCCGGGTCTTGTTTTTCGCCGTTAACGAAAAAATGACGCTGGTAATTCCAGGACCGATGTGGTAATATAACCTCATAAACTTTTTAGCGATATAAACAGGAGGGTTTTCTATGCGCTTATTGACCAGATCGGACTTCGACGGCTTGGCCTGTGGAGCACTTTTAAAGGAGCTCGGCGTCATTGACTCCTGGAAATTTGTCCACCCCAAGGACATGCAGGACGGTATTGTGGAGGTAACCGACAACGACGTGCTCGCAAACGTGCCCTATGTCCCCGGCTGCAAGCTGTGGTTCGACCACCACTCAAGTGAATCCGAGCGCCTGGGCAAGGCCGCGGAGTTTGAAGGCGAAAGCCGCCTGGCGGACAGCGCCGCGCGCGTGATCTATGATTATTACGGTGGAAAGGAAAAGCTCCCCCACTTTGAGGACATGGTGGTCGCCGTGGACAAGGTGGACTCCGCCAAGCTGACCATCGATGAAATCCTGAACCCCACCGGCTGGGTACTGCTGGGCTTTGTGATGGACCCCCGGACCGGTCTGGGACGCTTTCGCAGCTTCCGCATCAGCAACTACGAGCTGATGGAAAACCTGATCGACGCCTGCCGTGTGCAGAACATCGATGAGATCCTGGTCAACCCCGACGTAAAGGAACGGGTGGAGCTGTACTTCGAGCAGGACGCGCTGTTCCGCGAGATGGTGAAGAAGCACACCAAGGTGGACAGTAACGTGATCATCTCAGACCTGCGCGGCGTGGAGACGATCTACACCGGCAACCGCTTTTTGGTCTACAGCCTGTACCCGGAGCAGAACATCTCGCTGTGGATCGTGGACGGCCGTGGCAAGCAAAACTGCCCCATCGCCGTGGGGCACAGCATCCTGAACCGCACCTCAAAGACCAATGTGGGCAAGCTGCTGCTGGGCTACGGCGGAGGCGGCCACCTCCAAGTGGGCACCTGCCAGGTCCCTTACGACGACGCGGACCGCGTGGTCGCCGAGCTGGTGGAACAAATCAAGAAAGACGGCTAATTTGACAGACAAAGCGCCCCCGAGCCTTAACAGCTCGGGGGCGCTTTGTCTATATCTTACCCCATCAGCTCAAACACAAGCTCGGAGTATGCCGCGGGATCCTCGATGGTCAGCCCCGCCATAAGCTCGGCTTGGTGGTAGAGGATCTTTGCGCAGCGGGCCGCCGCGTCCTTGTCGGTCTCGCGCAGCATGTCCAGCTTACCAAACACCGGGTGGTCCGCATTCAGCTCCAGGATCCGGTCAGCCTTGGCGTTCCCGTCCGGCTGGACCTGATTCAGATACTTTTCCATCTCGAATGACAGCGCGCCTCCCGCGCTTAGGCAGACCGGGTGACTGCGCAGCTTGTGAGAGACCTTCACCTCGCTCACGCCATCTCCCAGGGTCTCCTTGACGAAGTCCAGCAGGGGCTTGCTGTCCTCCTCTTTCTTTTTCAGAGCATCCTTTTCCTCCTCCGACTCCAGGTCCAGGTCGTCGCTGTTCACCGATTTAAAGCTCTTTTCCTGGTAGGCCATCAAGGTCCTGGCCACAAACTCGTCCACCTCGTGGGTGAAGTAGAGGATCTCGTAGCCCTTGTCCCGGATGCGCTCGGCCTGGGGCAGCGCCGCGATCTTGACAGAGGTATCGCCTGTAGCGTAGTAAATGTCTTTCTGGTCCTCTTTCATGCGGGTCAGATATTCGGCCAGCGTGGCGGGCTTGTCGCTGTCCGACGAGTGGAACAGAAGCAGGTCCTGCAGCTGCTCCTTGCTCTTGCCGAAGTCCGCCAGCACGCCGTATTTGAGCTGCAGGCCAAACACGTTGAAAAAGGACTCGTACTTTTCCCGGTCGTCCCGCTGCAGCTTCATCAGCTCGTTGCGGATTTTTTTCTCCAGATTCGCGGCGATGGTCTTGAGCTGCCGGTCATGCTGCAGCAGCTCGCGGGAGATGTTCAGCGAAAGGTCGGGGGAATCCACCACGCCGCGCACAAAGCGGAAGTGCTCCGGCAGCAGGTCGGCGCATTTGTCCATGATCAGCACGCCGCTGGAATAGAGCTGGAGCCCGCGCTGGTACTCCTTGGTGTAGTAGTCGTAGGACGCCTTGGCCGGAATAAACAGCAGGGCCTTGTAGCTGACAATGCCCTCGGCATCCACCTGGATTGCCTTGACCGGGTCCTCGAAGTCGAAGAACTTCTCCTTGTAAAACGCGTGCAGGTCCTCCTGCGTGACCTCCGACTTGTTTCGCTGCCAGATCGGCACCATGCTGTTGAGCGTTTCCACCTCGCGGTAGGTTTCCATTTCGTTTTCCTCGCCCCCCTCTTTGGGGCGGCGCTTCTCCCGCTCCATTTTGATCGGGAAGCGGATGTAGTCCGAGTACTTTTTCACCAGCGTCGTCAACTGGTACTCATCCAGGAACTGGCTGTAGTTTTCCTCGTCGGCGTCGGGCTTGATGGACATGATGATGTCGGTGCCGGGCGCGGCTTTCTCGCAGGTGGTGACAGTGTAGCCGTCAGTGCCGGAGGACTCCCAGCACCAGGCCTCGTCCGAGCCGTAGGCGCGGCTGATCACTTTCACTTTGTCGCTGACCATAAAGGCGGAGTAAAAGCCCACGCCGAACTGGCCGATGATGTCAATTTCCTCGTCTTTCCCCGACTCGTCGGCGGCCATATCCTTTTTGAACTGCAGCGATCCGCTCCTGGCGATAGTGCCCAGGTTGGATTCCAGTTCCTCGCGGGTCATGCCCACGCCGTTGTCCAATATGGTCAAGGTACGGTTTTCCTTGTCCAGCTCAATGCGTATTTCAAAGTCCTCGCGGGACATGCCCACGTCCGCGTCGGTCAGAGCCATGTAGCAGAGCTTGTCCACCGCGTCGCTTGCGTTGGAGATAATCTCGCGCAGAAATATCTCCTTGTGGGTGTAGATGGAATTGATCATCAAATCCAGCAGCCGTTTGGATTCGGCCTTAAACTGTTTTTTTGCCATGCATGCCACTCCTATCGTAAAATATCTGGCACTCTTGCAAATAGAGTGCCAATTCCTATACCATAGTTTAGCTCGCAATCCCGGGTATGTCAAGCTTTGGCAGCCGGAATTCACACTTCCTTAACAATTCGCCAGAGAGCGCATCTGAGCTCGTTGTTGAGCACTGCCACCACCCGCCCGTTGGACAGCCCAATGAAACCGCAAGGGCCACACAGGCAGGTTTATCCGTTTGCCTCCTCGAATACCATGGCGGACCGCTTCTCGATAAAGACCTCCAGCTTGGGGTGTCCGATATTGCTTTTGGCCACCAGAGATTGTGGCCCCGAATCGTTGTAGCCGCCGAATTCTTTCCAGTTTGTGTGCAATACCTGGCGGTACTCCGCGTCCCCGTCCAGCGAAATTGGTGTGCGGCAGTCGCTGTTGGGGTGGAAGTTGAACAGGAACAGATGCCTGTTCTTCCGGTACACCAGTATTTTCTGCTGCTCGCTGTGATAGATCAGCTTGGAGGGATGCGCCAACAGACCGTGCTCCCGGGCCATTCCGATCATGGCCTGGTCAAAGCGCTGCAGGAACTGGTAGCGCAGCTCGGGGTTGTCCGCCAAATCCCAGCGCCTGCGCGCGTAATGGTAACTCCAGCCGTTTTCCTCCCGCGGGAAGTCGATCCACTCGGGGTGGCCGAACTCGTTGCCCATAAAGTTCAGGTATCCCTCCCCCGCGCAAGTGCAGGTGATTAGCCGAATCATCTTGTGCAGCGCCATGGCCCTGTCGATGATCAAATTGGGCTCCTTGTCCATGTGCCAGTACATTTCCTTGTCCGCCAGCCAAAACATGATGGTCTTGTCCCCTACCAGCGCCTGGTCGTGGGACTCACAGTAGCCCACCACTTTCTCCTGCGGGCGCCTCTGGCTCAGCTCATGCCACAGCTGCCCCATATTCCAATGCTCGTCCGGCCTTTCCTTGAGCGTGCGTATCCAGAAATCCGGCGTGCCCATGCCCAGGCGGTAATCGAAGCCCACCCCGCCGAAAGAGAGCGGCAGGCACATGCCGGGCATGCCGCTCATATCCTCGGAGATCAGGATCAAGCCCGGCTTCAGCTCCTTGCAAAGCGCGGCCGCCAGCTGCAAATAGGTGACCGCCTCCACATCGGTATTCAGCGAAAAGTATTTGCCGTAGTTGTCGAACACGCCCCCCAGGCCATGATCGTGGTAGAGCATGGAGGTCACACCATCGAAGCGGAAGCCGTCGAAGCGGTACTCCTCCAGCCAGAATTTGAGGTTGGACAGCAGAAAGTGCAGTACCTCCGGCTTTGCGTAGTTGAATAGCTTGGTGCCCCAGGCCAGGTGGCTTCCTCTGGGGCCTTGGTGAAAGAACTGGCAGTCGGTGCCGTCGAACTCGGCAATCCCCTCCAGCGCGTTGCTGGCGGCGTGGGAGTGCACAATGTCCATAATTACGGCGATGCCCATGCCATGGGCCGTGTCCACCAGCTCCTTGAGCTCCTCGGGCGTGCCGAACCGGGAGGATGCCGCAAAAAAGTTGGACACCTGATATCCGAAAGAGCCGTAATACGGGTGCTCCATAATCGCCATCAGCTGGATGGCGTTGTAGCCCAGAGCCTTGACGCGCGGCAGCAAAAACTCGGTGTACTCCCGATAGGTGGTGACCTTAGGGTCGCTGGAGGCCATGCCCACATGGCTTTCGTAAATCAGAGGCGCGCCGATATCGGCGGGGTCAAACCTTTTATTCTTCCAGACATAGGACTTTTCAGGGTTCCAGACCTGCCCGTCAAAGGCCTTGGAGCCGGGATCCTGTACGACCCGCCTGATGTACAGCGGTATGCGGTCAAGGGTGCGGCCGCGGGAGCGCACCTCTACCTTCACCTTGGAGCCATGGGGCAGCGCATCCTTGCCTTTTATCATAATTTCCCACACGCCATCAGAATTTTTTTTCATGGGGTGGCTTGTCCTGTCCCAGCCGTTAAAGTCGCCGATCAGCGCCATGCCGTCCGCCCCCGGTGCCCACTCCCGGTAGCACCAGCCCCCACGCACGCGGTGCAAGCCAAAATACAAATGCCCGCTGGCAAAGGAGGAAAGGCTCTCCTCGTCGCCCAGTATTTGTTTTTTGGTGCTTTCATAGCGCCGCATGCGCGCCTCGATGTCGGATTTATACGGCTCTAAGTAAGGATCAATCTCCAGGATTTTGTATGTCGCTCCATCCATGTCAATACCCCCAGTTGTTATTCGTCAAAGCTGCGGCAGCTCTTGTGCGGACCGGGATGCAAGCCGGACTTACGCATTGTAAAAATCCCCTATTTTGTCAGCCCTGCATTGCCGCTTATTACCTATTGTAGTACAGGCAGAGGCAAAATTCAATCGAACAGCGGAAACTCATAAAAATTTTGTGCGAAAGACCCCTTGACAATTTTTGTATTATTGTATTATTATATTAGTACAATGGCGTAAAGATGTTTCAATCCTCTCATGCAATTCTTGGCAATATTAACGCTTTGTTCATTGAACCTTCAATTGTTCTTCGTGCGGATTTAATCTTTTCCCGGTATAGTAAAATAAGTTTTGCAGGTCGGCCGTGCACCCGGATACCAAATTCTTTGTCTGTTATATAATATTCCGAAAGGTTGATATCGATTATGTATATCAGGATTGTATGCCTCATCGCGGCGCTGATCGCCAATATGCACATGAGTCTCACGGTCCTGGCGGCCAACTCCGAAAAGGAGACCAAGGTGCGCCGGGTGGAGATCAACATCCCCGCGATCACCGTGCGCGTGAATCAGACGCGCGAACTGTATGAGATCGTGACTCCCACCGATGCGGACGACCCCTCGGTGATCTGGAGCTCCAGCAACGAAGACGTCGTTTATGTGGAGCAGGACGGCACCATCACAGGGGTGAGCCCCGGCACCGCAACCATCCGCGCCACCGCCTCCAACGGAAAGGTGGGAAAGTGCGAGGTCAAGGTCCCCTCCGGCGTGCTGAGCTCGGTGGTACCGGACATCGACAGCCAGGACCTGCCCGGGGCGCAAATTGGCGGCGGCGAGCTGCTGAATGCCGCCGCAGTCAAAGCCGCTGTGGAAAAGCAGGTAGGGCAAACCCCCAAGGGTCAGGCCTCCATAGTGGAGTTCCTGGATAAATCGGCTGTCTCTGCCGACGCGCTGCGCGCCGCCGCCTTTACTGCGGAATACGAAAACGGCCAGACTCTTCTGCGCTTTGTCACCACCAAAAACGGCGACGAGGTGCTGTTCGGCGAGCAAAAGGCCGCCACACAGGGCCGGCTGACCATCGACCCGCACAAGGCCAAGGAGCTCAGCGGGAATATTGCGACAGGCGTTTACACCTCCCAAGAAAAAACAGCCGAGGCGGCCGACAAGGTGAAAAGCCGCTTTGCGGGCGGCGTGGCCGTGATCAAATGCGGCCAGCAGGGCAGCTATGGCATCCCGGTCAGCATCACGGCCAAGCCCGACCTTGCAGGCATGGACACCGGCGCGCTGCTGTTTTACACCTACAACGAGTCCGAAAGCACGATCAAGCAGCTGCAAAATGCCGCCTATTATCTGGATGCAAACGGCTTTATCCACCTTACCACCGAGATGGGCGGCGCGATCATCATTGCCGATACCCTGCTGAGCACCCGGTAGCACAGGAGGATATACCCCACTCGATTCGTTGCCAACACGATTTATGTGAATACAGATTCCTAAAGAAAGTGAGCAGATGTATGAAAAAAAAGACCATTATTATTGCGGTAGTGGTTGCGGCGGTCGCTCTGGGGGGCACCGGCATGGTGATCGCCACTTCGGGCAAGCCCAGCGCAACACCGGTCCGCACCGACTATGTCAGCCGCGGCGAGCTCGCCCAGCTGGTGAGCACCACCGGCTCGGTCAACAGCGTGGAATCCATCGAGGTCTACTCCAACCTGACCTACCCGGTACTGGAGGTTAATGTGGCGGTGGGTGACCCCGTGAACGAGGGCGATGTTCTGGCCCAGCTCAACACAGCGGACTTGGAGTCGGATATCGCACAGAAGCGCGCGGCCGTCGGCTCCCAATACGCAGTTGCCCAACAGCAGCTGGAATCGGCCCAAAAAGCCCTGGAGACCTATGATTACAACGCCAGCAACGACTATGACTCCACCCTGCTCGCCGCCGAGGCGGCGGTGGAGCAGGCCGAGCTGGCCCTGCAAACCGCCAATGTGAATCTGCGCGCCAAGCGCAACGAGCGCAATCTCATGGAGGAGGAGGGCATGACCGACGTGGAGGAGCGCGCCCTCAAGGACAGCATCCTGGCGCTGCAAATTGAACAGGAGCGCGCCCATGCGACCCTGGAGAACGCCGAAAAAGACCTGGAGGCCGCCAAGGTAAAAACCAGCGACAGCAAGGTAGAGTACGAGGACGCCGTGAAATCCGCCCAGCTGGGGCTGAATATGAACGACCAGTGGATCTACCTGAGCAAGCTGGAGGCGGACCTGGCCGACGCCACCATCAAGGCGCCGGCCTCGGGTATTGTCACGGCGGTCAAGGCAAAGGAGGGCGCCTCCGGCAGCGGGCTGCTGTTTGTGATCCAGGACCCGAAAAATCTCAAGGTTGTCACCAACATCAAGGAATACGACATCCAAAGCGTGAAGCCGGGCAATCCGGTGGAGATCAGGACCGACGGTACCGGGGACAGCATCTTTCACGGTGAGCTTAAAAGGATAGCCCCCACCTCTACCAAGAGCAGCACCGGCGAGGCCGTTGACTCCACCGATGTGGAGTTCGAGTCCGAGGTGCTGGTCACGGAAGCCGGCGAGCTGCGCATCGGCATGAACGCCCGACTGGATATCATCACCCAAAAGAAAAGCGATGTGCTTTACATACCCTTTGATGCAATTGTGGATGACATGGAAACCGGCCAGCCCTGCGTCTTTGTGATGCGCTCCGACGGCGCCGACGGCTTCATCGCCCAAAAGGTCCCGGTGACCATCGGCATGGAAACCGATTTTTATGCTCAAATCTCCTCGGATGAAATCAAGGAGGGCGATGTTGTGATCCTGGAGTCCGTGGACATCACCGACGGCATGACTGTGATGCCTGAGCAAGGATCGCCCCAGCCTGAGATGTCCGAGTCCCAATCCATCGAAGCCAGTGAGGCCGCGCAAAGCGAAAGCGGCTCCTCTGGCACAGCGGCGTAAGGGGGGCTTAACCATGTCAATCAATGTCATTGAAATGGCCGACGTCTGCAAGAAATTCTACATCGGCACCCCCAACGAGCTGACCATCCTGAAGGGAATCAGCCTGAATGTCCGCCAGGGGGAGTTCATATCGGTGGTGGGCGCGTCCGGCTCGGGAAAATCCACGCTGATGAACATTGTGGGCGCGCTGGACCGGCCCACCAGCGGGGAGTACCTGATCCGGGGCGAAAGCATCAAGGACATGTCCCAGAACAAACTGTCGGACCTGCGCAACAAGCGCATCGGCTTCGTATTTCAGACCTTTAATCTGATCGCGCGCACAAACGCCCTGCGCAATGTGGAGCTGCCCATGCTCTATGGAGGGCTTTCCTCCTCCAAGCGGTCTGCCCGTGCCAGGGAGCTGCTGGACCTGGTGGAGATGGGCGACCGCATAAAGCATCTGCCCAACGAGCTTTCCGGCGGCCAGAAGCAGCGCGTGGCCATTGCGCGGGCCATGGCCAACAACCCCGACATCGTCCTGGCCGACGAGCCCACCGGCGCGCTGGACACCGAAACCGGCCGCCTGGTCATGAACATATTCCACCGGCTCAACCGCGAGCAGGGCAAAACCATCATCCTGATTACCCATAACCCGGAGCTGGCCGCGGAAACCGACCGCATTTTGACCATTAGCGACGGCCTGATCATCGGCGAGCGGGCCGGGCGCCCGCAAACGGCGGAGGATGGTCAGCCGCATAGCGCGCATCTGCCGGTGAACAAGGCGGTGGGCGCATGAGCCTGGTGTGGGGCTTTTGGGAGAACATCAAGCTGGCGCTGGCCAGCCTGCGGGCGGGCAAGATGCGCGCTTTTCTCACCATGCTGGGCATCATCATCGGCATCGGCTCGGTTATCGCCATCGTCACGGTGGGCAACTCGATGACAAAATCCTTCACATCCACAATGGAGGAAATGGGCGCGAACCAGGTGCAGGCCTATGTCAGCACCCGCGAACGCAATGTCAACCGCGAAATGACCGACAAGGACTATCTCAAGATGGAGTGGATTCTTGAATTCCGCGACAAGTACCCCGAGCAGATCGACTCGGTAGTCATGTGGGAGGCGTCGGGCGCGGGCCAGATCAAGGACGGCCGCAAGTACGCCAACGTGTTTATCTATGGCGGACCGGCGGACGCCGTGCACAACAACAGTTATAAGATCATCCGGGGGCGGGATATCAACGACCGCGATGTGCTCGGCGCGAAGCATGTCGGCATCGTCTCCGACAAGGTAGTGGGCAAGATGTTCACAGGCGGCGAGAACCCTATTGGGCGTGATGTCAAGGTGCACACCGACAGCTTTGGTGTTTTAACCTTTACCATCGTCGGCGTGTACCGCTACGAGGTACCCGCGATGATGAGCGCCTTTGCGGGCACCGAAGAGGATATCGAGACCGAGCTGACCATCCCCATCACGACAGCCAAGCGCATCACCGGCTCCCCGGATGGGTTCCGAAACTTTTCCGCCCGCCTGCGCTCAGGTGTGGACGCAATGAACATGACCGACAAGCTGCAGGAATTCTTTGACAAGAAATATCGCGGCAACCAGCACTTTCAGGTATACGCCCAGAACAACGAGGGCATGCTCAACCAGATGAATACAATGCTGTCCACCATCACTGTGGCGATCTCGATCATCGCGGCCATCTCCCTTTTGGTGGGTGGCATCGGCGTCATGAACATCATGCTGGTTTCGGTGACCGAGCGCACGCGGGAGATTGGCACGCGCAAGGCCCTGGGTGCGCGCAACAGAGCCATCCGCATTCAATTTATAGTCGAATCCATGATTATTTGCCTGATCGGCGGTGTCATCGGCGTGCTGCTGGGTGTACTGCTGGGCTGGGCCGGCTCAAATATTTTGGGCTTTCCCGCATCCCCGTCGGTGGGTGTGATCACCATCGCGGTCGCTTTCTCCATGATCATCGGCGTGTTCTTCGGCTTCTACCCCGCCAACAAGGCGGCCAAGCTGGACCCCATTGAGGCGCTGCGCTACGAATGATTGTCCTTTCGTTAAATGATAAAGGGTGCGCTTGCGCACCCTTTATCATTTATGCATTTTTTATAACGGTTATGTCTTCCGGCCAGGCACCGGTGTCCTCGGCCTCGGCATAGCTCTGCCAGAAAGGCGTGTCCGCCTTGCAGTGCAGCCAGTCCATAGGGTTGCGGATGGTGCCCTTCCCCGCGGTGCGCCCCACAAGAAAATCGGAGCTGCTCACACTTGGGGTATACAGAGGATACAGGGTATCGGAGTCCGCCTCCAGGTGCAGATGCGGTGTTCGGGCGCGGCCGGTATCGCCGTACACGCCCAGCACCGTTGTGCTGTTCACGCGGCTTCCCGGCCGCACCCGGATTCCCTCCAGGTGAAAATACCGGAATACAATGTCCTCCACAGCGCCGCTCGCCCGGTTATAGGCGTTGCGGTACAGGATTGCCAGCACCTTGCCCATTTCGCGATCCCGTCCGGCCGCGAGCACAAGGCCGTCCCCCGACGCAAACAAGGTGCGCTCATCCCGCGCGGATATCATGTCGATCCCATAGTGCGCATAACCAAGGTCCTTTGTGTTGATGGTTTTCCTCATGCCGGCGGTCAGCCTCGCCTTGCTGATGGGAAGTATCAGCCTTTGTATCATACATTTTTGCCCCCTTTTGCACACATAGTATGGGCCCATTCCGGTGGAATATGCAATGGCCGCGCGAGTTCAGCCGGTGCTCAGCGCCTTTTGACCCCCTCCAACAGCAGCAGCAGCGCCCCTGAAAGCAAAAGGGTGTTCTCCTCGCAGTCCGTATGCGCAATAATATCGCAAAGCTTGGCGGCGTCGGTTCCGGATTCCAGCATGCGTGCGGCAAAGGCCACAGCGGCGCCGTCCAGGTGGTCGCTTTCGCCAAACAACTCGTTGTGGGCGATGTAGCCTGTCAGCGCTTCCAGCACATAGCGCCCGCGCTTCTCATCCGCGGGCGTACTGTACAGGGTCTCCAGTATTACCCGGGAAATATCCTTTCGCACAAACCTGGGCAGGCGCATGAACAGCTCGGACAGGTGGTGCGCCAGCTCACAGAACCGGCTTTTCTTCCCGTCCGGCTCCAACACCAGCTCTCCCTGGGAGTCGGTTTGATACACGAAGTTGGAGTGGGGATAAAAAAGCTCTTGCAGACCAAGAGTTTCCTGCTCCTCCGGCAAAAACACGGACGCCACAATGACCGGCTCCACCGGATTCGTGAGCAGCGACGACACCGGGTCGTATTTGTTCTGGTACAGCACCAGCTTGCCCTCCAGCGCCTGCAGGCTCTCGGCGTTTTTCTCGACGAATTCTCTGCTGAAGCCGGGCGCGTTGAACGCCAGGCAGCACTGTATGCTCTTTCGAATGTGGGCGGGCGCGCGCACCACGCCGTATGCGGCCAGATTGCCCCCCAGGGAATGCCCCGTGACAGCAAGGCCGTTGTAATCCACGCGGCCATAGCGGGACCAGTAATCCTCCACCTTGCGCTGCTGGGGGGTGGGGTCCATGTAGGACAGCGCCAGATCGGTTTCGTAGTCGTTGCGGTATTTGCGGTTTCCGAGCATCTCACTGCCCCGGAAAGCCACCACCCGCTGCCCGTCGGGCCCCAGAAACGTACAGCCGTAAAAGCCGGTCTGGGCGGCTGTGTTGTCGTTCATCACATCCACAACCTGCCAGTCGCGGTACTGCTCCGCCTCCCGCTCCAAAAAATCCAGCCAATAATCGTATTCCTTTGGGATATCGCCGAACCTGCTGCGCAGGTACACCCTGCCCACCTCGTCTTTCAGGTAATAGGCGGCCAGAACGCCCACCGTAGCAGGGCCCTCCCGCGCCATGGCCGGCACCGTGTCTAAGTAAGCCATCTGCGAGCAAAAATGAATGGCGGATGTTGAGATCAGCGTAGTCGGCATAGCCCTCTCCCCTTTCTACCACCACAGTATGCAAAAGGCATGTCTATTGCCCCAAGAAAGCAAAACAGGCCCCGACGGGACCAAAATTCCCACCGGGGCCTGTTGCGCTTTATTTTTTTATTTTTTATGCTATACCTTGAAGCTGTCCTTGAGCACCACGATGCGGTTGAAAGTGCTTCTGTTCTTGGAGTCCACGGCGAAATACCCCATGCGCACGAACTGGAACCGGTCGCCCCGCTCCGCCTCGGCCAGGGAGGCCTCCAGCTTGCAGCCCGTGAGCGTGTTGAGAGAATCGGGGTTCAGATAGTCCAGATAGCTCTCCCCCTCCGGGATCTCGCCCACGTTTTCCCGTGTGAACAGGTTTTCATAGAGCATGATCCGCGCATCCACCGCGTGGGCCGCGCTGACCCAGTGGATCGTGCCGCGCACCTTTCGCCCGTCTGCGGGCATGCCGTTGCGGGTTTCCAGGTCGCAGGTGCAGCGCAGCTCCACAATCTGGCCCGCGTCATCCTGTACGACCTCCTCACACCTGATCAGGTAGGCGCCCATCAGGCGGACTTCGCCGCCCGGCTTGAGGCGCTGCCACTTGGGCGGGGGCTCGGCGGCGAAGTCACTGCGCTCAACGTACAGCTCCCGGCTGAACGCCACCTGCCTGCTGCCGCTTTCCGGCTTCACCGGGTTGTTGGGGATTGGAAAGTGCTCCACCTTGTGGTCGGGGTAGTTGGTGATCACAAGCTTCACCGGCTCGGTCACCGCCATGCGGCGGGGCGCCTCCTGGTTGAGCTCCTCGCGGATGCAGTACTCCAGCAGGCGGATGTCCACAATGCTATAGGTCTTGGCGACACCCGCCCGCTTGACGAACTCGATGATGGAAGAGGGGGTATAGCCCCGGCGGCGCAGCGCGCACAGCGTGGGCATGCGGGGGTCGTCCCAGCCGTCCACCCGGCCGGTCTCGACCAGCTCCCGCAGGTAGCGCTTGGACATGACCGTATGAGTGATATTCAGCCGCGCGAATTCATATTGATGGGGCGGCTTTTCAAAGCCGATGTTGTCCACGACCCAGTCGTAGAGTGGGCGGTGGTTTTCAAACTCGATGGAGCACAGCGAGTGAGTGATGCCCTCAATGGCGTCCTGAATCGGATGGGCGTAGTCGTAAAGGGGGTAGATGCACCACTTGTCCCCCTGGCGGTGATGGCTCACGTGCAGAATGCGGTAGATGGCCGGGTCCCGCATATTCATATTGGAGGAGGCCATGTCAATTTTGGCCCGCAGGGTTTTGGCTCCGTCGGGGAACTCCCCCGCTTTCATGCGCTCGAACAGGTCCAGATTTTCCTCCACCGAGCGGCTCCGGTAGGGGCTTTCCTTGCCCGGCTCGGTCAGGGTGCCCCGGTACTCCCGCAACTCGTCGGCGCTCAGGTCGCACACATAGGCCTTGCCGTCCTTGATCAGCTGGACGGCGAACGCATAGCACTGGCCGAAGTAATCCGAGCCGTAGAAGATGCCGCCGTCCGGCACAGCGCCCAGCCAGAGCAGGTCCTCCTCAATGGATTTGACGTATTCCTCGTCCTCCTTGACCGGGTTGGTGTCGTCGTAGCGCAGGTTGAACACGCCGCCGTACTTCTTGGCGGTGCTGTGGTTGATCCAGATGGCCTTGGCGCTGCCGATGTGCAGGTAGCCGTTGGGCTCGGGCGGAAAGCGCGTGTGGATGCGCTCTGAAAAGCCTTTTTCGATGTCCGCGTCCACGATGTCGTAAATGAAATTGTTGATTGTATCGCTCATGGTCTGGCCTCCGATTCAGTGTAATGTCTGGGCGGCTTTCAACAGGCGTTCCCGCATGCGGTTTTCTCCTAGCAGGCGGGCCACCTCATGGAGGTCAGGGGAATTCTGCCGCCCCGTAATCGCGACGCGCAGCACCATGCTCACATCGCCCACATTGCCGCCGAACGCCCCGGGATTCTTCTTGAACTCTTTCATATTGGATGCAAAGCCGATGGACTCGGTCAGCGCCCGCACCCGGTCGAACCAGGCGGTGCTGTCGTCACCGGGGTCATACTGCTCCGCGTAGGCGGTGAGGATGTGCTTTACCTGCTCCGGTTTTACATTGGCCGGCCATTGGTACGCGGGGGCAAACAGCTCGTCGTAGAAGAAGCTCATATACGCCTTTGCCTGGCTCCACACCGCGATGTCCTTGCGGGGCTTGGCGCCGCCCCGACCGATAGCCAGAATACCGGTGGCATAGGCGCTGTCCCGCTCCAAAAGCGCGGCAAAGTCCTTGTCGTACCACCCTGCCCAGGCGGATAGCTGCCCGTAAGCCTCCTTCGCCGCAAGCCGGGAGACGATGTTTTTGGAGATGTCGTCCAGCTTGTCCAAGTCAAACAGCGCGCCGGACACGCTCATCTTTTTGATGGAGAAAGGAAACCTGTCCAGCGGCTCGTCGGGGTTCGCGATGCGCCACTCCTCAAAGTTGGAATTGAGCAGCGTCATGATGTACTCCTTGAGCGCTGCAACGGTGTACCCCTGCTCCTTGTAGTAGTCCAGCGCCAACTCCGGGTCCTTGCGCTTCGAGAGCTTCCGCTTGGATTCGCCGTCCAGCTTCATCAGATGCGCCGTGTGCACGTATTTGGGGGGCTTCCAGCCCATGGCGCCAAACAGCTGCAGGTGGATCGGCAGCGTGGCCAGCCACTCCTCGCCGCGTACCACATGGGTCGTGCGCATCAGGTGGTCGTCCACCACATGGGCAAAGTGGTAGGTGGGTACTTTGTCCGACTTTAAGATCACCACATCCTGGTCGTTTTCGGGGAACTCCATGGCGCCTTTAAGCTGGTCGGTGAACCTTGCACGGCGGTCCGGGCTGCCCTCACTGCGGTAGCGCACCACAAAGGCCTCCCCCGCCTCCACGCGCTGCTTCACCTGGTCAAAGGGCATGTCCCGGTGCACGGCGTAGCTGCCGTAATAGCCGAAGTTCTCCTTTGCGGCGGCCTGCTTTTCCCGGACTGCGGCCAGCTCCTCCTCGGTACAGAAGCAGGGGTACGCCTTTCCCTGCCGCACAAGCCGTTTGGCGAACACCTGGTACAGCTCCGCCCGCCGCCGCTGGCGGTAGGGCCCATAGGCGCCCTGGTCCCCGTCCAAAACCGCGCCCTCGTCGAAAGGAAAGCCATAGTCGGAAAACACGTTTAAAATCATCTCCACACCGCCGGGCACCTCCCGCTTTTGGTCGGTATCCTCAATGCGCAGCATAAACACGCCGCCGCTTTGGTGAGCCAGCCTTTCGTCGGCAATCGCTCCGAACAGGTTGCCCAGGTGCATAAAGCCGGTGGGGCTGGGTGCGATTCTGGTTACCTTGGCGCCCTCGGGCAGCTGCCGGGGCGGGTATTGCTCCTCGATTTGCTCGGGCGTTTTAGAGACCGCCGGGAACAGCAGGTCGGCAAGCGCGTGATAATCCATTGTCATGCTCCTTTGTCAAAAGATCCTGATTTTTTATTTTACTATAATTACTTTGCATTTTCAAGGGACACGTCCTGCGGGCAATTGTTCCGGCTTCCCGCCTCGACCAGATGTTTGTCCATCAGCATGGCCAGCGAGGCCAGCATGATCATGGCCCCGGTGGCAATCAGTATCCACTCAATCTTGATTTTATCGGCCAGCGG